>OIXH01002822.1_pt1 | contig 16554 bp, 8 predicted proteins | sample 1587741 | NCBI WGS metagenome assembly OIXH01 (sample SAMEA3888916, study PRJEB22519) | human gut metagenome | biome: human gut; feature: human-associated habitat; material: faeces | place: Denmark | collected 2011 | reverse complement strand
ACCTCGTTGGCTAATCTCTTGGCAAAAGAAAAAGACCCGCGGACATCTTCAGCTTTCCGTGCAAGAGCATTCAAATCTCCAACTCGAATTTCCCGTTTCTTACTTATCGCCTTCACCGCCTCAATGAGATCGAACAGGTTAGACTCCAAATTATCCATACTGCTCTGCCTCAAGGAAATTATTCGAACAACTCACACTCGCACCACCCTCGCAACGCTGTTTGCAACAAACAAGCAAACGACCTCCATTGGATAGGATTCGCCTGGCTGACCAGACCTTACATCATCATGCTCTCGTAGTAGGCGGCCTTCTTCTCGGCATACTTGGCCTTCTCCTCGCGCTTCTTCTGCAGGTTCTCGGCCTTGTGCTTGATGTTCTCCTCCATGGCCTTCTGCTCGGCGGCGCGCGCGATGGCGGCGTAGGGGTTCAGGCTGTCCATCACGGCCTTGTTCTTCAGCGCGTTGGCCTTCTTGGGATAGGCCACCACCTTCTTCGCGGGACGCACCACCGCCTGGATCTCCGCAGAGTTGATCAGACGGCCCATGTCCGCCACCGTCAGCACGTTCTTCGGCATCGTGTAGCCCACCTTCTCCGACTCCGGGCCGTACAGAGCCTCCAGACGCTCGAACGCCGCCTTCGTCCAGATCACGAAGCGACCCACGTGGCCGCCGGGCGCCATGCGCAGCACGTTCATGCGGTTCACGTTGCACAGCTCCACGCCGGGGATGTTCCGGAACGGCAGCGCCACCGCCTCCTCGCCGTCCGCGTACACCACCATCGGACCCACGCGCATCGTGTAGCGGCGATTTCGCATCTTGCCCTTGCCGCAGCGGATCTTCTTGCTCTCCGACACTCTCTCCACGTCCGCGTAGCAGCCGTTCTTCTGAAGGAACGCAACCGCCTCCTTCGTCTTCGTCAGCTTGCACAGGGCGTCGTCCACCACGAACGGGATCTCGCTCACGCCGTCGATCTTGTGTGCGGGCAGCGGCGCTTGGGCGATCTGGGCGAAGGTCGGCAGCAGGTCGATGTTCGAGGCCAGCCGTTCGCAGACCGTACCCGCGGGTATCGTCCCTTTCCAGCGGGCGATAAGCGGCACGCGGAGTCCTCCGTTGAAGGTCGTGGCCTTGGCTTCGCGCAGGCCTCCGGTCGATCCGGCATGGTTGCCGTAGGCGATCCACGGACCGTTGTCCGAGGTGAAGATCACCAGCGTATTGCGCTCCAGCCCCAGCTCTTCGAGCGTCCGGAGCACCTCGCCGACGCTCCAGTCCAGTTCCATCATCACGTCGCCGTAAAGCCCCTGTTCGCTTTTGCCCTTGAATTTGTCCGAGACGGCCAGCGGCACGTGCGGCATCGAGTGGGCCAGATAGAGGAAGAAGGGGCGCTCCCTGTTCTCGCGGATGAACTTCACGCTCCGCTCGGTGTAGTCCGTGGTGAGCGTGGTCTGGTCGAGGTTGTAGCCCAGTATTCGGTTGCCTTCGTAGGTCGGCAGGTCGGGGAACTTCCATTTGGGGTGGTAGGGCCACATGTCGTTCGAGTAGGGCAGTCCGTACCACTCGTCGAACCCGTGCTGCAGGGGCAGGAACTTCTCGGCGTCGCCGAGGTGCCATTTTCCGAAGATCGCCGTGGCGTAATCGCGTTTTTTGAGCACTTCGGCGATGGTCTCTTCCTCGTCGCTGATGCCGTATGGACAGCCCGGATTGGGCGCGTGGGCGAAGCCGATGCGGTTGGGATAGCACCCCGTGAGCAGTCCTGCGCGGGATGCGCCGCTGATGGGCTGCGCGGCGTAGAAGTTGGTGTACCGCATCCCTTCGAGGGCCAGCCGGTCGATGTTCGGGGTTTTGTAGCCCAAGGCTCCGGAGAAGGAGAAGTCTCCGTTTCCGGCGTCGTCGAGGTTGATGAGGATGAAATTGACGTGATCGGGTCGTTTCGGCTCCGTGTCGCACGAAACGATCCCTGCGGCGGCCGCGGCCGCCGGCAGAATGGGTAGGTATTTCATGTTCGGTTTTGTTTTTTAATCCTGAAGGTTAGTGTTTTGCGCTTTCGGGGGCGTAATGGGTCTCCATGATCTCCCGCATGCGCGCCGACCCTTCGTCGGTGTCCTTGTATTGTCGGCGCAGTTCGAGCATCTCGCGTTTCATCGCTCCGATCACCTCCGCATAGGCCGGGTTGCCGTATTGGTTCCGGTTCTCGTGCGGATCGGTTTCGAGGTCGTAGAATTCCCACGAGGGCGTCGAGACGCAGTCGTCCGAGCCGGTCATGCCGAGCCGGTCGCCGTAGAAGAAGATCAGCTTGTAACGGTCGTTGCGGATGCCCATGTGCGCCGGGCGTATCTCGTGCTGGGTCCAGTAACGGTAATACATGCTGCGGGGCCATTCCTGCGGAGTGTCGCCCGCGAGGTTGCTCCGGAAACTGCGCCCCTGAGCCTGCTGCGGCGGTTCGGCGCCGGCATAATCGGCCAGCAGCGAAGCGAAATCGACGTTGGTGACGATATCCCCGTTGCGGGTCCCGGCCGGAATCTCCTTCGGGTAGCGGATCACGAAGGGCATGCGCAGCGGTTCCTCGTACATGATCCGCTTGTCGAAGAATCCGTGCTCTCCGAGGAAGTAACCCTGATCCGAGACGTAGATCACGACCGTATTGTCCGCCAGCCCCTCTTCGTCGAGCGTGCGGAGCAGGCGGCCGATATTGTCGTCGATCGCCGCGGCGCAGCGCAGGTAGTCGCGTACGAGTTTCTGGTAGATGGCCCGGCGGTTGGCGACCGAATCGCCTTCGACGCCGCAGAAAGGCAGTTCGGGGTAGTAGGTCCACCAGTTCTCCGGATCAGTGTAGGCCTTGTTCCAGCGCCATGCCATCGTTTCGAGCGGCTGGCCCGCGAACGTGCGGCCCGACTTCGCGGGGCCGAATTCGAGCAGGTTCTCCGGTTCGGGGAACTTCACGCCGTCGTAAAGGTGCGCGAACCGCTCCGGGAAGTCGCACGGTTCGTGCGTGGCCTTGAAGTGGCAGAACACCGAAAAGGGCTTCGTCCGGTCCCGCTCTTTGATCCAGCGGATCGCCTTGTCGGTCACCAGATCGGTCGAGAATCCCTTTTCCACCGCGCCGCCTACGCCCTTGTCGTCGTCCATCCAGTTTTCGGCCGTCTTGAATACCGGGTCGCGGTAGGTGCCCTGATCGTGGAAAACGCTGTAGTAGTCGAATCCCGCCGGCTCCTTTTTCAGATGCCATTTGCCGATCAGCGCCGTCCGGTAGCCGGCCTGCTGCAGCCGTTTGGCGATGTTGTCCTGTTCGGGGCGCAGTGCGTCGTCGAGCGTGTAGACGCCGTTCAGGTGGCTGTACTGCCCGGTGAGGATCGCGGCCCGGCTCGGCACCGAGATCGAGTTGGTGCAGAACGCGTTGTCCAGCACGCACCCTTCGGCGGCAAGGCGGGCGATGTTGTCGTTGGCGGCGTACGGCGCCAGAATGCCGCCGTAAATGCCCCAGCTCTGCGAGGTGTGGTCGTCCGAGAGAATGAAGAGAATATTGGGATGCTCCTGCGGCGCTTGGTCCGTGCATCCTGCGGTCACGGGGAGAATTCCGACGGCGGCCGCGCATATTTTGAATCCGCGTGTATCCATACCGCTAATATACGTAAATTTCGTCGATAAACAGAAACGGACGCAGATTTCGGTCGAAATAGGCGTCGGGAAGCTGCGCCGAGCGCATGACCCGCAGTTTCACGTAGCGGGCCTGAAGGGCCGGGGAGAAGTTCGCTTCGTGGCGTAAAATGCGTTTTACGGCGCCGTAAGGAATTTCCGGGTAACTTTCGCTGTGGACCTCGCGGAATGTTTCGCCGTCGTCCGAAACCCATATCTTCGCTCCTGCGGCGTCCATGATGTGCGAACCGTAGTCCAGCAGGGCGTTGAACGCCACCTGCGCGATCTCCTCCTGCCGTCCGAGGTCGATTACGGCCTCCATGTCGTCGTCCTGCCAGCCCGCCCAGTTGCCGTAGGTGAAGACCCGTTTGCCCCGCAGGCCGTCGTTGAGCGCGGCGGCCGCGTATTTGGGGTGCGGAGCGGTCAGCAGCCGGATCGGCTTCATGGTCGCCTTGTTGAAGGTCACCTCTTCGCGGAAGGGTTCGCTGCGCCGTCCGTCGGGCAGGACGGCGACCGCCCGGACCTCCGCCGGCGATCCGATCCACACCGTGTCGGTGCAGAGGGGCGACTCTTCCGTCGGCTCGCTGCCGTCCAGCGTGTAGCGGATGTCCGCTCCGGGCAGCGACGAGAGGGTCATCCCCACCGCCTTGCGGCCGTAATCCGCGGTGAAGGCGCCGGTTATGTCGTAGAAATGGGGGAAGTGGCTGTAACCGTCGCGGTCGTAGAACCCGACGAGCCGGTCGAGCCGCGTCATGAAGTCCGTGAAATCCTTCTCCCCGTCCGACCATGCCCTTTCCGCGAGCGCCGCCAGCCGGGGCAGCAGCATGTGTTCCAGAATCGTATCGGTCCGCATGTAGGTCGTCCACACGTTGGCCTGCACGCCGATAATGTGGCGGGCCTGCTCCGGCGTCAGCTCTTCGGGAACGGGTTCGGTGTCGTAGACCTTTTTCAGCGGAATATAGCCGCCGATGGTGGGCGGTTCGGTGTCGATGTTTGCCGACTGGTAATAGTCGAAATAAAGCGACGAGTTGGGCGACATGATGACGTCGAAACCCTCGTCGGCGGCCCGGATGCCGCCCGCCGTTCCGCGCCACGACATGACCGTGGCGTCGGGCGACATGCCGCCGTCCACGATTTCGTCCCAGCCGATCAGCCGCCGCCCGTGGCGGGAGAGAAATTTCTCGATCCGGGTGTTGAAGTAGCCCTGAAGTTTGTCTTCGGCGCTGTGGCGGGTGTCAGCTTTCAGCCCCGCCCTGCGGATCAGCGACTGGCATTCGGGACACTCCCGCCACCGTGTGCGCGGCGATTCGTCGCCTCCGATGTGGATGTACTTCGAGGGGAAGAGTCCGATCACCTCTTCGAGGACCTTTTCCACGAAATCGAAGACCGCGGGATTGCCCGCGCAGAGGATGTCGCGGCGCACGCCCGGCTGCGGGGTGATGACGTACGGCCCGCCCGTGCATCCGAGTTCGGGGTAGGAGGCGAGCGCCGCCGTCATGTGGCCCGGCATGTCGATCTCCGGAACGACCTCGATATACCGGCGTGCGGCATACTCGACGATGTCGCGGATCTGCCGTTTGGTGTAGTAGCCGCCGAAGGTGCCCGGTTCGCCCGCGAGCGTCGTGTCGCGGCGGAAAGCCCCGGTTTCCGTCAGGCGGGGATAGGCGTCGATCTCGATCCGCCACCCCTGATCGTCGGTCAGGTGCCAGTGGAAGACGTTGAGGTTGTGCAGCGCCGCCAGATCGATGATCCGCTTCACCTCTTCGACGGGATAGAACGTGCGCCCTACGTCGAGCATCACGCCCCGGTAGCCCAGATACGGTTCGTCGGCGATGCGGACCGCCGGGAAAAGCACCTTGGCCGCTTTTGCGGCGCCCATCGCCTTGCGGAGCGTCTGGATGCCGTAGAACACGCCGGCGTCGGACTCCCCGCTGACGGTGATGCGGTTTTCGGAAACCTCTATTTCGTACGCTTCGCCGCCTTTGCCCGGCGCGTCGGCCCGCAGGATGACTGCTCTGCCGTCGTCGCAAAGGCCGTCCGGACCGGTGATTTCGGGGGCCGAGCCGATGACCGATTCGACATATCCGGCGAGAAACTCCGCATTGGCGCGCATGCCGTCGTTGTCGCCGGTGCATATGATCCGGGTACGGGCGTCCAGTTCGAAATCGCCGCCGTCGCCGGGCGCGATTTCGCCGGGGCACGGCACGATTCGGTAATCGGCGGTCGTTTTGCCGCTCTCGCCGCAGGCCGTGAGCGCGATGCAGGCCAGCAGCAGGTGGAATGAAAATTTCATGTCAGGGTTTTTCAGGAAAGTGGTCATTAGAAACCGCCTCCCCGTAAATTCGGTTTTACGGGGAGGCTCGTTTCGTTCGGACGGTTATTGGGCGAGAACGCCGTCCCATGTATATCCCACCTCGATGCGTTTGTCCGGGGTGAAGATGTAGGGGGTGTTTGCGGACGCCCGGTGGATGAGGGCGTCGGGCTGTTTGCCCGTGGCGTCTTTGAAGAGGTAGGTCTCCGTTTCCGTCATCGGAGTGTCCTCTTCGATGCATTTTACCGTGGAGCCCGGAACCATCGCCTTGCCTTCGGTGTACTCGTTGAGTTTCCAGTAGCCCAGCAGACCCGGCGTGTCGGCCGGAACCGCATAGCGGTTGTTGTTCAGCTCCTCGACGCTGCGCGCTACGGACCAGAACCGGACCTGACAGTAGCGGTAACGCAGGCTTCCGAGGTTGCCGGAAGCGGATTCGTTACCGAAGCGGATGCCGTTCAGGGCGTAGAACTGCGTCGCGGCATAGCCCGATTTGGCCGTGTAGCCGACGTTGCCGTTCACGTAGAGCGTGATGTCACCTTCGTCGCACACGATGGCGATATGGTGCCAGACGTTCGACTGGAGCGGGATCGAGGAGATCTGCTTGCCCGAACGGCTCACCATGCCGTTGATAAGGCTGTTCTTCGTGCCGCCGCCGCTGTCGCCCAGACGGAGCATGAAACCGTCCTGAATGATCTTCTTGTCGCCCTGCTCGTAATAGCCGATGGCCGATGCGAGCCATGTCGTCGTGTTGTTGTTATAGATCTGACTGGGGTTGAACAGTGTTTCGAAGGTCCACGACGAGAGTTTGTAATCTTCGGCGAAACGTGTTTGCAGGTAACTGTTGCCCGTTACTTCGACTACATTCGAATAGGGAACCGGTGTGGCGGCCAAGATGAATGCATCGGCGTCGTCGAGTACCGGTACGGCATCCCCTTCGGCCTTTACGGCGATGGGCAGCGCATGGATGAATCCCGTCTTGTTCTGCTCCGTGGTGAGCGGATGCAGGGTGATTGTCACCGGATTGGAGACGACCTTTCCTGCGGGGATCACGGCGCTGCTTTCGAATTCGTAATTGGTGCCGGGAAGCAGTGTGTAGGACGTATTGTTCTGCTTGTTGTACTCGTCGAGGGCGTTTTCATCCACGTATACGGTGAGTTTCAGATCCTTGTCCAGCGGTTTGGAGATGCGGGGCGTGACCGTGTACACGGTGCCGTCGTCGGGGATGACAAACGAGGTGGACTTGGCCATTCCGACCGCCTCGTTCAGGAAGAGCCTGCCGGGACCCGTTACGTCGTCGTATTTGAGTTCGGCGTTTTCGCAGGATACGAGTCCCGTCACGATCGCTGCGAGGGCTGATAAATAAAATGCTTTTATCTTCATTGCAGTAATTTTATTCGGTTATTCGTTCGAAACCTCGTCTTCGTCCCCGGACTGATGTACGGCATTGATGGCCTGCCGGGTCCAAGGATAGAAGCCCGATTTGCCCGACAGATAATATTCGTATTCGATGTGATAGGCGCCGAATCCGCCCTTGCGGTAGGTTTTGCCCTCCCATGTGGGTTTCCACAGGGCCTGTCCCAAAAGCCGGTTGATGCCGCCGGAGTAAGAACCGCCGCCTTCTGCGGCATATTGTTCGAAATTGACCGTGGTGTAGAGTTTGCGGATCAGCTCTTCCGGTTCCATGTATCCCGAACCGTTCCGGATCACCGTGCTTATGTAGGAGTTGAGTCCCGAATCGGAGGAGGTGCTGTACGCCTGCCAGATAAAATAGTCGAAATAGGGCATGCAGCGGCCTTCGACGGCATTGATCTCTCCGTCGATGACCAGCAGTTTGTCCGTCCCCGATTTCGGTCCGAGGTATTTGCCCAACTCGTCCACGAAGATATAGAAGTTGTCGCGGTTGGAAAGCTCGCGTTTGCAGCCGGCTCCGCCGACGTTCGGTTCGTAGTCCAAGTCGATACCGTTGTAGCCGCCCGCATAAACGCTGTCGGCAAGCATACGGGCGTACTTTCGGATGGCCGCTTCTTGGGCGGCACGCTCCTCGGTGCCGTCCGCGGCCCGCCATCCCGACGAAGTGTCCCATTCGGGCTTCCAGCCGAAATATGCCTCCTTGTCGGGGTTGTTCTGGTAGCTGCCGCCGATAATGTCGTTGCCCACCCAGCCTGTTATGGTGGTGCATACGACCTTGGTGCCTTTTACCCGCTGAACATACTCCATGTCGGCCCGCTTAGCGTCAGTAATAGTGCTGGGACGCCACCGGCCCCAGATGGCCGCCAGATAGAGGCTGTCGGGAAGGCCCCGGAGCGAGTTCTTGAGGTTGGTCGAGTTGGCGCCCCAGCCGCCGAACCATCCCCATGCCATATCGTAATCGGTCTCTTCTTTCCATTTGCGCAGGGCCGCGTAATAGGCGTCGTCGTGTCCGTCGCCCTTGAGGAATACCTTGCTTTCCGGCTCCGTCCACTCCTCGCAGGAGACCAGAGCGGATGCGAACAGCAGCAGAGACAGACACATCAATAATATCTTTTTCATAACTTATCGTTTTTTCGGGTTACATTGTAAAATTGCCGGTCGGCAGGAGCGCCTACCAAGCGGGTTTGTCCGTTTTTACATCCCACCACAGCCGGGTTCCGAGCTTGTCGCCGCCGGCGCCCAGCAGGGCAACCGCCGCATTGTAGTTCTCGGCGTTGCGCGTCTGTTCGTTCGGAGCGAAGGGGATGCGCGAAGCGCCTTCGGTCGGGAGGTTCGGCTCGTTCGAGGCATTGGTGCTGGTGGGCGTGGGGTAGAACCGCGGATATCCCGTGCGGCGCTGCTCGGCCCACGCCTCCGTTCCGAGCGGATAGAGGGCGATCCATTTCTGGGTGATGATCTTCTCGCGCTGCTTTTCCGCCGAAAGGGCGCCGTCCCATGCGACGGTGACGCTGTAGGCCGTGCCCGGCGTATAGTTGTTGGCCCTGCGCGGATCGGAATAGGCGGTCGGCGCGGCCGTGCCGGTGATGTAGGACGTGTAGTTTTCGGCCTGATACTGCTCGAACGAAAGGCGGATGCCCTCTTCGTAGAGCGTCTTGGCGTCGCCCGTCACGTCCCATCCGTTGACGGCCATTTCGGCCTTCAGGAAGGCCACTTCGGCGGCGTTCATCCACATGAGCCGGTCGAGGGCGTTGGTTTTCGGAAGCGAATAGTAGTCCTTCCACTGGCTGGAGGAGTAGGCGCCTACGCGCGAGCCGTGGTACTCGCTGTCCCGGACCGCAGGGTTGAAATATTTGGAGAGGCGCGGGTCGTCGAAGCTCTTCATGTAGGTGACGATCTCGGCCGCCGCATGCACGTCGCTGTAATCCTCGACCAGCCAGCGGAGCGGATTCTGGTCGTTGGTCTGGGAGACGTCGAGCGAGGCGTTGTCCGCGTTCGATTCGATCACGCCGTAGGGGTGCGCGACGGCCTCTTCGGCATATCGCTCGGCATCGGGCGACACGTTCGAGATGCGCATGGCCAGACGGAGCTTGAGCGAATTGGCGAACCGGATCCATTTGGCGAGGTTGCCGTTGTAGACGTAATCCGCCGATGCGGCCTCTTCGACTACCTCCGATCCGGCAAGGGTAATGTACGTCTCCAGCACGTTCACCGCATGGTCGAGGTCCTCGAGCATGAAGCCGTAGACGGCCTCCTGCGACTGGTAGGGAGCGGTCAGGTCGTCGTTGTTCTCCATCGTGCGGTAGGGGATGGGCCCCTGAATGTCGGTGACGCGCTGCATGGCCGCCACGCGGATGATCTGGGCGAGCGCCATGCGGTAGTCGTCTTCCGGCTCTTCGAGTTCGGCCTTGATGGCCCGCCAGTTGCTGTATATGTTGGTCATGGGCACCTCGTAGGGAGGATTGGCCCAGTCGTTGGCGATTCGGTAAAAGGCGAACATGCCGGTGTTCCATCCCGCATCGGTCGATTTGGCGTAGGCGAAGTAGCGGCCGTAGGCGCCTCCCGACACGTTTTCCACGATCTGATATTGGTTCTTGACGGTGGGAATCACGTTGTACTGCATGCTTTTGATGTAGTCCCAGACGTCGCGGTCTATCGTGCTCGGCTGGTCGGGGTTCCGGTTGTAGGCTTCGAAATTGCCCGTGCAGGACAATGCCGCCAAGGCGACGGCGCCGAACAACAGTCTGTTTATGATGTTCATGTATTTTCTCATAACGGTCTTAAGGCTTGGTTAGAACTTAAGTTGGACATTGAAACCGAGGCTTCGCAGGCTCGGCTGCATGAAGTAGTCGATACCTTGGAGGTAGGAACCGGTGGAGGCCGTGAGTTCGGGGTCGAACGGGGCCTTGCAGTAGATCATCCAGAGGTTGCGCCCTACGAGCGATGCGGTCAGCTTGACCCGGTCGCCCATCCATTTCTTCGGGAAGGTATATCCGATGCTCATCTCCTGAAGGCGGACGTTCGTGGCGCTGTAGGTGTAGTGGGAGAGCAGCTGCCCCAGACCGACGGTCTCGTAGTAGTGCTGCGCGTCGATCCTGCCGTTGTTGATGGGCACGCCGCCGGCGTCGCGCGCATCGGCGCTCGCCTTCGAGACTCCGAGTCCGTCGAGGAATCCTTGGGTGGGCGATACCACGATGCCGCCGAAGCGTGCGGAGAAGAGCAGCGAGAGGTTGATGCCCTTGTAGGAGAAATCGTTGCGGAAACCGGCGTTGTAGTCGGGCAGCACCGAGCCGAGCTTGATGCGCTCGTCGGTGACCATCAGCTTCGGGTCGTTGGGGTTGATGTAGATGTAGCCGTTCTCGTCGAGCCGCAGGTCTCCGTAGGCGTACAGGTCGCCCATGGTGCCGCCTTCGGTCATGATGAAGTTGGCGCCGCCCATGCTGGCCACTTCATACTCCTTGAGCGTGTAGTATTTGTCCGTCTGCGGGTCGTAGTAGTTGTTCATCAGCTCGACGACCTTGTTCTTGTTGTGGCTGAGCGTGAGGCTGGAGCTCCACGAGAAGTCCCTCCATGTCTTGTCGTATCCGATCGAAAGCTCGAAACCCTTGTTTTCGACGTTGCCCGTCTGCGCGTACATGTTTTCGTAGCCGGCCGAACCAGACAGGGGCACGAGGAAGGTCTGGTGTTTGGTGTTGGACTTGTAGTAGGTGAAGTCCAGCGAGAGCGAATTGGCGAACAGCCGGGCGTTCAGACCCACCTCCCACGAGGTCGTGTTTTCCGGGCGGAGGTTCTGGATCGGTCTGGTGGCGCTCGTGGACCACGAACCCTGCTTCCATTTGTAGGTCAGGTAGGAGATGCCCCAAGGAATGGGGCTGCCCACTTCGGCCCACGAAGCCCGTACTTTGAGATAGTCGATGAACGAGGGTAGTTTGACCATTTCGTGGATCAGTCCCGAAAGGCCGACCGAGGGGAAGCAGTACGACAGGTTGTTCGTGTAGGCCAGATTGGAATGCCATTCGTTGCGGACCGTGGCCGTGAGGTAGAGCATGCCCCTCCATCCGGCCTCCACGCTGGCGAATACGGCCTGCTCCTGCTCGCGTTTGCGTTCCTGAAGCCGTTGGCCCGATGCGCCGTAGGGGTTGGTGTTGGTCAGCGAGAAGAAGTTGGGCAGTTCGAGCGGACCGCGCGCTCCGGCGATGCTGGAGAGCTGGTCGGAGATGCTGGCGCCGACATTGGCGAAGAGCGAGAACTGCTCCCAGTGCTTGTTTACGGTGGCGATGAAGTCACCGTAGCGGTGGGTGTCCTCCTCTTTGGTGAATTCGAAGAATCCGTTGTCGCCGCCGGCGAACAGCGGGTCGGTCGATGCGTAGAGCTTGCGCGACGATTCGCCGACGCTCAGGTCGGCTTTGGCGCGGCCGGCGAGGGTGAGCCAGTCGGTCACCTTGTAGGTGAGGCTCGCGTTCATCATGGAGCGCCGCCGCTTGTTGTTCTGGACGTTGCGGTGCATCATCCACAAGGGGTTCTGCATGTCGAGCGCGCCGCGGCCCCACGCCCAGTTCTGCACGTAGCGTTTTTTGTTCGAATCATAGATCTCGAACATCATCAGATCCTCGACGCTTTCGCCGCGCGGGTAGGTGTAGAGCGAGGTCAGCGGGTTGAAATAGCGTCCTGCCGAGAGCATGTTCTGGTCTTCGGTCTCCACGTAGCTGAAGCCTGCGTCCAGCGTCATCCGATCCTGCAGGAACGAGGTCGTGTTGCGAACCGTGACGGAGTATTTGTCGTATGAGTTGTTGGGCAGGATGCCGTTGGCATAGACGTGCATCAGCGAGGCGTAGGTCTGATTCTTCTCGTTACCTACGGAGATGCTGGCGTTGGTCTGCGTGTTGGCCGCCGTGTTGAAGAAATCTTGCGGGTTATAGGACGAAGGGGTCGCCAGTACCCCCCCCCAGCTGGAGTAGGTTCTCGGCTGGTTGCCGTATTTGGTCTGGAACTCAGGCATTTTGAGCGGCGAGGAGAAGGTCGTCTGGTTGGAGAACGAAATCTGGGGCCGCCCGGCCTTTCCCTTCTTGGTGGTGATCACGATCACGCCGTTTGCGGCGCTCGATCCGTAAAGCGCCGCCGCCGAGGGGCCGGTGAGCACGGTCATGGATTCGATGTCGTCCGGGTTGAGGTCCGTGAGACCCTCGCCGCGGGGCTGCGACTCGAACTCGCTCTTTATCTCGCCGTTGTTATTGTTGAAGAGGGGAATGCCGTCCACCACATAGAGGGCGTTGTTGCTGCTGCTGATGGATTTCAGACCGCGAAGCACCACGCGGGTGGCGCCGCCGATGCCCGATGCCGACGAATTGATGACCGCGCCTGCGATTTTACCGTTCAGCGAATTCATCAGATTGACGTCCTTCACGATGCTGATATCCTCCGAACTCACCTGCTGGGCGTTGTAGCTGAGTGCCTTTTCCGAGCGCTTGATGCCGAGGGCAGTTACGACCACGGCGTCTACGGCCTGCGACTCTTCGTGCAGCGTGAAATCGATCTGCGTGCGATTCCCCACGGTGACCTCTACGGGGCGGAAGCCCAGATAATTGACGACCAGCACGGCGTTCCCGGCCGAGGGGGATATCTGCAGCGAATAGTCTCCGCCGGCTCCGGTGCTCGTGCCGACGGTCGTTCCCTTGACGATGACGGCCGCTCCGACGACAGGGTTGCCTTGTGTGTCGAGAACCTTGCCGGAAACCGATCTGGGTTGTGCGCTCACCTCTTTGCGGACCGCCGAGAGCACGACATTCGAAGCGTCGATGCGGTAGGCCACGTCGGTTCCTTTGACCATCTGCGTCAGTGCGGTCTCGACGGAGGCGTCCGTGCAGGAGACGCTGACTTTCTGGGAAATGTTCACGTTCGCGTCGATGGCGAAGAGATAACTGGATTGTTTTTCGATGGCGTCGATCACCCGTTCCATCGGGACGTCCGCCATCGTGATCGTGATCCGGGGCGGTGCCGGCTGGGCAAAAGCCGCGACGGATGACAAAGATAGGGATACAGCAAATAGCAGCGAATATAAACTCCTGATTTGCAGAATCAATTTTTTGTTCATACTTTTGTATAAATTCTAGGGTTTAAGTAGGTTTTACGCCTGAAGAATGTACCTATGGATGCGCCAACATTCATAGGTTTTCTTTTTTATCAGGACTTGATACGGAAGAAAAGGGTTCTCGGTTACTTTCTCATAGGCATCGGGCTGTTGGGTTCGTACTTCATTCGTTATCTGATATAGAGCGTATTGGTCGTAATATCCCGTTCGTACCTGAAATCGGCCGCGTGCTGCAGCACCGCGAGGGCGTGGTCTATCCCTTCGCTGATGCGGAGCTTGCATCGCTGGAACTCGATCTGGGGCAGGTCGTCGCGCAGAATTTCCACGTTGATGTCGTAGCAGCGTTCGAACTTGGCCATGACCTCTTCGAACGTCATTCCCGTTATGCAGAGGATGCCGTCCGTCCAAAGCAGTTTGTCGGCGTTCTCCTGTGCGTGCAGCTGCAACTTTCCGTTTTCCAGATGGACCGTCTGGTTCGGCTCCATCGTGATCCGGTCGCTGCGGTCCGTCCGGTTGCAGACCTGAACCCTGCCGCGGAGCAGGTCGGCGGTGAAAATTCCCTCCTCTTCGTTCGCCTCTACGTTGAATTTGGTGCCCAGCACCCTCACGTCGCAGGCGAAGGTCTCGACGACGAACGGATGCTGCGGGTCGCTCTTGACGTCGAACATCGCCTCGCCCGTGACCTTCACCCGGCGCTCTGCGCGCGCAAAGACCGCCGGATACTCCAGCGTCGTGCCCGAATTGAGCCATACGGTCGTGCCGTCGGTGAGCGTCATGCTGATGCGTTCCCCGTTGGGCACGAACACGCTCAGCGAATTGTTGGAAGCCTTGCGGTCGAACATCTTCGTAGCTGCGAAATAACTCACTCCAAGACATAAGCACAGGACTGCCGCGATGCGCATGCTCCATGCGCCGATACTGCGCAGCGTCGGGAGCGGCCGGCGCTGGGGTTTCCGGCCTGCGGGGCGGTTTACGCGGGCTGCATTGAGCATATTGTCCAGCCCGTCGAAATATTTCCGGTTGGCCGGATCGGCGTCGAGCCAGTCCAATACCGTCTTGATCTCGTCTTCCGACGCTTCGTTCTGCAAAAACTTGTACAGTAATAAATCGTCCATCTTCTCTTCTTCTCTCTGTTAGTAGTAATAACAAACAAATGCACCGTGTTAGTAGTGAAACGGTGCATTTATTTGTTTAATAATTTATTTTATTAAATCAAGTTGCTGACAGCCAGCAGTATGATCAGCACGAAAATATAGTCCTTGAATTCTTCCCGGAGTATTTTCAAAGCCCGCCGCATCTCGAAATTGACGTGCGTGAAGGCGATGTTCAACTCCTGAGCAAGCTCTTTGTAGCTTTTGTTCTCGTAGCGGCTGCCTTCGAAAATGCGCCGTGTAAGTTCCGGCATCCGGCCGACGGCGCGGTCGAGCATCGTCTGCATCTCCTCCACGAACAGCGTGTCGGGAACGCAGGCTGCCAATGACTGAATGTCGGACTGGATCAGCCGCTGCTGGGTCGAATGCAGCTTTTTCTCGATCTGCAGGTGCAGCAACCGGGCCTTCAGGTGGTTCAGGCACTTGTTTTTGACGATGGTCAGTACGTAAGCCGGGGCGTTCACATCTTCCGGCAGCCGGTCCCGCTCCTCCCAGAACGCCATGAAACTGTCCGACACCAGATCCTCCGCAATTCCCCGGTCGCGCACGTAACGGTAGGCGACCTCGGTAAACCGGGGATTGTAGTCGGAATACAATCTCCCGAACTCCGCGGAGGTAATGCAGGTTTTGGTCGGTTTCTGGTGCATCGGGGGTAATTAATATGCCAAAATTAAGACTTTTAGTATTATTTGCAAAATCAAAATCCCCCAAATCGAAATCGCTCTGCCTCAAATCGTTGTTGCGGGGCCGCGAAATCTGTTTTTCCGGCCGGAAAGATTTTTGTCCCGCCGCGCGGAAATCGAAAAAAACGGACCGGAAAGATAGGGCGTATCTTTTCCCGGTCCGGATTATAATATAAGTTGTCTGCGGATGCGTTGCGATCTGCCAGACGGTTTTACAAGGCTTCGGCGACCACATAGGTGCTGCCGCCGATGAAGATCATGTCGTCGGCGCCGGCCAGCTCCTTGGCGCGGGCGACTGCGGCGGGAACTTCGGCGACGGTCTCGCCGTGCAGTCCGTAGATCGCGGCTTTGGCGGTAAGCTCGGCGGCAGAGAAGGCCCGTTCGGTCTTCGCCTGCGTGAAGATATAGTGGGCGTCGTGCGGCAGCAGGGGGAGGATATGGGCGAGGTCCTTGTCGCGGACGAAGCCGATCACGCAGTAGAGTTGTTTGTGGGGCGTGGCTTTGAGCTGCCGGGCGACGTAGGCGATGCCGTGGGGGTTGTGGCCGGTGTCGCAGACCGTAAGCGGCTGTTCGCCCAGCTTCTGCCAGCGGCCCATGAGCGAGGTGTTGGCCGCCGTGTCGCGCGCACCTTCGAGGAAGGCGCGGCGGGAGATGGTCAGCGGCGTCTCTTCGTGCAGGAAATCGACCGTTGCGGCTGCCGTGACCATGTTGCGGCGCTGGTAGTTGCCCCCCAGATCGAGATCGACCTCGAAGTTGCGGTTGTCGCGGGTGCGGTGCATGCAGAAGTGCTGGCGGTCGTTTCCGCAGGGGCAGGGCTCGCACGAGAACTCCTGCTCGGCGTAGATGACCTTTGACTTGTTGGCGGCCGCGGCCTGCTCGATGACGTCGTTGTAGCGGGGGTCGCTCTCGCCGATGACTACCGGAATGCTCTTTTTGATGATGCCGGCCTTCTCGGCGGCGATTTTCGGCAGCGTGTCGCCCAGCAGCGCCGTGTGGTCCAGCCCCACGTTGGTGATGACGCTCACCAGCGGCACGATGATGTTCGTGGCGTCGAGGCGTCCTCCGAGTCCCGTTTCTATCACGGCCACCTCGACGTCGCTCTGCGCGAAGTAGTCGAAAGCCAGCGCGGCGGTCATCTCGAAGAACGACAGCTCCAGCTCGACCATCTTGCCGTGGTGCTTGTCCACGAAGTTCACCACTTTCTGTTTGGGAATCATCTCTCCGTCCACCCGGATGCGTTCGCGGAAATCCTGCAGGTGGGGCGAGGTGAAAAGCCCCGTGCGGT
>OIXH01002811.1_pt1 | contig 16623 bp, 13 predicted proteins | sample 1587741 | NCBI WGS metagenome assembly OIXH01 (sample SAMEA3888916, study PRJEB22519) | human gut metagenome | biome: human gut; feature: human-associated habitat; material: faeces | place: Denmark | collected 2011 | reverse complement strand
GATGACCGGTTTAAAACAACGGAGGAGATGTTTCCGTTTTCCGTTTTGGCGCGCAGGGCGCGGTTTGTCATTTCAGAATACGGAGAGAAAATCCTGATAAAATCACCCAATTGCGGCTGTCCTATTCTAACAAACGCCATTTGCTCGTATCTTGCAAGAAATCGGGGCATACATGTAAATCCGCAGCAGATTATTATAGGCTCCGGCGCAGAATATTTGTACGGTTTAGTTGCCAAACTGCTGGGAAAAGATAAAATTTTCGGCACGGAATTTCCTTCCTATACGCAAATTCAAAGCGTTTATGAAGCAAACGGCATAACATGCGAGCCACTGACATTGGGCAAACACGGAATTTTGTCTGAGGAGCTGTCCAAAACAAGGGCAAGCGTCCTCCACATTACGCCTTACCGAAGCTATCCAAGCGGCGTTACGGCGACGGCTTCGAAAAGACGGGAGTATTTACAGTGGGTATCACAAAAAGACCGATATATTATTGAAGATGATTATGAATCGGAATTTTCAGTTTCCAGTAAGGTGGAAGACACTCTGTTTGCGATGGATTCCTTAGAAAGGGTCATCTATATCAATACTTTTTCAAAAACAATTTCCCCGGCAATACGGATTGGTTATATGGTGTTGCCCAAACCATTGGCGCTACAGTTTCAAAGTCAACTTAGCTTTTTGAGCTGTACGGTTTCCACCTTTGAACAGTATATGGTTGCTTCTTTGATAAACAGCGGCGATTTTGAAAGGCATATCAATAAAGTTCGCAGAAAAAAACGAAAAAGTCTGGAAAGCAAATAACAATGAAACGCCGCCGTCCCCATAAGCTGTGGGACGGCGGCGTTTTCGTATATTATTGCTTTTTAATAATCAAAAATAAAGCGATTCCACGGAATGTCGTGCGGTTTGCCGGTTGTTATCAGCGTAAAAATATGCTGCATAAGCGGAAAGTCGCTTAATTGTTCGGACAGATATTCACCAAGCACACGGATAATTGCAACACTTTCAAGCGTTACGCCGTTTAACATTTCAAGAGCCTGTTCAAACGGTATGCCGGCTCCCAAAATCGTGCCGAGTTTTCTGGTTCTGCCGCCGAATACGGTTACATACAAGTCGCCGACGCCGAAAAACAAGGCATTTTTTTGTCCATGTAACATTTCAATGATTTTTTCCATTTCACGGGAGGCTTCATAGAAAAGGCCGGCCTGGGCATTGTATTTTTCAGCAAGCTCCGGATTATTATGCGTGTAAAGCCCGATGGCAAGACTGACAGCCATGGCGTAAGCGTTTTTGAGTGCTACGGCGGTTTCTATGCCGCAGATGTCCTCGGTTACGGAAATGTTGTAATAATCGGTAGCAAAAGCATTTCGAAGCATGTTCAGCGTTGTCCGCTCCGGTCCGCAGAAAGCAACCTGTGTATAAATCCTATCAGCCAACTCAAAGCTGATGCAGGGACCGCCGACGGCGTTGAAAGAGACATCGGGTCGAAGATTTGCAAAATAAACGGGGAATGGCTGAAGCGAGCCGTCCTCTTTTTTATGCAATCCTTTGGTGATTGCCAGGACCGGCGTGCCGCTTTTCAGCATCGGCAATACCGACTCGGCAAACCATGATACGCCGAAGCTTGATACGCCGCATATCAGTATATCGCAGTTCTGAACCAGAGATTCTGCCTCATCGAACCGGTAAAAAGAAACATCTCCCTCTATTTTTCGCTTGAGCGTGATATGATAGTGGTCTTTCTTTAAGCCCTCAATAATCGCTGTGTCAAGCGGTGTGCCGACCAGTGAAACGGTATGCCCGTTATCAAGGGCGGGAATGGCCATGGCCGATCCCATCATGCCGGCTCCGACAATCGTAATCTTCATTATTTTCCCTCACTTTACTTTTAAATGTTTTATGATATAGACGGCACATAAGAATATACTTAGTTCCTATCTGCTATTTATAATATTATATTGGACATAGAAAAAAACTCGGACAAGAATGTGCCCAAGTAAAAAAACGAATGGATAATCTGTAAGCAAGACTACAGATTATTTACCTCACGGAAATCTTCTTAGATTTAAACATAAAACATTTCTTATTGTTGCAAATATAAGCAATTGTTTTTGAATAAACAGACATTTATATATCAAATATTTCATTACTTTTGCCTGACACATTGATTATTCACCAAAACCTCAAAAATAATATGGATAAAGATTTAAAGAAAGTTGTAGTTCTTTTGGCGCATCCCAATATGGAAAATTCACAAGCCAACAAGACCTTGTTTGATGTTATAAAGGATATGGAAGAAGTGGCTGTATTCAATTTATACGAAATGCCAAGTGAAGACCTCCTTAACATGGATGCATGGAGCCGGATTATCTCTCATGCAACGGTACTGATCTATCAGTTCCCATTCTATTGGATGTCAGCCCCGTCTTTGCTGAAACAGTGGCAGGATAGAATTTTTACCTATTTGGCAAAAACTCCGGCGGTAGCTGGTAAACCTTTGTTAGTGGCCACTACTACGGGTTCCGAATTTGATGCATACCGGAGCGGGGGAAGAAATCGCTTCACGGTAGATGAATTATTGCGTCCCTATCAGGCAGGTGCTGTACATGCGGGAATGGTGTGGCAAACTCCTTTTGTGGTGTATGGTATGGGAACACCGGAAGCAGAAAAGAATATAGCCCAGGCAGCAGATTTATACAAGAAACGAGTATCAGCATTTATTAGTAAAGAGGCATCAGAGGACAACTGGTGATTATCAACGCGACAGCCTACGCCGGATAAATCCCGGCACAGACTGTCTGCGCTTGAATATATTCCATCTTATTTATAGGCATATAAGCTATTCCGCTGCAGCAACGAATTAAAGACTGCTGGTGATTCTTGTTAGTTTGCTAATAATCAATGGATAGCATTTACCGACAGCTTACTGCAAGATGTAAAAGCATTTACCGCCGTATGTAACGGTCTTTACCCTTTATTGTAACGCTCTTTACCTCGGTATGTAACGACCTTTACCTCGGCGTGTAAATGGAGTTACCATTTGGGGTAAACCAAGTTACCGTGAAAAGAAACAGCCGTACCCTCGTTAGGTGAAAGTGATTCACCTGCTGGGGTACGGCTGTTCGTTTGTAAGATGTGGTTGCCCATCCGTTGTATGCCGGACGACAGTAGCCTTGCTACCAGTTGTATTCTTCTACATAGCTATCGAAATACTCTTCCTGTTGTAAGCCCAACTTCCTGGCCAGTGCCATCACTTTTTGTTGTTCGGCAGGCGAGAGTAAAGTTTCTCCTTTCCGTTTCTGATAATATCGTCTGATTCCCCAGTTGCCAATCAGCCCGTAGCGGAATGTTCCTGACGCACTGACAGCCAATGCTTCCGTGGTGCGGACAAAACCTTTGGCATAGCGCACTTTTTGGTTGGAACGGTAATATTCGCATTTCCCTGCCATGGCTTCAATTGTTTTCGGGTTCAGTGTAGGCGGAAAAGTAACGCTTGCCGGTGTATGAGTGTATGCAATCCGGCGTAGGCAAGTGTCGGCATGAGGGCAATCTGCTGCTGCGCACAGACCAAAGTTATGGGGAACTTTTGAATAATCGAATGATTCTTTTTCCATTGTGTTTTCTTTTAATTAGTAATCATCATGCAAAGGTACGATATTAATTTCTTTCCTTCTTCTCTTTTTTGTACCTTTGCTCCGCTAAAAGAATAATGAATGATAGTTTGTATTGCCGAAAAGCCCTCTGTGGCGCGTGATATAGCTGATGTATTAGGAGCGAAAGATAGAAGAGACGGCTATATCGAAGGAAACGGATACCAGGTGACCTGGACATTCGGTCACCTCTGTACACTCAAGGAACCGCACGAATATACCCCGAACTGGAAATCATGGAGCTTGGGAAGCTTGCCCATGATACCACCGCGTTTCGGAATAAAACTGATCAGTAACCCTACTTATGAAAAGCAATTCCATACGATAGAGACTCTTATGCAGAAAGCCGACATGATCATAAACTGTGGTGATGCCGGGCAGGAAGGAGAGTTAATTCAGCGTTGGGTGATGCAGAAAGCCGGTGCACGTTGTCCGGTAAAGCGTCTGTGGATTTCATCCTTGACGGAAGAAGCCATTCGGGAGGGTTTTGCCAAATTGAAAGATCAGAAAGAGTTCCAACCGCTTTATGAGGCAGGATTAAGTCGCGCAATAGGCGACTGGTTATTGGGAATGAATGCCACACGTCTTTATACTATGAAGTATGGGCAGAATAAGCAGGTACTTTCTATTGGTCGTGTGCAGACACCTACATTGGCACTGATTGTAAACCGACAGTTGGAAATAGAGAACTTTGTGCCCAAGCAATATTGGGAATTGAAGACAGTGTATCGGGATACGACATTCTCTGCTATCATCAGGAAGAGCGAAGAAGAATTGGTTCTGGAAGCTGAAAAGAACAAGGAGGCAATTGCTGCCGGGAAGAAACCCAAAAAGGAAGAAGAGAATAGAGGTATTGATCCTATTGCCAACCAGGAACAGGGTATGGCACTGCTGGAACAGATCAGGAATTCTCCTTTTATGATTACGGATGTAACCAAGAAGGAAGGAAAAGAAGCTCCCCCCCGTTTGTTTGACTTGACTTCCTTACAGGTGGAATGTAATAAGAAGTTTGCTTATTCTGCCGATGAGACATTGAAAATCATCCAGTCATTATATGAAAAGAAAGTGGCTACCTATCCTCGTGTAGATACCACCTTTCTGAGTGATGACATTTATCCGAAATGTCCGGGTATCTTGAAGGGTTTGCGTGATTATGCAACATTTACAACACCTTTGGATGGGACCACTTTATTGAAGTCAAAGAAGGTATTCGATAATTCAAAGGTAACAGATCACCATGCCATTATTCCTACCGGGCAATATTCGCAGAACCTGACAGACATGGAGCGCCGTGTATTCGACTTGATAGCCCGTCGATTCATAGCTGTATTCTATCCCGATTGTAGGTTCGCTACTACTACCGTACTGGGCGTAGTGGAAGAAATAGAATTCAAGACTACCGGAAAACAGATTTTGGAACCTGGTTGGAGAGTTATATTCGGAACTCCGGGTGCACAGTCACAGGAAGAAAAAGATCCGGGAGATGAAGAAAATGTATTGCCGGCTTTTGTGAAAGGTGAAAGTGGTCCTCATGTACCCGATTTATATGAGAAATGGACACAACCTCCCCGTCCTTATACTGAAGCTACTTTACTGCGTGCTATGGAAACAGCGGGTAAGTTGGTGGATAACGATGAATTGAGGGATGCATTGAAAGAGAATGGAATCGGTCGTCCGTCTACGCGTGCCGCTATTATTGAGACTTTATTTAAACGTAATTATATCCGCAAAGAGAAGAAGAACCTGATAGCTACACCTACAGGAGTCGAGCTTATCCAGATTATCCATGAAGAGTTATTGAAATCTGCCGAACTAACGGGTATTTGGGAAAAGAAACTTCGTGAGATTGAGAAAAAGACCTATGATGCTGCACAATTTCTTGAGGAATTGAAACAGATGGTTTCTGAGGTTGTGATGAGTGTGCTTTCAGATAATAGCAATCGTCATATTACTATTGTGCAGGCGGTGGAGGAAGTATCCAGTGGTAGTAAGAAGCGGGGTGGAAAGGCGGTAAAAGAGAAAGATGCTGCCAAGCCTAAACGCCAAAGTAAACCGCGCAAGAAGGTTGTGGAAACAAATGCTGCTGGCACTTCTCAAATACAATCTATTGAGGGACAAACTTGCCCATTGTGTGGCAAAGGAACCATAATCAAGGGGAAAACGGCTTATGGTTGCTCGGAGTGGAAGAACGGATGTACTTTCCGTAAACCATTTGAATAAATGATGGTCATACAATAATCAGTCGACTTTTCAGTTTATATGAATGATAACTTGTGAGGCATGAAATTATATAAACTGTTTTTATTTTTTCTTTGTGCTATCTTATTTCTCACTTCCTGTGGAGTGGGGCGGAGTCTGCGTCAGGCAGAGCAAAGTTATGCCCGTGGAGAATACTTTGATGCTGCACGCCATTACAAAACGGCCTATACCCGTACTCCTCCCAAAGATCGTTCGCAACGAGGTGTGCTTGCCTATAAACAAGGTAACTGCTACCGCCGTATCAATTACACGTTGAAGGCTAAAGCCGCCTATATGAATGCCGTCCGTTATCGCCATCCGGATACTCTTTCTCATTTTTATCTGGCGGAGATGCTTCGTAAGAATGGCGAATATGCTGCTGCCATACCTTATTATGAGAATTATCTTGCTTATGCACAGAACCAGTCTGATATAAAAAGGCGTAAAGATTCCTTGGCGCATATAGGAATTGCTTCTTGTCTGCTGGCACAGGAGTGGAAAAAAAATCCTACCCGTCATATTGTAAAGCGTATCCCTATTCTTGTTTCTCGCCGTAGTGATTATTCTCCCATGTATGCGGGTAATGATCCTGATATCCTATATTTAACTTCTACCCGTAACGAGGCCAAAGGTGCCGATCTGAATGGTATTACCGGCATGAAAAGTGCTGATATATTCCACTCCAAACGAAATGAAAAGAAGCAATGGCAAAAGCCTGAACCGCTTGCTTCGGAAGTAAACAGTGAATTCGAAGAAGGGGCTTGTTCTTTTTCGGCAGATGGTAAAACGATGTATTTCACTCGTTGCCGGACATTGCCCAATGCACCGGCTTATGCAGAGATATATGTTTCTCAACGTGCCGGGGCAGAGTGGGGGAGTCCTCAGAAGTGTGCAATCCTGAATGATACCCTTTCTTCTGTTGCCCACCCTGCATTATCTCCTGCAGGTGATTATCTATATTTCGTATCTGATATGCCAGGTGGACAGGGAGGGTTGGATTTATGGCGTATCAACGTGACTCGTGATGGTTTCGGTTATGTCGATAACCTGGGGCCTGAAATTAATACTTCCGGTGATGAAATGTTTCCCTCTTTTGCACCGGATGGTACCCTGTATTTCTCTTCCACCGGACATCCCGGCATGGGTGGTCTGGATATCTTTCGTGCTGTGCCGGATAGCCTGACGGGGCGTTGGCATATTGAGAATATGAAATTTCCGGTAAATTCACAAAGTGATGATTTTGGTATGACGTTCGAGCCGGGTGCGCCCAATCGGGGTTTTTTCTCTTCTAACCGGGGAGATGCCCGTGGCTGGGATCACATTTACAGTTTTGAGCTTCCGGAGGTACATCATATCTTGAAAGGATTGGTTTATGATAAAGAGGGGGATGTACTTTCTGATGCGCTGGTTACTTTGGTGGGAGAGGATGGTACTTATATGAAGATCAATGTGAAGAAGGATGGAACTTTTACTCAGGAACTTACACCAGGATGCCGTTATGCCTTGCTTGCTTCTTGTCGTGGTTATCTGAATGACAAAGAGGAGTTGATGACGGAAGATGTTAATGAGGATCGCCATTATGAACTTGAGTTTCCTTTATCTTCCATTACCCGTCCTGTACTGATAGAGAATATCTTTTATGAGTTTGACCGGGCTGACCTGACTCCGGAATCTACAGTAGCCTTGGATGAGTTGATACAATTGCTAAATGATAATCCGAATGTTACTATCGAACTCTCCGCACATTGTGATTATAAAGGGAATGATGATTATAATCTCCGTCTTTCGCAGCGTCGTGCAGAATCTGTAGTACGCTATTTAATTAAAGGAGGCATTGATTCGGAACGTCTCACGCCGAAAGGGCATGGGGAGCAACAGCCTAAGACAGTAACTAATTTTACTCTGAAATCTGCACCTTTTTTGAAGGTGGGAGATGTATTGACAGAAGAGTTTATAAAAAATCTCCCACTGGAACAGCAGGAGATTTGTAATGCTATTAATCGTCGCACAGAATTTAAAGTGTTGCGAACCACGTATCAATGAGTTACAAGCTACGAGTTACAAGCTACAAGTACTATGCAGTAACGATAGCGCAGTACTCGTAACTTGTAACTTGTAGCTCGCAGCTTGTAACTCGTAGCTAATACCTTAAATGGAATTCAACGACTGCTTCGATTCCTTTTCGGAAAATATCCAATGGAAAGTTCTCATTTGGTGAATGGATAGCATTTGATTCCAGTCCGAATCCCATAAGTACAGTCTTGATTCCAAGTACTTGCTCGAATGTGGAGATGATAGGAATACTTCCTCCCCGGCGTACTGCAAGTGGTTTCTTTCCGAATGCTTTTTCAAAACCTTTCTCGGCAGCCTGATAGGCTGGAAGGCTAATTGGGCATACATAGCCCTGTCCTCCATGCATGGGTGTCACTTTTACCTGTACGGTATCCGGAGCGATGCTTAGGATATAATCTGCAAACATTTGGGAAATCTTGTGATGATCCTGATGGGGAACCAGGCGACAAGAAACTTTGGCTGTGGCTTTTGAGGGAAGTACTGTCTTGGAACCTTCGCCGGTATATCCGCCCCAAATGCCACAAACGTCGAAAGAGGGACGGCAACTGTTACGCTCCAGAGTGCTGTATCCTTTTTCTCCGGATAGCTCTTTTACGCCAATGGCTGCCTTATATTTTTCTTCATCGAAAGGAATATGGGTGATCATGTCACGTTCCGCCTGTGGAACTTCTTCTACATCATCGTAGAAACCGGGCACTGTGATACGTCCATCGGCATCTACTACTTTGGCAATCATTCCACATAATACATTAATGGGATTGGCAACGGCACCTCCGAAATGTCCAGAGTGTAAGTCACGGTTAGGGCCGGTTACTTCAATTTCCCAGTATGCCAGTCCGCGAAGACCAGTAGTCAGTGAGGGCAGGTCGGCACCCAACATACTGGTATCCGATACCAGAATAATATCTGCTTTTAATAATTCTTTATGCTCCTCACAGAAAGCTTCCAGACTGGGTGAACCGATTTCTTCTTCACCCTCAAAGATGAATTTGACATTGTTCTTAAGCATGCCATGTTTCACCAGATATTCGAATGCCTTTACTTGTATAAATGATTGTCCTTTGTCGTCATCGGCACCACGGGCCCAAATGTGCCCATCGCGGATTTCCGGTTCAAAGGGGTTGCTTTTCCATAGCTCCAACGGTTCTGCCGGCATTACATCATAATGTGCATATACCAAAACTGTCTTTGCTGCCGGGTCTACTATCTTTTGCCCGAAAACAATCGGATTGCCTTTCGATGGCATTACCAGTGCTTCGTCTGCACCTGCTTCAAGCAATAGTTGTGCCCAGCGCTCTGCACAAGCCAACATGTCGTCATGATGTTCAGGTTTTGCACTGATACTTGGGATACGGATGAGGCTGAACAAGTCTTCCAGCATCTTCGATTCATTCTCTGAGATGTATTTCTGTATTTCGTTCATAAATATATATATATGATAAGGTGATAGGGTGATAAGATGATAGGGTGATAAAATGATAAGATGATAGGGTGATGTCACTTTATCATCCTATCACTTTACCACTTTATCATTCTTATAACTGTGTAGTACGGTCAATCAGATAAAAATCCAGTATTGTCAAGGCAGCCATAGCTTCTACTATAGGCACTGCGCGTGGCAAAACGCATGGATCATGACGACCGCGGGCTTTCAATGTTGTATCTACGCCATCTATATTGACTGTATGTTGCTCCATCAATACAGTAGCTACCGGTTTAAAGGCAACCCGGAAGAAGATGTCCTGTCCGTTACTTATACCGCCTTGGATACCACCGGAATGATTGGTTTTCGTTTCAATGCGTCCGCAGTTATTGAAGAATACATCATTCTGCTCTGAGCCTTTTTGTTTCAGACCTTTAAATCCGTCACCGTATTCAAATGCTTTAGCTGCATTGATGCTGAGCATACCGGAAGCAAGAGCTGCATGTAACTTACCGAATACGGGTTGGCCTAATCCGATGGGGCATCCTTTGATGACACAGGTCACTACGCCGCCAATGGTATCACCTTCTCCTTTGGTCTTGAAAATAAGTTCCTCCATTTCTTTTGCCTTTACCGGATCCGGACAGCGTACTGGATTCGTTTCTATTAAATCAAGATCATAAGCAGTATAATTCTCTTCCAGACGGATTGGTCCTACCTGCGAGGTATATGCTGTGATTTTTACACCCAGTTGACGGAGTGCCTGTTTGGCAAGGGCACCTGCCACTACGCGCGAAATGGTTTCGCGTGCTGATGAGCGACCGCCGCCACGATAATCACGGATGCCATATTTCACCTTATAAGTATAGTCAGCATGCGAAGGACGGTATACCTCCTTCATATTATCATAATCACTGGAATGCTGATTCTCATTCCACACAATGAATCCAATGGGACATCCTGTTGATTTGCCTTCAAAGATACCTGAAAGGAATTCTACTTTATCGCCTTCTTTCCGGGCCGTAGTAATAAGAGACTGTCCGGGACGACGACGGTCCAGTTCCGCTTGCACGAAATCCATGTCAATGCGGATGCCCGCGGGAAATCCATCTATGACGCCTCCGATGCCTTTACCATGTGACTCCCCAAAGCTGGTAAGGCGGAGAATGTTGCCGAATGAGTTGAACATAATCTTTTGCTTTAATGGTTTATGTATAAGGTTTATTCATGCCAAATCCTTTGAATAAAAGCTTTTGGTTGCATAAAGATAACAAATAGTTATGGATTTTTCTCATGAAGAGGGAGAAATATTATATTTTTTATGGAATGATGAGTTCTCTTCTCTGAACAAAAGAACTCTTTGGCTGTTGAAACAAGTTGTCTCATAGTAAGATACAAATAGATAGAATCTACTTTGTTAATAAAGTCAAATAGCAGACAAACGCTGAAACACAAAGCACTATTGCTTAAAAAAAGAACATTTCAGTTTTAGAATAGACCTTGTTTGATATTATAAAAAGCCGTTATTTTGCACCCTGAAAGCTATAAAAGAAGATATGCCTACCCAGCGATGGGAAGCTGTTATTATTAAAAAAAGAAAAATATGAAGAAGAATTTATTTTATTTGTTCGCATTGATTTGCTCAATGAGTTTGTTTACGGCTTGTAGCAATGATGATGATCCTGATTACACTCAGGTGATTGAGAATGAAATTGCTGGTGAATACAAAGGTGCACTGGATATCAGTCTTGATGGTATTCCCGTAGCGAAAGATTTGCCGAAAAATGTTACGATTGCCAAAGTGAATGGTAATACAATCAGTTTGGAATTGAAAGATTTTAATTTCAGTGGATTGAATCTTGGTACTATAAAATTGGAGAAATGTGTTTTGACTGAGTCGAATGGTACTTATATTTTTACCGGAAACCAGAAGTTGGATTTGACGGCTAGTAGTATTGGGGTATGCGATGTAACTGTGACAGGAACAACGCTTCAAAATGAAACTACCGTAAATTTGGATATTGCTGTTCCGACATTAGGACAGACAGTAAAGGTGCTTTATAAGGGTAGTAAACTGAAAGGTAATGAAAGTGGCGAGGCAAAGATTACTTCTTTTATTTTCGATAGAAATGTGGCTGAAGTAGATTCATTAGTTCTTAGCACGAAGATTGACGAGGTTGCCAAGACAATTTCTATTGTAGTGGTTGATACAGCAAAGAATGAATATTTGACAGCTCTTGTGCCGACTATTGAGGTGTCTAATGGTGCTACGTTGGTTCCAGGTAGCAAGGTTGCTCAGGATTTTTCTAATGGAAATCAGGTAAGTTATACTGTGGTTGCTGAGGATGGAACGGTGGCTACTTATGTTGCTTCTGTATCTTCAAAATTATTTGTTGCGGATTTTGAAGAATGGATTGCTGGTGTAGAAGGACAAAAGCCGGAAATGACATTCTATGAACCGACGGGATGGTCTTCAAGTAATACGGGAGCTCATTTCTTGAAAGCATTTGGTTTAGCCGAGAGCTATGTAGTAATGTCTACTGAGGATGCGCATTCTGGGGAAAAGGCTGCTTTGATTCAGTCTATTGATACTAAAGGACAGGATTTGTGGCTTGCTAAGGCTCCGAAAGTAACAACTGGTACTTTGTTTTTAGGTAAGTTCATCACAGATGCTTCAAGTACGTTGAATAGTACGAAATTTGGAGTCCCTTATTCTAATAAACCTGTAGCTTTAAAGGGGTGGTACAAATATACACCAGGTGAGATATATTATTTGGTAACAAAAGAACCGTATGATCAAAACTGCCATAAAGAATTTGTTGTTGATGAAAATAAAACGGATGAATTTGCCATCAGTGTGGTGTTATACGAAACGGAACAATATGATTTGGAGGGATGGACAGACTGTTTGACTGGTGTCGCTAACGCAGAAAATAATATTTATACTTCAAGTCGCATTGCTGCTATTGCTCAATTGACAGGTGGAATTCAGGCTGATTGGAAGAATTTTGAGCTTCCTCTGGAATGGAAAAAAGAGTTTGATGCCAATAAGAAGTATCGAATGACGATAGCTTGTTCTTCCAGCAAGGATGGTGATAAATTTTGGGGTGCTCCGGGAAGTACGTTGATTGTGGATGAATTTGAATTGGTTGTGGAATAAGTAAGACAAACAAATAAAAAAATGGCAGGAGGTACTTGTGTATTTCCTGCCGTTTTTATTTGTTCTTAACGTATGTGAAGAGTTAGAATTGGAAAATATTCTAAACAGATAAGCAAAATATTTATAGGCTAATTCTTCTTTATAAGTTTTTCCTTACTTGAGATGTATTGACTATAACGGGAGAGCTTCACTTTATGTTATCTTTTGTAGAGTTCAGTCTCTTTTTCTCATTATGAGGAATTTAGACTTCTTTGTCCAAACTAAAATGAATATCCGAATCCTATATTCAGATAGATAGGATACATGGCAAAGCTGATTGTATTGAAGTCTTTTTTAAAGATATCATTTAATCCCCATGTTAAGTCGGCATAGACATTCAGATGCTTGAAAGCTTTCCATTCGCCACCGAATTGTATACCCCATTGGAATTTGCGCAAATCATCAGAGAAGTCATATGTAGCAATACTTTCATCCGTAAAGTCTACGCGTGAGCCTGTTTGGTCCGGAGTGCGGAGGTGCCCCTCATATACATGACCGGAAAAATCTCCTTCAAGTAAATAGGAGAAATAAGGACCAGCTACAAGTTTCCAGCGTTTGCTTATTTTGTAGTTAGCAAGAACGGGAACAGTAAGATAGGAGTTTTTTACTTTAGTCTTTACACCTCCCGTCCATAAACCTTCTAATTCACCACCGTTAGTATTGATAATTTTCATACCATAATTCTTAACGGTGGCTTCAGTAGTCATATTTTTAGTTTCAAGGCGCAAGCCTAAAGTCAAGCCCCATATTTTTTTTTCATCCAGCCATTTGGTAGCATTACCTTCAATAGAGATTGCCATACTGGGAACATAACTGTCTATCTTGCGTATTTCTTCGGGCAAAGGTAGGGGAGCGGTTCCTCCGATGCTGAATCCTGCCTTTAATGAATATTCCCAACCACGAAGATAAGACTGGCCGAGAATGTGGGTTCTATCTTCCTGAGCTTTTATTGACGTAGCTCCAACTACTGTTAACAGTAATGTGGCAATAATAATATTATATTTCTTCATGATTATCTTTTTTAGTTCTCTTCGCAAATAAGTTCTACTTCATCAATATATAGCGTGCTGCCTACGGCACCTCTGAAATAAGCGCCGTCTACACTTGAAGAGAATACAATGCCAAGTTTATATTTACCTTTCTGAAGTTCCGTTTCATTAATCTCTTTACCATTCTGAGCTTTAAAAGGGAGATTGAACGGTTTCCATTGATCAGTTTCCAATGCTTCTTCTGCACTAATTCTGGCTAAAGATACTACTTTATCCGAAGTAAGAGAATTAGTTCCATCCAACATAAATGAGTTTTCTTCGGCTTCATACATGACAGCATAGATATCAAATCGATCTTTCTTTCCAGTTTGAGGTTCTCCGCTCTCAGTATAAACCGGTCCTGCTTTAAATTTATAGTATCCTTTCAAAGCTTTCGGTCGTTTGTAGAACTGGAAACCAAAAGTTGTTGCTTTAGGAGCATTTTTAAGTGCATTGGCAAGATCAAAAGCTCCGATAAATAAGTTGCCGGCAGCAATATACATCTTTACCATGGCACCGAAACTTCCGGTATCTTTAGTTTCCAACTTGGCACATTTACCTATATGTCCTCCTGCGACTTGTACGGTAGGATAGTCTGTAGGAAGTTTAGACATACCGGTCAACTTATAGCCGGGATTACCACTGGACCACTGCAATACTTTTGAAATCCCTTGTGAAGTATTAGGCTCAAATTCGTAAAAGATGTGATAAGGAGTATTTTGGGCAACTAATAACTCCTCGAAATGATAGGAAGTCGGTAATTCTGTTGGTTGGACGTTTATTTCATAAACAGGTTTCCAAACATTATCTTCGGAAGTCACCGTAAATGACCGCGAATGATCTCCTTCGCTAAAGTTGTATATGTTTCCTATATCACCATCTCTGCGATCATTGGGCTTGATGGATGCACCTTCCGGCAAGGTGAAGTTTAGTTGTTGTTTTGCAAGGTTTGCACCTTTATGTACATATACATCGACTATTTTTTCATTCGCATTAATATTGGCCAGCTGCACATCTGCACCCGTACAACCATCAATGGCCGCTTCAGAATTAAGCGCTTCGTCTTGTATACAAGAAGATATGGCAAATGCCAAAAAGAAACACGAGGTTAGCGTTTTAATCTTCATTTAATTCAGTTTTTGGTTATTAATAATGTAAAACTCAGGCGCAAAGTTAAGTTTCTTTTTTGAAATAGAAGACTTTGCGCACGTATTAAAAACATTTTTTCTAAATTTGTGTCCATTAAAATCAGTGAAATAATGATAACGGAAACGGAGAGAAAACGGATAATCGACCTGATACATCAGGAAGTGGTGCCGGCCATTGGGTGTACAGAGCCCATTGCAGTGGCATTGTGCGTAGCTAAAGCAACAGAAACACTGGGGACAAAGCCGGAAAAAATAAGTGTGTTGCTAAGTGCTAATATTCTGAAAAACGCGATGGGAGTGGGGATTCCGGGCACCGGAATGATTGGTCTACCCATTGCTATTGCACTGGGAGCACTGATAGGAAAATCAGAATATCAGTTGGAAGTGCTGAAAGACAGTACGCCTGATGTAGTGGAAGAGGGGAAACGTTTCATTGAGGAAAAGCGCATTCATATTTCGCTGAAAGAGAATATTGAAGAGAAATTATATATTGAAGTATGCTGTGAGGCTGGAGAAGATAAAGCAATAGCAGTGATTGCCGGAGGGCATACCACCTTTATATATATAGAACGTAACGGAGAAGTCCAATTTCAGAAACAACATACAGCTAGTTGTGAGAAAGAAGAAGAATGCTTGGAACTGACTTTACGTAAAGTTTATGATTTTGCTCTGAATACTCCGCTGGATGAGATCAGCTTTATTCTGGAAACAGCCCGCTTGAATAAGGCAGCTGCCGAACGTTCTTTTGAAGGCAATTATGGCCATGGTCTGGGTAAGATGTTGCGTGGTACTTATGAACATAAGGTGATGGGAGATAGCGTCTTCTCACATATCTTGTCTTATACGTCAGGTGCCTGTGATGCTCGTATGGCAGGAGCTATGATTCCGGTAATGAGCAATTCCGGTAGTGGGAATCAAGGTATATCTGCCACTTTGCCTGTACTGGTCTTCGCTGAAGAAAATGATAAATCCGAAGAAGAACTGATACGTGCTCTGATGTTGAGCCATCTGACGGTGATCTACATTAAACAAAGTTTGGGGCGTTTGTCCGCTTTATGTGGCTGTGTGGTTGCTGCTACAGGTTCTAGCTGCGGTATTACTTGGTTGATGGGGGGAACTTATGATCAAGTAGCTTATGCTGTTCAGAATATGATAGCCAATCTTACAGGTATGATTTGTGACGGTGCGAAGCCCAGTTGTGCGTTAAAAGTAACCACTGGTGTATCTACCGCTGTTCTTTCTGCCATCATGGCTATGGAAAACCGTTGTGTAACTTCTGTAGAAGGTATTATTGATGAAGATGTGGATCAAAGTATCCGTAATCTGACCAAGATAGGGTCGAAGGGAATGAATGAAACGGATAAATTGGTGCTGGAGATAATGACGGGGAAATAGTGATTAGTGGTGAGTGATTAGTGGTTGGAAACTGTGCAGCATAATAGCGCAGCATGCTAATCACTAATCACTTACCGTTAATCATTATATTAATGATTGCATCCGCATCCACATCCTTCATGATCGTGATCGCCGCATCCGTCACCACAGCTATCGCAACCGCAACTACATCCACCACCGCTCATCATACGAGCGATTTCAGCTAATTCTTCATTGGTTGCCGGGCGGCTTTCTATTACTTCACCTACAAAGTTCAGGTCGCAACCTGCCAAGGGGTGATTCATATCCATTACCACTACGTCTGCTTTTATTTCTTGTACGGTTCCGTTGATACGTTGACCTTCAGAGGTCATCAAAGGCACTACGTTACCAGCTACAATACGTTCGTTATCGAATTTACCATCTACTTCAAAGATTTGCTTCGGAAGGTCGATTACATGTTCTTCGTCAAAGTCACCGTAAGCAT
>OIXH01002810.1_pt1 | contig 16624 bp, 6 predicted proteins | sample 1587741 | NCBI WGS metagenome assembly OIXH01 (sample SAMEA3888916, study PRJEB22519) | human gut metagenome | biome: human gut; feature: human-associated habitat; material: faeces | place: Denmark | collected 2011 | reverse complement strand
TGCATCAGGAAGGCTGTCTCTACCAGGTCGCCTCCGTTATCCTTTTGTCCGAAAGGCTGTACATGTCCTGTCTCTCCGTTCCACCAATGCGGATATGCACCTTTAAAGCGGTCGGCTTTCTCCAGAAAACCGACTATTTTCTCCATACGCCGTAAGCCTTCTTCCCGGCTGACGTATCCCCGATCAATACCGGCCAGGATAGCCATAATGCCGAAGCCGCTGCCTCCTGAGGTAACAATCTCCGGCCCTCCTGCCGGGTATTCGCCATCCATGTGATAGCGCTCGCGTGCCAGTCCGCTATTAGGTTCGGCAGCATCCCAGAAGTAGTTGAAGGTTCGTCGCTGGACGGTATCCATCAGAGCGTCATCTGTCAGTGATGTGGCAGACGAGGGCTTTTCTTTTGGCTTGCATGCTACAAAAAGAAAAAGAGCGAAGAGGACGAAGAGGAGCTTGCTGTTGTGAGTGACAAGTTGGATATTCATAATGATTTCTTGTTTGTAATGGTTTTTGTTTCACCACAGAGTAACACGGGGTTTCACTGAATTTTAATCTTTTGTTTATAGCATATTAAGAGAAAATCATCTCTGTGGAACTCTGTGTGACTCTGTGGTGAATCTTATTCTTTTCTATTCCCTTGTGTATCCGGTTCAATGCAGCGTAAACCGTGCTGTTTTCACATTCCGGCTATCCGGGCCTATCATCACGTCGAAATCGCCCGGCTCAGCTACAAACTTCAAGTCGGCATTGTAAAACTTCAACATTTCCGGAGCTATTGTAAAGCGGACGGTTCTTGATTCATTCGGTTGCAGATAGATCTTTTCAAATCCTTTCAGTTCCTTGACCGGACGGGTGACACTGCCCACCAAGTCACGGATGTAGAGTTGCACCACTTCACTGCCGGCACGGTCTCCGGTATTAGTTACGGTGACGGAGGCTACCAGTTCATTGTCCATTCCGATGGACGAACGGTTCAATGTGATGTCACTGAATCGGAAGGTCGTATACGACAGTCCGTATCCGAACGGATAGAGAGCATCATTGTCCACGTCAAGATAGTTGCTGCGGAATTTCTCGAACCATTTGCCTTCTTTCAGCGGTCGTCCGGTATTCTTGTGTGCATAATAAAGTGGGATCTGTCCTACACTTTTCGGGAAAGTCATGGTCAGTTTTCCGCCCGGGTTGACTGCACCGAACAATACGTCTCCGATAGCCGGACCGGCTTCCGAACCCCCGAACCATACGTTCAGGATGGCAGGGACATGCTCCTGTTCCCAATTGAGTACCAGCGGACGTCCCGTAAACAGTACGAGAACTACGGGCTTTCCTGTTTTCAGCAAAGCCTCCAGCAGAGTGTGCTGTACATCCGGCAGATTGAGGTTGGTGCGGCTGCTGCTTTCACCGCTCATCTCCGACGATTCACCCAATGCGGCAACAATCACGTCCGCTTGTGAAGCTATTTTCAGCGCTTCGTCCAGCAGTTGTTGATCGGTGCGGTTGTCGCGGTTGAGCGAACGGCCGAACATGGTTGCCCTCTCTTCATAAGCAGCATCACCGATCAGGTTACTGCCTTTGGCATAAAGTATTTTTCCCTGATTGCCCACCCATTCGGTCAAACCTTCTACCAGAGAAGGACTTTTGTCCAGTACGGCAGCTACGCTCCATGTGCCCGGCATATTCGAACGGGTGTTGGCCAAAGGGCCGATCACTGCAATAGTACCGGTAGGAGAGAGAGGAAGTACAGGTGCGAGGGTAGGTGAAAGTCCTTCATTTTTCAGTAGCACGAAGCTTTCTCCCGCAATTTTCCGGGCTGCGGCACGGTGCTCTTTTGTGAAGATGTCACGTGCCGGACGTTTCAGGTCGCAGTATTTGTATGGATTATCAAACAAGCCCAGTTTGTATTTGGCTTCGAGTATGCGGCGGCATGCCGTGTCCAGTGTTTCCATGCTGATTTTGCCTTCGTCAATGGATTTCTTGACAGTGCCTACAAAGCCTGCGCTCACCATATCCATATCCACGCCTGCATTGAGTGCGCGTGCGGAAACGGTCTGCAAATCACCGATGCCGTGCGCAACCATTTCGGCAATGCCGGTAAAGTCTGTAACAACAAAACCGTTGAAACCCCATTGCTTGCGAAGCACGTCCGTCATCAACCATTTGTTGGCTGTGGCGGGCACACCGTCTATTTCGTTGAAAGAGGCCATCACGCTGCCTACCCCTGCATCCACAGCCGCCTGGTAAGGGTACAGATATTCATTGAACATACGGTTGCGGCTCATGTCCACCGTATTGTAATCGCGTCCGGCTTCTCCTGCACCATATAGGGCAAAGTGCTTTACGCAGGCCATGATTTCATTGTTATGTTTCAGCTGATTGTCGAGGTCTGCACCCTGATAACCTAATACCATTGCCCGTGCGATGGCTCCTCCCAGGAACGGGTCTTCGCCATTACCCTCGCTGACGCGTCCCCACCGCGGGTCACGGCTGATGTCCACCATTGGACTGAATGTCCATGAGATGCCGTCGGCACTGGCTTCTGTAGCTGCAATGCGGGCCGATTGCTCGATAGCAGCCATGTCCCATGAACAGGAGAGCCCCAGTGGGATGGGGAAGATGGTTTCGTAGCCATGCACTACGTCCATACCGAACAGCAGAGGGATGCCGAGGCGTGATTTCTCTACTGCCAGCTTTTGTACATCACGGATTTTATCCACTCCTTTCAAGTTGAAGAGGCCGCCTACCAGTCCTTGTTCAATCTTTTTGGCAACGTCGCTGCTTTGTGCCTGTCCGGTGGTGATTTCTCCGGTCACGGGCAAGTTCAGCTGGCCGATTTTCTCTTCTACGGTCATTTTCTTCATCAGTTCCGTTACGAACTTGTCCATCTCCCGGGGGGTATCTTTCGGGTTGTTTTTCCCCGGCATGGCCGTTGTCATCAGAGCGGATAAAGAGAAAGCTATAAATAATGCTCTTTTTTTCATACCTATATGTTATAATTTGAAATATCTCAAGTTGAAGTATCTGAACGAAGTGAAGAATCTACTCTCTTGAATATTGAGAAGAGATTCTTCGACAACGTTTAGGATGACAGAATGATACGTTTATCAGACTCTTGGAAACTCCTCCGTTGGTAGGGGAATTCGGATATCAACGTGCTGTATTGATTCTGCCAACGAATATTTATTCATCTTTAGGCTCTTTCAGTAAATCAGGAATCTGAGTGTACTGGTTGAAAGGAAGCGGTAAAAGTGCCTTGTCTTCCGACCATCCCTTCAATTCTGTCTTAGCCAGACCGGTGCGTACAAGGTCGTTGTAACGTTCACCCCATTCGCACACCAGTTCCATGCGGCGTTCATCAATAACCTGTTGGAAGGTTACATTGGTAAGTTCCGGCATCTGTGCGCGTCTTCTTACTTCATTGAACGGGGCGTCACCACTCTTGCCATTCTTTATTTTGGCTTCGGCATTCATCAGCAGTACATCGGCATAGCGGAAAATGCGGGCATTGTTGTTTGTGCCATATTTCGTGCGGCCCGGAGTCAGCTGGTTGAGTGGGGTATAAGCCTTTCCGTTCCAACAGTCAGTTTTCTTTGGGTCTACCTGAGCACGGATATAATCGCCGTCCGGTGTGGTTGAATCTGCCAGTAGGAACGAAGTGGTGGCGCGTATCGTCTCTCCACGGGCATATGCCCAGTCACGGAAGGATTTAAGGATTCCGCAATCTCCCCAGCCACTGATGTCGCTACCGGAATTGTTGGGACCCTGGCAAACAAACCACTGGTCGCCGTCAATCAAATCACCTGAACCATTGCCGAAGTCGGTCATCTGGCATTCGAACATAGACTCGTCACAAAGTTTTCCGGGAATCTTGAACAATTGATAGAAGTCGGGATAGAGTGAGAAGTTACCATGCTCGATAATGTCGTCCGTCAGTTCTTCCACCTTTGCATAGTTACCCATGTTCAGATGGATCTTAGCAGCCAGCATAGCAGCGGAAAAAGCTGTTACGGCTCCCTTGTGTTCACTTTGATTGGGACGGATGCGCGGCATATTGTCCATGCCGTACTGCAAATCTTCCAATGCGTATTTGTTTACCGCGTTGGCAGTGGAACGGCTCAAATCAACCTGATTATTGTCACGAAGAATAGTGACGGGACCGAAAGCCTGAACCAGACGGTAGTAAGCATAGGCACGCATGAACATCACTTCACCACGATAGGCCTTGTAATTCTTCATATCGTTATCGTTGGTGATATTCTCAGCGTATAAGTCCAGCGACTCGATGGCCGCGTTGGCGGTTTTGATAATGTTGTAGTATTGCATCCACAACTCATTGAATCCCCAGAAAGAATCGTTGTACTTATATTCGCTCAGGTTGTAATAGTCGCTGCCATTCCATTGGCCGCTGAATACGTCCTGGTCGCGGATGGTCGTAATTTCCCAAATCACCCAGTGCAAACCGCTGGTACGGATCTTTGCATACACACCTGATACCGGTTGGTACATATTACTGATATTGGTATAATCCACCTTCTCCTCCGGAACTTTACCTTCGGGCTCTTTATCCAGAAAACCATTGCAGGATGCGAATGATAACACCATCAGGGCGGACACTATAAATATGAAAGGTCTTATTAATGTTTTCATTTGTTCTAAATTATTAATGGGTTATTTCTTAGAAATCGATTCTCAAACCTAATGTATAAGTCGATGTCAAAGGATATACTTCTGTATCCCAACCTTGGCTGTCGGACAATTCGGGAGTGAATGCGTTGGCCTTGAAGGTGGTGAACGGACGGTCGGCAGTCAGACTGAGGCGCAGGCCCGGCATGGTATAGTTGCCTAACTTGAGGTTACGGAATGTGTAGCCGAGTGTAATGTTCTGGATGCGGAAGTAGTCGGCGCTTTCTACAAAGTAAGAGCTATACTTCTGGTCGCTTACATTCCAGGGTTTCAGCAGGGCGGCAGCTGAAGGGTCAGAGTTTGTAGAACCTGGTCCAGTCCAACGGTTTTCGTATTGGGCACGGTCGAAGTTATAGTTTTGCGAGGAATAGCGGAGCGCACGCTTACGGTTGAACATCTGAGCTCCGGCCTGTCCGTAAGTGGTCAGTTGGAAGTCGAGGTTCTTGTAATTGAGGCCGAGGTTGATGCCATAAGTGAAGTTGGGGATATAAGAGCCCAATGTGGTACGGTCGTTTCCGTCGAGAACACCATTCCCGTCGAGGTCGGCATACTTCAAGTCGCCCGGTACACAGCCGTTGGCAACCGCAATAGGGTCAGCGGCAACTTCCGCATCAGTTTGATAAACGCCTATCATCTTGAATCCATAGAATGAGTTCATTTCTTTTCCTACGATATTCACTGTTTTGCCTCCTCTGATGATGCTGTTGCCGTTCAGGTCTTTCACGCGATTTCTTAAGGTAGAGAGATTCACACCTATATTATAGGAGAAATCTCTGCCGATTTTATCGTTCCAGTTGACGCTTACGTCAATACCGGAGTTGAGAATCTTACCGTAGTTACCTGCAAGGGTAGTGGTGCTGAACGGGAGAAGCGGAGCGATTACGGCATTATTGGTCATACGGTGATAGTAATCGACGTCAATGTTCAGGCGATTGTTCAGCGTGATGAAGTTTACACCGGCATTCCACTCTTCAACAACTTCCCATTTCAGCCAACTGAAGTATGTAGTGTTCTGATAACCTGCAATGGTAGAGTTGCCGAATACACCGGATGCAGCGTTACCGGTAGCGATAGAAGCAAAGCCATCACTTGCCGCAACATGGTCGTTACCCAGCTTACCCCAGCTTGCACGCAGTTTCAGGAAGTCAATCCATTCCCGGTCTTTCAGGAACGATTCTTCCGACAGAACCCAGGCGGCACCTACTGAAGGGAAGTAACCCCAATGTTCCTGGTACTTGCTGGAACCGTCGGCGCGCATCGTAAACATCAGCAGATATTTGTCATCGTAATTGTAGTTGAGGCGGGCAAAGTAAGAAAGACCTCTGTAACAGTAGCCATCATCCTTTACGGTAGCACCTGCCGCATCACCGTTCTTGATGTACCAATATTCATCCGCTCCATCGGGAACGTTGCTTGCTTTACCTTCGAACATACGCCATTGTTCCTGACGCATGGAGTAACCTGCCATTGCACCGAATCTGTGTTTTCCCCATTGGTCATTGTAGGTCAGGGTATTGTCCCAGATATAGTTATAGTACTTGTTTTCGTTCTTTGTAAGTTGGGTGGTGGCTGATTGCTGCCAGCTGCTTACGTAGTACTTCGGAGTAAACTCACGGCCTTGGGTGGAAAGGAAACTATAAGAATAGTTTGTCTTGAAATTCAGTTTACTGGGGATGAAGTCTATCTGTGCATAGAAATTACTCAGTACCTGATAATTCTCTTTGCTTGAGTCGAAATATTTGGCAGTTGCAATGGGATTATAGAAGTTTGACGTATAACCGATTGCGTCCGGAGAGCCAAATTTATCCGGGAAACCTTTCTCGTTAAATTCGTCATCATAAAGAGCTACGATAGGCGGACAGTTGAAAGCCTTCTGCCATGCCTGGTTATTGGGCACCTGCTGGGTGGAGTTACTGAACACGCCGTTGAAGCCGACTTTCAGCCAGTTCGTTGCATCATAATCGACAGAGCCACGGAAGTTCATGCGTTTATAGTTGTTGTCAACATCCATAATACCGTCTTGATACAAATAGCTCACACCAACAGAATAAACGGCTTTCTCCGAACCACCGTTGATGTTCAAACTGTGGTTGGTGATGGCGGCAGTACGCAAAAGCTGGTCATACCAGTCATTGTCTGCTTTGAAAGTCCAGTTGTGAAAGTCGGGGTCGTCATGACTGCCGCCGTATTTGTCGATGGACTGTATGAAGTGCGTCTTATAGGAGTCGAAGTTACCTTCGAGAAGCATGGTTGCATATTCGTGCGCATTACAGAGCTCGAGCACATTGGAGGCTTTCTGAATACCTACATAACCATCGTATGTAATCTTGGCCTTTTGGTTGCGTGAGCCTTTTCTGGTAGTAATCAGTACGACGCCGTTTGCGGCGCGTACACCATAAATAGCGGCTGCCGAGGCATCTTTCAGAATAGACATTTCCTGAATATCTGCATTGTTCAGGAAGTTGATGTTATCATAGAACATGCCATCTACCACGAACAGCGGTGTGCTGTTGGAGAAAGAACCGACACCACGGATTTGGACGGTAGGACCTTCGCCCGGGGCACCATTATTCACAATATTGACACCGGGGACTTTTCCCTGGAGGGCTGCCATTGGGGTAGGCGACGGCACGGCTGCAAGTTCTTCACCCTTGACTACCGTGATCGGTGCTGTCAGGTCTTTGGCCTTTGCTGCACCATAGCCGATAACAATAACCTCTTCCAACTGCTGTGAATCTTCTTTTAGTGTCACATTAATGACCGAACGTCCGTTCACCTTTACATCCTGTGTCAGCATACCTATATAGCTGAAGATGAGTGTTCCGTTTCCGGGAACATCCTTTAATGTATATTTACCATCCAAGTCGGTAACCACACCATTGCCGGTACCTTGCACGAGGATGGATACACCAATCAGTGCGTCACCCGAGGTATCGGTTACGACGCCTGTCACTGTTTTGGTTTGGGAGATTGCCGGCATTGTCACCAATAGCAGGCATGCCGCTAATAATAGATTTTTCAGCCATGAGGCTTTTTTCAGAAGATGTGTCTTACTCTTCATCGCATTAAATTTTTTAGTGGATAACTCAGTTTCTTTTATTCTTCGCTCTGCGCAGGGCTTGAATTCAACTTCATCGCAAATGTAGGAATTTCAGGAAACGGAAAGCAAAAAAGATATTCACCACAAATACATCTCCCCGATTTTTAACAAACAGGAGACTACTCATTTACTACTCAAATTGATTTAATGCGTTGTTTATTAGAATTATAAAGATAGGGACGTAAGGATTGACTTTTGAAAAAACGGAAGCCGGCAACGGGGATTGTGTACTGTTGTCGGCTTCTTTTTATTTAATTATATGAATCAGTAGTTGAATTTACCTCCTTTCTGTAGCGGTTATGAATGAATTTCAACTCCTGATTCGTTTTAATTGCTGATTGAGAATCCCAATTTCTTTAGTCCTGCCTGTACATCCGGATGACTCATGAAGAGTTTCCATAGCAATCCGGTGCGGTAGTTCTCTATCATGACGGCTATCGGGCCCTGGTCGATGGCGAGATAACGTTTGGGATACCAGTTTTCCGTTTCGCTGAAGGCATCGTAGAAACCGTAAGGGCCAAAGACTTTGTCACCCATTTCGTAGAGATGGCGCATGACGGCAAGGGACTGTTCCGGGGTATAAACGATGGATGACAGGGCGGCGGTGGGGGAGATGACGCCGTGATCGTCTTTCTCGTTCGGCATATGGGCGGCATAGCCGTTGACGGAGTAGCTGGCGGTCAGTCCCCAACAGTCGACACCGAAGCCTCTCCAATGTTTCGGATTACGGATGCAGTAGGCACGGTTGACGAGGGTCAGGTTGCGCATCTCGTCGAAGTAGCTGGAGCAGTATTCGTCTTTCAGCCCTGTGGGGTCCAGACCGAGGAAGGAATAGTGAGCCCAGAAGAGAGGGCCTGCTTCACAGCCCTGGTAACGCAGATGGAGTTCGATACCTTCGACTTTGTGGGGTTCGACGATAGCGCCGTTTTGTGCCCAACCGTCATGATAAACGGTAGCGGGAACTCCGTGAGTAGGCGATGCGGCGGCAAGGATGTACATGATGAGACATTCGTTGTAGCCGTGAACGGGAAAGTCCATAGCCCAACCGTATTCGGGACTCCAGTGCCAATAGAGGACGTTCTGGTCGCCCTGACGGTAGAAGTTCCAGTCTACATCACGCCAAAGAGTGTCGATGCGGCGGGCAAGAGATTGCTCGCGGGCTGTCAGGGTACTGTCGGCTTGGGAAGAATCTCCTTGAGAATAATCTTTGGGAGATACTCCTTTGTCGTTACCGTTGACGTAGTATTGGTGTGCGGCAAGCAGTCCTTGTATGAGGAAGGCCGTTTCGACGAGGTCACCGCCGTTATCTTTCTGCCCGAAGGGTTTCACTTTTCCGGTATCTCCATACCACCAGTGTGGATAAGCACCGTGGAAGCGGTCGGCTTTTTCGAGGAAGGAAACTATCTTTTCCATACGGGCGAGACCTTCGGCACGGGTGATGTAACCACGGTCAATACCGGAAATCAGGGCCATGATGCCGAAGCCACTACCGCCGGAGGTGACGACGTTCTGATCTTTTTCGGGATAGATGCCGTCCATGTGGATGCGTTCGGGAGCAAGACCGCTGTTGGGTTCGGCACCCTCCCAGAAGTAGTTGAAAGTAGTGCGCTGGACAGTGTCCATGAGGGCATCATCGGTAAGCGGGGAGGTACTGCCGGATTTAGAGTTCTTGCAGCCTCCAAGAAAGAGGAGGAAGAAGAGGGGAAAAAGGTATTGAGGTATATGCTTCATATTAATAAAGGGTTAATGAGTGAATGATGATATAAATGATAATTTAATGAAGAATGATGAATGAAGAATGAAGAATTTGGCTGCGCTATGCAAGCATGCCGCAAGGTAATTCTTCATTCTTAGTTCTTCATTTCGATAAATTATCATTTCAGAGTCAACCTTGCCGTCTTCACAGCCTGGCTGTTTCCGCCGATCATGATATCAAAATCACCCGGTTCTGCAATGTAATTCAGGTTATAATCATAGAAACGTAGCAGGTCGGGGGTAATCTTGAAAGATACCGTCTTGCTTTCTCCGGCGCGGAGGAAGATTTTATTGAAACCTTTCAGTTCGCGTACCGGACGGGTGATGCTTCCTACAAGGTCGCGGATGTAAAGCTGTACCACCTCTGCACCGTCACGTTTTCCGGTATTGGTTACGGTGACTACGGCCGTCACGGAACCGTCTTTCCCCAGTGTCGGCGTGCTCAGAGCAATGTCGCTGTATTGGAAAGTGGTGTACGACAAACCATAACCGAAAGGATACAGCGGTTCATTGTCCACATCCAGATAATTGCTGCGGAACTTCTCGAACCATTTGCCCTCCGCCAACGGGCGTCCGGTGTTCTTATGATTGTAGAACAAAGGTATCTGCCCTACATTCTTCGGGAAAGTCATTGTCAGCTTGCCACTCGGATTTACGTCACCGAATAAGACGTCACCGATGGCATAAGCTGCCTCACTACCGCCGAACCATACGTTCAGAATGGCAGGAACGTGTTCCTGTTCCCAGGTCAGCGTCAGCGGACGACCGGTGAAGAGAGTCAGTACAACGGGCTTACCGGTTTTCAGCAGAGCTTCCAGCAAAGTGTGCTGCACGTCGGGCAAGCCAAGTTCCGTGCGACTACTGCTTTCACCGCTCATTTCGGAAGACTCGCCCAGTGCGGCTACGATTACATCGGCTCCGGCGACCGTCTGAAGGGCTTCGTCCAGCAACTCCTTATCCGTGCGGTTGTCGCGGTTCAGCGAACGGCCGAACATCGTGGCACGTTCCTCGTAGGCGGCATCGCCGATGAGGTTACTGCCTTTGGCATAGGTGATGTTGACTTTGCCTGCCATCATTTCTTTCAGACCTTCGTAGAGGGAAGGATAATCGTTGAGGCGGGCGGCTACACTCCATGTGCCCGGCATATTGCTGCGGGTGTTTCCGAGGGGGCCGATGACAGCAACGGTGCCTTGCTTTTTCAATGGAAGCACACCTGCACTATTCTTTAAGAGCACAAAACTCTCTCCGGCAATCTTCCGTGCCACGTCGCGGTGTTCTTTGGTGAATATATCCCGTTTCGGACGGTTCACGTCGCAGTATTTATAAGGATTATCAAATAATCCCAGTTTATATTTCGCTTCCAGTATCCGGCGGCAGGCTGTGTTCAGCGTAGCCATCCGTACTTTACCTTCCTTGATGGATTTCATCAATGTACCTACGAAACCTTCGCTCACCATATCCATGTCCACTCCGGCATTCAAGGCGAGGGCGCTGACGGTTTGCAAATCGCCCACGCCGTGCTCCACCATTTCGGAAATGCCCGTGAAGTCCGTTACTACGAAACCCTGGAAACCCCACTTGTCACGGAGTAAGTCGGTCATCAGCCATCGGTTTCCGGTGGCAGGTATGCCGTCCACTTCGTTGAAGGAAGCCATCACACTGCCCACACCGGCTTCTACGGCAGCTTCATACGGGTACATATATTCGTTGAACATCCGGTTGCGGCTCATGTCCACGGTGTTGTAGTCGCGTCCGGCCTCTCCGGCGCCATACAGGGCGAAGTGCTTGACGCAGGCCATGATTTCATCGTTGCGATGCAGTTGGTCTTTCAAATCCGTACCCTGGTATCCGAGAACCATAGCCTGTGCAATAGCTCCACCCAGGAAAGGGTCTTCTCCCGAACCTTCGGAGACACGTCCCCAACGTGGGTCGCGGCTGATATCCACCATCGGGCTGAACGTCCAGGAGATGCCGTCGGCACTTGCTTCGATAGCGGCGATGCGGGCGGACTGCTCGATGGCTGCCATATCCCAGGTGCAGGACAATCCCAGAGGGATGGGGAAGATAGTCTCGTATCCGTGTATCACGTCCATGCCGAATAGCAAGGGGATGCCGAGGCGTGATTTTTCTACTGCGAGTTTTTGTACTTCAAGGATGCGGTCTACGCCTTTCAGGTTGAAAAGGCCGCCTACCAGCCCTTTCTCGATTTTTTGCGCCACGTCGCTGCTTTTGGCCTGTCCTGTGGTGATGTCGCCTGTGACGGGTAGGTTCAGCTGACCAATCTTCTCTTCCACGGTCATCCGTTTCATCAGTGCGTCGATGAATCGGTCCATGTCCAGCGGGGAATTCTGCGCCTGTGCGGCTGCCAGGCTCATCAGGGTGCCCAGCAGCAACAGACTTGCTTTTTTGAATATTGCTTTCATATACTTCAGTTTATATTAATTAGTAGTCCGGGTTCTGCACCAATACCCCGTTCGATTTATCTATCTCAGTCTGCGGCAAAGGCAACAGTGCGTTCTTCGGCTGATAGTTCTTTCCGGCAGCCTGGAGCACTTCCTGTGCGATACCCCAGCGCACGAGGTCATAGAAACGGTCGGGCTCCAATGCCAGTTCTACGCGGCGTTCGTGGCGGATGGCCTCGCGCAGGACATTTTGGTCAAGAGACTCCACTTTGGGCAATACATCCGTCAGTGTGCCGCGGGCGTGTGCACGTACCTGTTCCAGATAACCGCTTGCTTCGCCCATCAGACCTTTCTCGTTGGCCGCTTCGGCAGCCATCAGCAATACGTCCGGATAGCGGATGATACGGATATTCACCCAGAATCCCATGCGGGTGTACTTACGGCGCAATGCAGGGTCTGTATAAGCTTTCTTGTTGAAGTAAGCGCCCATGGCGGTAGATACGGGTGATTCGCCATATGGTTTGTTAGTCGTTTCCGGGGTGATGGGTTCTTCGTTACTGCGGCGGAAGTATATCAAACTGGCATCTTTGCGGGGGTCGCCTTTTTCAAAAGCCTCGCCCATCAGTTTGGTAGCCATGTGCCAACCCCAGCCGAGGTCGAAGTCGCCGGCTCCACGCACACCCTGCACCTGGCAGAATTGGCTGCCGATGCTGGCGTCTTCCTTCATGGCATCGGTGGCTTCGCATTGCAACTCGAAAATGCTTTCACCACAGTTTTCACCTTCTACGGTGAAGACTTTATCTACCGGAGTATTCAGATTGTAGATGCCGGAAGTGATGACTTCGGTGGAAGCTTTGTACATGTTCTCCCAGTCGTTGCGCATCATGTAGGTACGTGCGTGCAATGAGCGTGCGGCACCCCAGGTGAGTCGGCCCATGTAGTCGCTGTCCCATCTCAGAGGCAGGCAGTCTTCGGCTTCGGTCAGGTCTTTGTCAATCTGTTCGTATATCTTCTCGGCAGTGGTTTTGGGGACATTGGCGTCGGAGGCTTCCACTACTTTGATGGTCACCAGGGGCACTTCGCCAAAGGCACGTACCAGGTTGAAGTAACAGTAGGCACGGAAGAAGAGCGCTTCGCCGCGGTTGCGGATGGACTCGGTGTCATCTTTGTGGTCACTGCTCGCGATGTCGTCCAGAATCTCATTACACTGGTAGATGATTTTGTAGTTCTGACTCCAGTAGGCATCCAGCGGACCGTTGTTGGCGGCGTATTCGAAATCGTCCCACATAGCGGCCTGTTCGCCACCGTCACCGACATCACTACCCTTTTCGGAGTCCTCGCTACGCACCATGTGCACCATGAAGGCGGGGATACCTGCGGTGATGTCGTAACCACGCATCAGATAGTAAACGTTAAATATTTTTCCGCCTACAAGGGCGTTCGGGGCGTCGTCTTCCGTGAACTGTCCCAGCGGGTCACGGTCTAGGAAGTCATTACAAGAACTGAATGAGAGGGCAGTTGCGCCAATCAACAGTGACAGGATATATTTTTTTATCTTCATAATTTAAAGGTATTAATGGTTTAGGATACTATCTCAATTCCTCTCCTCCTGGGAGGAGAGGTGCCCAAAGGGCGGGGTGGTAGGTAAAAAATCCCCTAAAACGTCAGGTTAAATCCGAATGTATAAATGGCCGGCATCGGATAACTGCCGTCATCCACTCCGAAGGCAATGGCACTTCCGCCCAACTCCGGTGTATATCCGGTGTTATGCTTCCACGTCTTCAAGTTCTGTATGTTCACGTAGAGTTTCAATGCCTGCATGCCGATTTTGGAAATCAGCGCCTTGTCGAAGTTGTAAGCTAGAGACACGTTGCGGATGCGGAAGAACGAGCCATCTTCTATGTAATATTCAGAATTCATATTGTTGATGCTATGCTTCGTGTTCAGCAGCGGTTGGGTGTTGCTGGTGCCTTCTCCATGCCAACGGCCCATGCGCTGCGCCATGAAGTTGAACTGGCTCCAGGTATAATTGTCCCATGTGCGGTAAATCTGATTACCGCCTTGTCCCATCATATCCACGGACAATTCCCAGTTCTTATAACCTGCCCCGAGTGTAATGCCGTAAGTGACATCCGGAGTCGGATTACCAATCATTGTACGGTCTGCCGTAGTGATTTCACCGTCACCGTTCACATCCCGGAACTTGAGGTCACCCGGAGTGACGGTTGCCAGCTTGTTCTTCGGAGAGTTGTCTATTTCCTCCTGGCTCTGATAAACACCTTCTACCTTGTAGCCATAGAAGTACCCGATAGGATAGCCTGCCATTGTGTAGCTCTGGCTCTTGTCTCCGGCAATGATGGAGTAACCGTCTTGCACGAGGCTCAGGACTTTATTCTTGATGGTTGCCAGGTTTACTCCCACGTTATAGTCCCAGTCGCCGATCTGGTCGCGCCAACTGAGGGCAAGTTCCACACCCAGATTCTCAATGGAACCCAGGTTACCGATGCCCGGCACTGTTCCGGAGATGCCCGGCACTTCTGCCAGCAGGTCTTTCGTTTTCTTCTTGTAGTACACACCTTCGAAGTGCAGGCGGTTGCGGAAGAAGTTGGCTTCCGCACCTATTTCCCAGGCTTCCACTTTCTCCCAACGCAGGTTAGGATTGGGCAGATAGGCAAGCTGGTAGCCCGGATAGATGGCGGACGGAGTACCGAATACGGCGGAATAGGCATTCGTCAGCAACGGTTCTGCCGGATAAGCCCTGTCCAGGTTCTGATTGCCCAGTGTGCCCCATGAACCTTTCAGCTTCAACATGTCCAGCCACTCGATGCCTTTCATCCATTCTTCCTCGCTCATCAGCCAGCCCAGACCTACGGAGTAGAAGTTCTGCCACTGATTGCCTGTGTAAGAGAATGCGGAAGAACCGTCGCGGCGGTAGGAACCGTTGAACAGATACTTGCCTTTATAATTGTAGAGGATACGCGCCAGCACCGACACTGTGCTACGTTCCCATTGTGTACTTCCGTTTGTGGCTGTGGCTGCATCACCGATGCTTACATACCATTTATCGGAGTTGTCCGGAATCACCAGACCTACGCCTTGTGTGCGGGCTCCGTTCAGATTTTCGAGCTTATTATAATAGGTGGTGAAACCGGCTGTAGCCGTCAGATTGTGCTCGCCCCACGAGTTGGTGTAAGTCAGCAGGTAGTCGCTTTGCACTTTCATTTCTGTTTCTTTCGCCTGGCTCACTCCGGTTTTTCCGGTGCCCAGCGTGGCGATGTCTCCTTCGGCGCTGGCGTCATACACCTGTATAATCGGTGTGTAAGCCCGCGTGCTGTTGGATGCATAATCCAGTGAGAACATAGCCTTGAACTGGAAATGTTTCAGGAAGTCCCATTGTCCGTATATGTTGCCCGAACCGCGGTAATTTTCCGCTTTCGTGGTGTTCGCTTTCAGTTCCACGTCTACCATCGGGTTGTTCATCTGCGCTTTCTGGAAACCGGGGAGGGAAGTATACAGCCCATATTCTTCATTGTAGACCGGAGCTACCGGAGCCGCACGCAGGGCAGTGGCGACACTCTTCGTGTCAGCCGGCAGCATACGTGCGCCGTTGAACTGGAAACCTACCTTGAAGTTATCCGTCACCTTGTAGTCATTGCTGATGTTCAACGTGATTTTGCTGTACTTCTCATTTTTGATGTTGCCTTGTTCGTAGGCATAACCTGCACCGAGGTAGAAACTGTGTCTGTCGGAGGCACCGGTGATGCTGATGTTGTTGTTCGTGATAAATCCGGTCTGGAAGATTTCGTCCTGCCAGTTGGTATTGCCGGTCCAGTCGGAGAAATTGTATTCCGGGTTGCCTTCGTTTCTCAGCTGTTCGTTGTACAGCAGTTTGAAGCCTTTTGCGTCTACCATCGCAATCTTGTTTGTGATGGCTTTGAAGCCGAACGAGCCGTTGATGTTCACACGGGTCTGTCCTTCTTTGGCTTTCTTGGTGGTGATGATGATGACACCGTTGGCGCCACGCACACCGAAGATGGCGAGTGAAGAAGGGTCTTTCAGGATTTCCATAGACTCAATGTCCTGGGGATTCAGGAAGTTAATGTTGTCATTGAACAGTCCGTCCACTACATACAGCGGTTTGTAGCCATTGATGGAGTTCGTGCCGCGCACGCGGATTTCCGGGTCGGCGCCCGCCTTGCCGGAGTTGATGATTTGCACACCGGCCACTTTGCCTTGCAGGGCGGACAGCGGGTTCGCAACCGGTTTGTTGGCAATCTCATCACCTTTAATGTTGGTGATGGAGCCGGTCAGGTCACGTTTTTTGGCACTACCGTAACCGATGACCACTGTTTCGGCAAGCATCTGTGAGTCTTCTTTCAGCTGGACGTTGATGACGTTACGGTCGCCTACCTTGATACTTTGTTTCTCCATGCCTACGTAGGAGAAGTCGAGGGTGGCACCCGCCGGTACTTGGATAGAGTAGTCTCCATCCAGTCCGGTTACTACGCCGGTATTGGTGCCTTGTACCACTATAGATACACCTATCAGCGGTTCATTAAATGAGTCGGTAACGACACCGGTCACGGTGCGTTCCTGAGAGAAAGCGGTGGTACCTATCAGTAGGAAACACACCGCCAAGAATAGTTTTTTAAGCCTTAGGGCTCTCTTCATAGGAGGGTTCAGGTTTCTC
>OIXH01002797.1_pt1 | contig 16679 bp, 10 predicted proteins | sample 1587741 | NCBI WGS metagenome assembly OIXH01 (sample SAMEA3888916, study PRJEB22519) | human gut metagenome | biome: human gut; feature: human-associated habitat; material: faeces | place: Denmark | collected 2011 | reverse complement strand
AGATACAGATTAATACAGCAATCATTAGATTGCTCTTTTGCAAATACTTCAGAAACTTCTTTTCTCATGATAATCAATTTTACTCGGTTTTAGGATTCGGGCAAAACTTATTCCCTCATTGTTAAAACAAAAAAATCGACATTACGGTTTTTGGTAGTGGTTAAACTATTCGGATTATTAACAGTATAAAAGAGATCGTAACAAAGAGTACTCTGCTACGGAGTGGAAGAACACATCGCCATCCAGCAAATAGAGAACCGGATAATTCATATCGGATTCTCCTGCACGTTTCTCTGGTTGATCGCCTTCCATATGTCAAAATAACAGTCATTAACTTCTACTGCACTAACCATTCTTTATACAAGGCTACACCCTTTCCCCCGGATGGTGTAGCCATCACTCTGCAAAGGTGTAGCCATCCGGGAAAAAGGGTGTAGCCTTGTATAAACTGCCTTATAAGTACTTCTGAGAGGGATGAACAAACTTTATATAAGGCCTGCCTTATTCTTTGTATGTAATGTTTTCAGACGGTGTAGTCGATGCGGCAATTCACCTTACGGAGCGTAGGGTACAGTTTTTTCAGCATAATGCGATAGGTTTTGGGAGGGTTGCTCATTCAGTTGCAGCGAACCTTCCGGTGATGCGAATCTTTCTATATAAACATTGGTAATGGTCGGTTTCTTATCACCGTGTATCTTATTAAGCATGTTCTGAATATTTCGTAACCCAATCTGATTATTCATAAAATCGGGTAGGATAACAGATTTGCCCACCGGGAAGTCGAGATGGGCTTCGTATTGTTTTCACGATTTCGGCTTTCGGCTGAATAAAAGAAAGAGTGGGGAGCAGGGCTGCCAGGCGCTTGGTTTCTGTAGAAACTTCATTTATGATCATTTCTTGTGCCAATACTTATTGTAATGATACTGAAAGAGATTTTATTTCACCTTATGAAACTGCATTTATAAGCTTGTGTCGGATAATCTTTTTTATGAATATATACTCAAGTTTAAGAGATATATTATTCTCTATTTATAATTTTATCTTTTTTTCTTTTGTTCGTAGTTGTCTTTATTCTTTTTTTATTTAATTTTGTCTGCACTATTTTATTTGGGAATATGAACTCAAACCATAATAAATAATTAATCGGCCATGACACAAATAGTAGAGTTGAAAGGTACGGAGAAACGGTTATACCAACTTGTTGCTCCCTTGGTTATGAATCCTGAAGTGTTGAAACAGAACTATAATTATCCTTTTCGTACATCGGAAAGTTTTATATGGTTTGTTGCAGTGGATGGGAAAGAAGTGATTGGTTTTCTGCCGCTGGAATACAAGAAACGGGAGGTGGTTATTAATAACTATTATATAAAGGGAAATGATACGGAGGTGTTGAAAGCTCTTTTAGAGAAAGTAATAGCCAGCATGGATGAAGACAAACAATTAAGTTCGGTCACGTTTGTTGAACACCAGAAAACGTTTCAGGAGCTGGGATTTTCTGTAGAGAAAATGTGGAAGCGCTACGTGAAAATGAATAAGGAGAAATAAAGATGGCAGAACTTCAGAAGAATGTATATGAGTTGGCAGAAGAGCGGTTAGACATTATTTTTAAACAGTTTGATAATATTTGCGTCTCTTTTTCAGGAGGAAAGGATAGCGGAGTATTGCTGAACTTATGTATCGACTATATCCGGCGGCATAACCTGAAACGAAAACTCTGTGTCTATCATATGGATTATGAAATCCAATATAGCATGACTATTGATTATGTGGACCGTATTTTGGAAGCCAATAAGGATATTGTAGATGTGTATCGGGTTTGCGTTCCTTTCAAAGTAACTACCTGTACATCCATGCATCAGAGTTATTGGCGTCCATGGGACCCTGAGATGCGTGATATATGGGTACGGAAGATGCCGAAAGGCAGTTTGCCTGTGGAGCACTTTCCATTTTATACGGATGCGATGTGGGATTATGAGTTTCAGATGCATTTTGCCAAGTGGCTGCACGAAAAGAAGGATGCGGTTCGTTCCTGTTTCCTAATAGGTATTCGCACGCAGGAAAGTTTCAATCGCTGGCGCAGCATTCATCTTGCCCGGAAATATCAAATGTATCATAATTACCGGTGGACCTCTAAAATCGGAAATGATATCTTCAATGCTTATCCTATTTATGACTGGAAAACGACGGATATCTGGACGGCCAATGGAAAATTCGGCTGGGACTATAATCATTTATATGATTTATACTATAAGGCTGGTGTAAACATCGAGCGTCAGCGTGTGGCAAGTCCTTTTCTCTGCGAAGCCCAGGAGAGTCTGCGTCTTTATAAAGTAATCGATCCCTCCACTTGGGGAAAGATGATAGGCCGTGTCAATGGAGTGAACTTCACCGGTATCTATGGTGGAACACATGCCATGGGATGGCAGACTGTCCGTTTGCCGAAAGGATATACCTGGAAGGAGTTCATGCAATTCCTGCTATCTACATTGCCGGAAGATACCCGGCGTAATTATTTGAAGAAGTTGACCGTCAGCATTGAATTCTGGCGCACTAAGGGCGGCTGCCTCAGTGAGGAGACTATTCAGAAACTCTTAAAAGCCGGTGTGTCACTGGAGGTGGTGAATACCACCAATTATAAAACGAATAAGAAACCGGTGAAAATGGATTATCTGGATGATATTGATATTTCTGAATTCCGTGAGATACCAACTTACAAGAGAATGTGTGTTTGCATATTGAAGAACGATCATGCTTGCAAATACATGGGCTTTGCCTTGAATAAGGAAGAAGCTTACAAGAGAGATAAAATAATGGAACAATTCAAAAATATGATGTTATGAGTGAAAATCTAAGCCCGGTATATTCTGTAAAAGCTGTGCCGGTAGAGAAAATTGTGGCGAATGATTATAATCCCAATATTGTGGCGCCACCCGAGATGAAACTACTGGAACTTTCTATTTGGGAAGATGGCTTTACGATGCCCTGCGTATGTTATTATGATAACGAAACAGACCGCTACATTTTGGTAGACGGTTATCATCGTTATAGTGTATTGAGAAGTTCAAAGCGTATCTATCAGCGTGAAAACGGCTTGTTGCCCGTAGTGGTGATTGATAAGGAATTGTCCAACCGCATGGCATCCACCATCCGGCATAACCGTGCTCGTGGTTCGCACAATATAGAGTTGATGTGCCACATTGTAGCCGAATTGGATAAAGCGGGGATGTCCGACCAGTGGATAATGAAAAATATTGGCATGGATCGGGATGAATTGCTCCGTTTGAAGCAGATTTCCGGTTTGGCAGCTTTATTTTCGGATAAGAGTTTTAGCATCCCAAACCCGGTTGAATTTCCTGTTCAAGAAGAATAAAAAGCTCGTTGGAGGGATTTTTATTTCTATTATGTTCTTTTGTTCTCGTTAACAAGTGAAATATCTTGTTACAAACTTGCATAAGTTAACCAAATCTCCTACTTTTGCCATCATAAACAAACGAACAGGTCTCATAAGTCTTCGGACATTATAAAATACTTACATGAAAAATATATTGGTAAGCGGAGGTGCCGGTTTTATAGGTTCGCACCTATGCACACGGTTAATTAACGAAGGGCATCATGTCATATGCCTGGACAATTTATTTACCGGTGCTGAGGCAAACATCGAACATCTGAAAGACAATCCTCTTTTTGAGTTTGTGAATCATGATGTTGAGTTCCCCTATCATACTGAGGACCTTGATGAGATTTACAATCTGGCTTGTCCGGCATCGCCTATACATTACCAATATGATGCAATCAAAACAATTAAGACTTCCGTGCTGGGAGCCATTAATATGTTGGGATTAGCCAAGAAGACAAATGCCAAGATTTTGCAGGCCTCAACGAGTGAGATATACGGAGATCCGGTGGTGCATCCCCAGGTAGAAAGTTACTGGGGAAATGTAAATCCGATTGGTCCCCGTTCTTGTTATGATGAAGGAAAGCGTTGTGCCGAAACTTTGTTTATGGATTATCATCGGCAAAATAACATCCGAATCAAAATTATTCGTATCTTTAACACGTATGGTTCGAGGATGTTGCCGAATGACGGTAGGGTAGTTTCTAATTTTGTTGTTCAGGCATTGAAGAACAGTGATATAACAATCTATGGAACCGGAGACCAGACGCGCAGCTTTCAATATGTTGACGACCTGATAGAAGGTATGGTGAGGATGATGAATACGGAAGATGAATTTATCGGTCCGGTGAATCTGGGAAATCCGAACGAATTTTCTATCCTCGAATTGGCGGAGAAAGTGATTCAGTTGACAGGATCCAAGTCGAAGCTGGTGTTCAAGCCACTTCCGCATGACGACCCTAAACAACGCCAGCCGGATATTACGTTGGCGAAGGAAAAACTGAACTGGCAGCCAACCATTGAACTGGAAGACGGCCTGCGCCGGATAGTTGAGTATTTTAGAGAATATCGTTATATAGATTAGTAGATAAACGGGAAAACAATATAGTATAAGATGAATATGGAAATAAATCCTTCTGAGTACAAGATTCTCATCGTTGACGATGTGATGTCCAACGTTTTGTTGTTGAAAGTACTCTTAACAAATGAAAAATTTGCTATCGCTACGGCAAGTAACGGTCGGCAAGCATTGGAGCAGGTAGATAAGGAAAACCCGGATTTGGTGTTGCTGGACGTAATGATGCCGGACATGAGTGGTTTTGAAGTGGCGCAGCATTTGAAGGCTAACCCGAAGACTGCGGAGATTCCTATCATCTTTCTGACTGCACTGAACAGCACGACAGATATTGTAAAAGGTTTCCAGGTGGGGGCAAACGACTTTATCTCCAAACCTTTCAATAAAGAAGAGCTGATTATCCGTGTTACCCACCAGATTTCACTGGTAGCTGCCAAGCGCATTATTCTGAACAAGACTGAAGAACTGCAACGTACCATTGCCGGACGTGACAAGCTTTATTCGGTGATTGCTCATGATTTGCGTTCTCCTATGGGCTCCATCAAGATGGTGTTGAACATGTTGATACTGAATCTGCCGCCAGAAAAGATTGGTGCTGAGATGTATGAACTGTTGACGATGGCTAATCAGACGACAGAAGATGTATTCTCTCTGCTGGACAACTTGCTGAAGTGGACAAAGAGCCAGATCGGTAAGTTGAATGTAGTATACCAGGACATCGATGTGGTGGAAGTGGTAGATGGAGTAATTGACATCTTCAACATGGTAGCCGGTCTGAAGAAGATTACAATCCGCGAAGAGAAGCCGGAAAAACTGGGTGTTTTCGCAGACATTGATATGTTGAAAACGGTAGTGCGTAATTTGATCAGTAATGCTATTAAGTTCAGTAACGAAGGTTCTGAAGTGCTGGTGAAACTGGAAGAAAAGGATGGCATGGCAGTGGTCAGTGTACAGGATCATGGTTGCGGTATCGACGAAGAAGGACAGAAGAAACTGTTGCATACAGATACCCACTTCAGTACGTTTGGCACGAACAATGAAGAAGGTTCCGGTTTGGGACTGCTCTTATGCCAGGATTTCGTGGTGAAGAATGGCGGTAAGTTGTGGTTCACTTCCAAGAAGGGTGAGGGTTCTATATTCAGCTTTTCAGTTCCGTTGAAGAAATAATTGATGTACTTAATAAAAACAGACCATCTGTTGAGGTGAAACAGATGGTCTGTCCGAGTCATATAGACCGTCTGTTTCAAGTGAACAGACGGTCTGTTTTTTTATCGTTTGCACAAATCTCTGAAATCGCAAAACTCACACTTCTTTGTATCTTCTGTTTGGGTGAAAGGTTCTTCCGGATTATATATCTCTTGCAGAAGATTTTGCAGACGTTCGCGAAACTCATCTTCGTAGAAAGCAAAGTTGTTGACCGGTATCTTCGGTTGGCGTGGTTCTCCCATTTCGATGACGGGGGAATAAGTTTCCGATGCTGCGCGATGGATGTAGAGTAGGGAAGGCGCTACTTTCAAAGGCTGCCTGTTGCACATGATAGATGCATACAGGAAGGTTTGGAAAATGTAGTTCGGACGTCCTTCTGCGGGAGTGAAGAGTTGCCCGATGTTTTCGGGAGTTTTGGGAGTGCCGCCGGTTTTATAATCCACAATGCGCAGCGTATCTCCCTTGCTGTCCATACGGTCGATGGTTCCACCGATATTCAGCGTCAGTTTTCCCTGTGGAGTTTCTATCTCCATGATTTCGTTCACCGGCTCTTCCATACCTTCCATAGAGAAAGGGGCGTATTGTAAGTCATTGCGTAGCAACTGGCGGAGATAGGACGTGATGACTTTGGCATTGATGAGTTGCGTACCGTTATATTCCGGTTTCTCGCTGGGGGCAACGTGGAAAAATTCTTCCTTGAAAGCTGTGTCTACATAATTTTGCAGTTTGATATCGTTACGCAGCAATTGTTCCAGATCTTCTTTCCGTATTTCTTTTCCATTGGCGGTCAAGTCTTTGTATGCTAATTCGGCCGAGCGATGGAAGATGGTACCGAATAGTGCGGAGTCTATCTCGGCACTTACTTCATCGGGAGCTTTCAATCCGGCTACGTAGCGATAGTAGAACTTCAGCCGGCAATCCAGATAGGCATTGAGGGCGGAGGGGGAGAAAATAGCTTTCGGATGACGGGTGACGTCGTATCTTCTATACATCCTTACGATGATTTCCGGTGTTTTTTCAATGCTGATATCTCTACCGCTTTGGGGAGATTGTCCGGCTTCAAGATATTCGCGAGAGATGTCATGGGGCGATTCTACGAGGAATTGCAGCATGAAGCGGGACATCTCTCCACGGTTCAATCCGTCTGAAGAGGTATTATATAATAAGGTGATGTTCTCGGCGCGTTGTATCAATCGGTAGAAATAGTATGCATACACGGCATTCTTATGTTCGATGGTGGTCATGCCGAAAGCTTTCCGCAAGTTGTAGGGGATGAAAGAGGACTCTCCGCCTGCTTTGGGCAGCTGCCCTTCGTTGAGGGAAAGCATGATGAGGTTACGGAAATCGAGGTTACGCGTTTCCAATACTCCCATCACCTGCATACCGATGGCCGGTTCGCCATGAAAAGGTATATTCGAGGTAGCAAGCAGTCGGCAGAGAAGACGCTTCAGGGGATCGACCTGCAAACTTAAATCCCCATTATCGATAAGGCTGAGTAAACGGTTGACGATTGTATAGCTCTTGAATAAAGATTCCCGGTAAAGCTGGTTGAAGATGTCCTCTGTTTCTGCCTCTGGCTCCTGACGATAAAGGACAGATACTTCACGCAACATATCCGTAAGGTATTGGCACAGAGCTGATATCCCTCTTTGCGGAGTGAATATTTGCTCCAGAAAAGCGTCTTGTTTCAATTCGGACGGCAGGGGATAGAAGCGGTTATCTTTGGTCAGCTGTTTCTCCAGGTTTTCGGCGGAATCAGATAGCTGGCGGGTATAAGGATGTTTCAGTACGGTTTGTACGGCTTCGTATAAGTAGCGTCCGGTATCTGTCCGGTAACCGTTGGTTTGTAATTCAATCAAGGCATTGATGAAACTATAAACAGGAGTTTGTGCCAAGGGGAATCCCATAGTGATATTTACATTCTTTACTTCGGATGGGATGGAGTGCAGTACGGGCAATAGCAGTGCTTCGTTGCAAAGCACTACTGCATTTTCTTTTTCTTTGAATGAAGAATGAGGATTTTCATTGATGCTTCGTAGCCATTCCGGCAGATAACGTGCTTGGGCATTTTCAGTAGGTGCGGAGATGAAACGGACTTTTTTAGGATTCCTCAAGATATCGAATGCTGTTTCGGGCAGCTCGTTAGGAAAAATCTGCATGTTGCGGAGGATAAATTCTCCCGCTTCGTGGGTGTAGGGTGGAGTTTTCTCACGGGGCAGCCGGGTGTAGAATATATCATAATCCCAGTAGAACAGTGCTTTTCCCGCGTCATGCAGGCGTTCGAAGAATTTGGTTTCTACTTTATTCAGTACGTTGAAGCCGACAAATACATATCGGTCATATTTCAACTTATCCGGTTGCAACTCTTCCATCACCTGGCGATACATCATACCTTCGTAGGCAATGCCGAGTTCTGCAAGGTTATCGCGGTAACGGCGATAGATATCACCAAGTTTGTCCCACAGAGAAATGAACTTCTCTTTGAGCTGCGTCCTCTTTTCGATGGAGAAATTCTGAAAGAACTGGCGGATGGCTTCTTCCTGTTCGGAATCAAGAAAGTCATAATCATCCATGATATTTTTCAGATCCTGGAGGTTGGAGAACAGACGGTCGGCATCTACAAGATTCTTGTCTACATCATCAAAATCACTGATCAGCAACTCGCCCCAGAAGTAAAAATCATCGAGCGTTTCTTCGCTGCGGGTTTCTTCGCGAAATACTTTATAGAGTTCGCACACCAGGCGGATAGGGTCACCCAACTTCCAGGGAGAGAGTTGCCGGAACAATTCGCTGATGCTGACGTATGCGGGCGACCACAACGGACGGTCGCTCTGCGCTGCCAGATATTCATTGAAGAACAGGCTGGCACGTTTGTTAGGGAAAACGATGGCAACCCGTGACAAGTCGTTTCCTATCTTTTGGTGTAGGTCTTGGGCAACTAATTGGAGAAATGTTTGCATATTATCAGAGTCAATTACATCTATTTTTCAATACAGTCTTAACTTATTGAAGGTGGAACATTACCGGAACCATGTATTGTACACGTACCGGTTTACCTTGCACCATACCGGGAGTCCATTTGGGCATGGCATTGATTATACGTAGCGCCTCTTTATCCAGATAAGGATCAACGCCGCGATGTACCGTTGCATTAGTGACACTTCCGTCTTTTTCAACGATAAATTTGATAGTTGTCCGTCCCTGAGTTCCGTTACCTTGATAAACGGGAAGTTTTAAGTCTAATATTTCTTTACTAATGAATTGCATTAATGCAACCATTCCTCCGGGAAATTCGGGCATTACCTCCGGTGCATTATCCTTATTTGTGGCATATATTGTAGTATCCTGTAGGGAGATCTCTTGTGCAAGAGAATCCGGAGGGAGAATTCTTATAACCAGTGGTTCCTGTATCTCGGGAATTACTGTATAGTAACCATGCGGAGCTTCGGAATTGATTGATTCTGCACAGGCAGGTTGAGGCATCATTGTCGATAATCCTGCCGATATACCGAGTAGGGCGATTACTTTCCCTGTCATCCGTTTTCGTTCCAGTTGTTGCTCCAGATAGTGCACTTCTGCCTCACACTTGGGGCACGTACCTGAACAGTCTCCCTTGTACTGACATTCGGAAGTGATATACTCGATGTCATTCGCTTCAGCAATCTGCCGACGGATATCTTTTAATATCCTGCAAGTCTGTTTTCCTCGTTTCATGTATTCTTGTTTTGAGGTTATACGTTCTCTACTAAATCTTCTTCCACATACCACAGGTAACCTTTTATGTTCTCTGCCGGATAGCCCATACGGACAAGCAATTGGATATATCCTTTCACCTGCTTGTTGTACTTCTTATTCTGCTTTCCAAACTTGAAGTCTACGATGACAATTTCATTGCCGCGCATCATCACACGGTCAGGACGGCGGGTATGCAGTTCGCCGTTCTCTTGCCAGATGATGTCGCATTCATTGAATAACTGCCAGCTTCCCGAGTACCAGTCCTGCACTTGTGGTAAAGAGAAAGCACGGTGAGTCAGTTCCCGTATTTCCGCTTCCGTTTCCGGCTTGCCGATGATCCCTTCGAATACGAGTTGTGTAATGGCATTGTCAATATCGTCTTCTGTTTCAATTGCAGAGAAAAGTGTATGCAATAATCGTCCCCGGTTTATGAAACGGCTGTCGGATTCTTCCTCATCAACTCCCTGGATGAAATCTGCAGAACGGTTTGATTGCCGGAATTCGATATCATGCCTCATGCTCTCCATATGTACGGGAAGTTTGTCAGGTTTCTGGGCGAGGCGGTTGAGTATGTGTGTGGTGGACAAGTGCTTATCCGTCTTTACGGATGGACAAAGCTCTCCACTTTCGTAAGGTTCTTCTTCATCCCAACTTTCTTTTCCTTCCTTAGCCGCTACCTGTGGCAGTGCATTGGCAAGCAGTTCGGACATTGTTCCTTTCTGTCCCTTTTTACTCCATAGAATCAGGTTCTTTCCGGCACGGGTGAACGCTACGTAAAGCAGGTTAAGATTGTCTACCCACAGTTGCAGACGTTCATGCAGATAATCCTTCCGGTATACGGATTCGGCCATGGTGGAAGAATAATTTACCGGAACAATGTCGAGCGCACTGAATGGTGCATCAGTGGGCGAACACCATATCAATTGATTATTGGTTTCGTTCTCTAATTTCCAGTCGCAGAAAGGAAGGAGTACTGTATGAAATTCCAATCCTTTGGATTTGTGGATGGAGAAGATTCGGATACCTTCCACTTCACCGCTGGGAATGGTTTTATTGCACAATGTCTCTTCCCAGAAAAGGATAAAGGCATCCAAATCCGACGAATTGTTTTGCAGATACTCCGTTACGGCATCAAAGAAAGAGAATAGATAAGCGTCTTGTTTCTCAATCCGGTTCATCCCGAACAAGCTGAAAAGTTCTTCCAGCAATTCGTATAGCGGCATTAACCGGAGAGTCTCCATGTGTGAAACGAACTTTTCCGGTAGACTGTCCTGCGGGGCAGCGGTCAGCAAAGCATCCCAGTTGATAGTTGTATCTTCGCTTCCTTCCTTTTTTATTTGCAGTTTATAATTGGTAATCAGCGAGGCCCGGGCAATTTTATCTTCCGGATTCGAAAGATAACGCAAAGCATCTATCAGCATGCAGATTGCCTGGGAAGCGTCCAGCCGGAATGCTTCGTCAGAGACAACAGGCAAGTGCATGGTCTTGTCGAAATAGTCGGCAATAGGAGGGATGCTCTTGTTTTTGCGTACCAGGATGGTGATATCATTCAGTTTCACACCTGCATTCAAGAGCCGTTGTACTTCTTCCCCCAATGCAATAAGTGTCAGTTCCACGTAATTATGCTCTTCGTCAGGTTCCAGAAAATCGACTTTGACATATCCTTTCGCTTCTGTTCGTGGTGACTCTTGTGCTACATCTGCATAAGCCCGTTGCAACGGCTGGCAATCTTCTTGCAGTTCTTTCAGGTGAAGCATGTTTAAGTACTCCACAGCAGCCGTAAACAGGAAGTTGTTGAACCGGATGATATTGGTTTCACTTCGGCGGTTTGTCTTCAAGGTTTCCACACGTATGGGAAAGTTGTTAAGTTGAGAATTGGCTGCGCTGTCTGTGGGTTTGCCACTTGTCAGTTCGTCCAATATTTTCCAGTCACCGTTGCGCCAGCGATAGATGGACTGTTTCACGTCACCCACAATCAAACTGTCGGCTCCTTGTGAAAGACCTTCCAGCAGCAGGATTTTAAAGTTATCCCATTGCATCCGGCTGGTATCCTGGAACTCGTCAATCATTACGTTCCGGATATTGGCACCGATTTTCTCGAATACGAATGAAGAGTCTCCGTCCCGTACCAGATTATGGAGTAGGGCATTGGTGTCTGACAACAAAAAGCGGTTATGTTCCCGGTTCAGTTCACGCACTTCTTCGTCGATGTGCGCAAGCAATTGCAATTTATTCAGATGTTGCAGTGACAATCGGCAACTGTTTACAATCTTGTTGTTTCTTGGCCGGTAGGTTTCCGCATCTTGCAATATAGGAAGCAGACTTGTTTCGGCAAGATGGATAATATCATTTTTCCGTGCTGAAGTTTTGGTTGCCCAGTTCTTAGCGTCGTCCAGGCTGTTCCTTAATGTTGCGTTCAGCGTATCTTTATCTGATAACCGCCCGTCCCGCAATTTGCGGAAATAGCTGCCTATCCCTCGGGTTCCGCCTTTCAGGTCTTCGGCGGTAAGTGCGTGGGTTTCCAGTTCGCCCGTGAATTGGTCGTAGAAACCTTTCATTTGTTCCAGGGCTTCCGTCTCCATTTCGCGCAGTTCGTTACGGTATAATTTGATGGTATCCGGCTGTCTCAACTGCTGCCGAAGCCCTTCTCCACGTTCTATGTAGCCTTCGTCGAAGATGTTCCATCCGAAACGTTTGATTTCATTGGAAACATTCCAGCGCTTATCATCGGCGATACGCTCATTGATGTAATCCAGCAACCATGCCAGTACGGGAGAAGACGGTGTCAGCTTTTCGATGAGGCTGTCCACGGCATCACTCAGTACATCGGCATTGTTCAATTCAATGTTCAGATTGGGGCTTAACTCCAGTTCGCGGGCCAGATTGCGCATGACGGACTGGAAAAAGGAGTCGATGGTTTCTACGCGGAAGCGGCTGTAATCGTGCAGCATATATTGCAATGCTGTCCCCGCTGCCCGGCGGATATCGGGATCGGATAAGTTTTTTCGTTGCAGGTCTTCACGGATGCGGTTCAAATAGGGTTCCGATGCCGGATCGTTTACCCAGATGCCATAAAGTTGCTGCAGGATACGCTCTTTCATTTCCGCCGTGGCTTTGTTGGTAAAGGTCACGGCAAGTATCTGCCGATAAGCTCTTGGGTTCAGAATCAAGTGTTTGATGTATTCTACGGCCAGGGTGAATGTCTTTCCTGAGCCGGCTGAAGCTTTATATACTAATAATTCCATGTCGATTTGCGGGATTGAACTTTGCTACAAACATACGCAAAAAACATGGAATTATCAGTATTCTCTGTACTTCTTTATTTCACTTCTTCCAGATAGAGCACCCGGCTGGAGTAATCATTCTGTTTGTGATAGTCAACCCTGTGATTATAAGGTATCTCCAAACCGTTTGCCATTAGATAGGCTCCGCTGAACACTTTTCCTTCAAAGCTTAAGGGTTCATTGTCTATACGGTTCAGTTCGTGCACTTTATACAGCTTGTCAGGAGATAGCCCCGCCATATTTACGCGTGGTAAATGCTGGTTGACGAAGTGTTCCGTTTTCCACCAGTAGAATACGGCTTTGTCCTTTTCGGGAGTTACATACATCATGGATGCCGCACCTTGATTGTCATACGGTGACAACAGGCGGTAGATATCACCCATCTGCACAAGCGGGCGAATCGCTTTGTATTCCGCTATTGCATTTTTGCAGAATGCCTTTTCCTCTTCAGTCATGTTCTTTGGTTGTATTTCCATGCCCAGGCGGCCACTCATTGCCACGTCAATCCGGTATTTCAGCGGAATTGTGCGGAAAGTCTGATGATTGGGCGCCGCGCTGATGTGCGAAGCCATGGCGATGGCCGGAAAGAAATAGGAGGTTCCCCACTGCATATAGACGCGTTGCAGTGCATCCGTATTATCGCTTACCCAAAATTCGTCGAAGTAGGGAAGTATGCCGTAATTGGCACGACCGCCACCGCTGGCACAAGCTTGTATGGTTAATTCCGGGTACTTGGCACGTATGCGCTGACACACTTTTTCGAGTCCGCGATGATATTCAATGTACATATGGCTTTGATTGTCTTTCGTCAGATAGTTGGAACCATGATTCATGATAGACATATTTGCATCCCACTTGATGTAATCTATTTCAGGATATTTGGTCATCAGATCGTCTACGATGTTGAATATGAAGTCCTGGACTTGCGGGTTAGCAAGGTCGAGTACTATCTGCGTACCGCCACGTCCCAATACCAAGTCACGTTCAGGCGCCTTGATTGCCCATTCGGGATGTTTCTCATACAGTTCGCTGGTGATATTCGCCATCTCCGGCTCTATCCATATACCGAACTTGATACCGTGCTTTTCTGCGCTCTTCAACAGTCCCTCAATGCCGTCGGGCAACTTGTTCTTGTCAACCACCCAGTCGCCAAGTGAAGAACTGTCGTTTTTGCGGGGATATTTATCGCCGAACCATCCATCGTCCATCACGAACAACTCACCGCCCATAGAGGCTATGTCACTCATCATCTGATCCATACCCGTTTGGTTAATGTCGAAATAAACACCTTCCCAACTATTCAGCAGAATCTTTCGGGGGACGGTGCCGTTGGCTAATTTATGAAGGCGTGCCCAACGGTGAAAGTTACGGCTGCTTCCACTCAGCCCCTCGTTGCTGTATGTCAATGCAAGTTCGGGAGTGCGGAACACTTCGTCTTTTTTCAGTGAATAGGCAGAATTTTCTTCATTGATACCGGCAAAGAAACGGTGGTATTCATCATCATGCGTATCGATGCGCAACTTGTAATTGCCACCGTAGCAGAGAGCAGCTCCAATGACATTGCCCGTATTCTCCCGAGGCTTTCCATCAAGGGCGAACATGATTTCGGCGTGTGAAGTATGTGCGTTGCGTACACCATCTTTGTTCTTGATGACTTTCATTCCCGGTTCCAGCAATTCCTGACATAAACGGCCTTCATTGGCCCACGAACCGTATAGGTGCGATAACCAGACTTCACCACGGCGGATAGGCAGAAAACCTGAGGCAAACTGATTGAGCGTGACCGATTTCTTTTCCTGATGGCAAATTTCGGTCCATGTTTCGATGACGTCGGCACCCTGATAAGTCCGGTAGCACACATTTACATAAAAAGGATATACCTTGTCTTTCATTTCGATGACGGTTACCTCTGCGTTTCCTTCCTTGACCGTTCTGGCCTGTACGATTTCCATCTGCAAGGTCATGTTGCCGTCGGCGTGTTTCACGGCAAGGGCGGATTCTCCGGGACAATTCAGCCCATATACCGGATATGCGGGCATATTGGGAGTGCCTGCAAAGTCAATGTTCTGCAAGTCCGTCTCCGAAAGTTTATTGCCGTAATATACATGCTTCAGTTCGCCGCCGATAGGGGCTGAAAGAATCAGGGATGTCTTGGGAGTAGTCACACATACATTTTGAGAGAACAGGCTGCCGGTCAGCAGCAATGCTCCGAGTAATACATTCATTCGTTTTCTGATACTCATGTTTTTCTTCTTTTTTAGATTTCTGAATATTAATAAGTGTGACAAAAGTAGGCAATTCCGGTTAGATGCATTGGTATCCTTTTATCATATATTGATACCTTTTGTCGTATTACTCTATTTCCGTACCCTCAAATGTACATTCTTTCATCTGGAAGTGCAGTTCCTTATCCTGCCGGGTACTCCAGGGGAAGAGGCGGACATGAAGGCGTTCATTCGGTTTTAAGGTAGTATTGACGGAGAATGTCAGTTTGCCTGGTGCTTCTGCGGCGCGTTGTTGTTCTCCTAAATCCGTGCGGGGATAAAAGTCTTTTCCACGTGCATAAGCTATGCGATAACAGACTTCACCTTCCAGAGTGAAAGATATTTGGCGGACAATGAGAGGCTTTTCCTTACCTTGTATGATGATTTCTACATATCGTTTGCCGTCTTCGTCAATGTCGGCAGGCCATTCTCCGGTCTCTATGGTGATACCTTTGTCGGTTTCTACCAGTCCTTTTACTGACATTTTGGTACAATTGCACGTAACGGGAAGCTGATGGGTTATTTCTTTACAAACCGCATTTACCGGAAGCAGACGTTTACTGTTTCCATATATAATAGATATAACGGTCGAAATATTTTCTGCACGGGTAGGGGTGAAGTGCAGATAGAAACATTGGTTCCACAGTTTGCCATTCGTATAAGATAGTTCTATCATTTTCTTTGGAGTGGCCTCCGGGCTGTCGGATAACATCATATCCTGTGGAGCTTCCAGTCGCAAAGTTCCGGTAGAGGGAGATAATTTTAATCCTGTAAGGTCGAAACATAAGCTCGCTTTGTCCCCCACGTAAACGGTTTGGAAATCGAGTTGGGTAGGATTCAGGATGAGTGGAGCTTCGGCTTGGATGTAAGATGACAGGATGCCTTGCTGTTTTAGTCCTTGTGCGGCAAGTTGGGCATAGCAAGCAGCGCCGGTTGCTTGTGTATGAGTGCCGTCTGTCGGTACATATATACATTTCACGGTGGTTGTTTCCCCCAGCTGCTCTGCAAAGTTTTTGGTCAGTGCGGTGATGTCAATCAGCGGGACTTTTTTCTCACGTGCCACGTGCTTCATTACGCGCACATAGTTAAGGGTTGAATCGTCAGGGGCAGTGCCTATATCGTGACATCCCTTCGGACTGATTGTGCCTTCTTTGGTGAAATAGCGTCTGATGATAGGAGTGATGAAAACCGGGTTACCGCCCAGTGCCTTTGTTTCATCTGCATATTTTTCCAGGAAAGATTTGTAGGTAGTCCACGGTGCTGTCCCCCTTCCGTCGGCTCCGTCTTTACCCTGTTCTTTTTCATCATTGTGTGCAAACTGGATAAAGACATAATCTCCCGGTTTCAGGTTGTTTTTCACTTTGTTCCAGAGCCCTTCCTCGCAGAAAGAACGTGAACTTCTGCCTCCACGGGCATAATTGATGACTTTCACTTCGGGAGAGAAAAATTCCTGCAACATCTCTGCCCAGCCACGGGTGCGGGTAGTGTTTTCTACATAGTCGGCCATTGTGGAATCTCCAATGGTGTGTACTGTCAGTTTCTGGGCATGCATACTTGTTGTGCAGATAGCGCTGGCAACAAGCATAAGTATTTGCCTTTTCATGGTGTTGTATTTTAAAGTTCTATAATTTTGTATTCACAAAAATAGATGCTCTCTTTGTGATAGACAATAGCAGGAATAAATAGTCTACTAAATAGAACAAATAATACTCCAATTTCCG
>OIXH01002796.1_pt1 | contig 16680 bp, 14 predicted proteins | sample 1587741 | NCBI WGS metagenome assembly OIXH01 (sample SAMEA3888916, study PRJEB22519) | human gut metagenome | biome: human gut; feature: human-associated habitat; material: faeces | place: Denmark | collected 2011 | reverse complement strand
ATGCGTGGCTCAGTTTGGTAGAGCGCTGCGTTCGGGACGCAGAGGTCGCAGGTTCAAATCCTGTCGCATCGATTCTTGGCAGGGGTGCCGCTAATCCTTGAAGATGGAGGATTGGCGGCCTTTTTTATTTTTTAGTATGGGATTGTTCCTGTATTAGAAGCATTGGGGTTAAGACATCTTGCAACAAAAATTGTTCCAAGCGTTAGAATGCAAATTATAGGAGTGAGTGACGTAGTGGATAATTATGATAAGAGTGATAATAGAGATTCAAAGTGGCAGGGGATATTATAAACCCATGCCATTTTGAAAAAGATTTTTTATGATTTATAGAATAAACGTTGAAAAAATTTCTTGATTTTAGTAGATAAACGTGCATTCTGGATAGCTACATGGAGAGAAGAAATTTCAATATTTTTTTGGGATAAAGTATTTTCCAGAGCATCGCATTTAGTTTCTAGGGTATGACATTTGTTTTCTAATGTGTCAATTTTTTCTTTAAGAAACGTTTCTTCTTTAGAGTGTTTTGCGTTTTGGTTAGACATTTCATATTTGTAATTTGCACAGGTTTGTTCTAAATCAACTATCTTATTCATAGCAGTTATTTCATCTTGGTAGTTAGTGCTATACTCTTGAACAATAATTTGGTTGTTGTCATATATCTTTTCTAATTCCTTTATCTTTTCTTTGTAAAGTTGTATTTCTTTTATATAGTCTAGCATTTCAGAATATTCCTTTCGAATTGGATTTGAAATAAATTTTCCATAAATATTTCGTTTAAACATATTGGAAAATTGTAAATGCATATTATGTATATCATCATCAGTCAGTAGTTCTTCATGCTTATACTGCCTCATAATTTTTTTGCTCAATTTAATTTCGAATACGGGAATTTCCATTTCTAATAAGTGGTTTTTCTTTTGGGTTTCTGTTTTATGGGTAACTTCAACTTCAATGGCTAAAACACCGCCCCATTTGTAAAGGTATTCTTTGGGTTCTGTTCTTTCAACAGAGAAATATAAATCTACCCTATAAGGGATATCGCCATAATGTATGGTTTTTTCGTCTACAGTTTCATCGGCATTCACGTAAACAGTAATTTTTTCGTCATTTTGTACCAAGTGCAGTATGCGTAATTTGGAAAGCTCTTCTTTGGCAATTTGATGTTTTATACTTTCGTTGTCAGAATCGCCTGTAATAGAAGGGGGTAATACTTTATAACGAAAAAAGCAATGTTTTTTTGTACCAAAGTTAGTTCATGAGGTGTTTCGGATTTATCCTTCCAAAATATTAACTTTTTAAAATAAGAAGGATTATTTTCTTTTAACTGATATGCGCTATATGCAGTGATTTCAAATCTTTCATTTGTTTCTTTGTTTTGGGCAGTTGCTATGGTTTTCATTTGTTTTCTCCCAATAGGTAAATATAAAATATTGGATAAAAATATTAAAAGAATAATAATTATTAAAAATTAGTTTATCCATTGTAGGTAATAATAAAATGTGTTAAAATCTTTTCGGGAACAGTCGTGTTACAGGGTGGATGACCTCCATTTTACATAGAATGGGGGTGGTGCGTATGAAGAACAAATTTAGTTTTAATGACCTAATGCAGTTTGGATTGTTTTTGATTGCACTACTGACATTCATTTTTTTGATTTGTCATTAGGATAAAGCAAAAACCACCCTGAATACTTTGACCGGTTTCGGGTGGCTTTGCTTCTCAATTAACTAGGTCAACCACTTTGTGGGCGGTTGTTCCTTTTCTAAATCTAATATAACACTTTTGGGAGCGTTTGTAAATCATAATTAAATTTGATGTATCAAAAACTAATACCAATAGAGTTGTTATCCAAAACGTTACCCAAAATACGTTAGGGAAAATAAGTTTACAGTTACAAGAGTTTTGATAAACTACTACGCCAAGAGCTCATAAATACAGGACTTAGAGACATTTTAAAAAACATTAAGTAACATTAGGCACTAAACGATAAAACCGTTCGGGACGCAGAGGTCGCAGGTTCAAATCCTGTCGCATCGACTAAAGGAATAATGGTATGTAAGAAGCACTTCGAGAGAAGTGCTTTTTCAGTTGTTATGGATGAAGATGATAGTAGTGTTTGGGAGAAAAATGTAAATAGATGGGAGAGATAAGAATATAGAAGTAAAAATGCAGTTGTTCGGAAATTCCGAACAACTGGTAATGATGGAAATAATAGATTAATGATATAAAATCTCAGGGCTGAAAATCAAATAGAACTCGCCATCGGTTGGATAACCTTGATAAGTACCGGTAAATACAATAGTGCTTCCGGGTTCGTATTGTTCATTACAATCCATAAGATAAATCATATAGACATCAGAAGGATTTTCTCCGGTTATCGTGCATAAGTATCCGGTATCATAAGATTCCAGAACGGTTGCTGCAATTGTGATAGAAGATCCCATATTAGAATCATTGGAAATAAGAGTTTCAAATTCATCAAAAGTCGCAACGGAAACATCGTTTTCTTTGTTGGTATTCTTCTGTGTATTTTTAGTGGAAGGGGATTTTTCCTTATTGTCATGGGCAACGCCAACAGATGAAGTACCGGAAAAAGCACTCTTTGTATCATTTCCACGAAACAGCTCTAAGTTACCGATCTCTTCTCCGATACCATCCAATTTTCCGGTAAATGCAGCAATAATAAGTATAAGAATCAGGATGCTGCCAATAAAATTAAAAATTTGTTTTGCTTTTTCTTTCATAGGTATTAATATCCTCCGTCTGTATTTGAGTCTGAAGCAGTCACAAAATTATTGTATTCATCTTCCGTTAAGAAAAAGATTGCTGTAGCCGTAAGTGCATATCTGGAATACAAAAAGTCATCGCTTAATTGTCCGTAAACCATCATATAACCGGAATCATCCGCTTCACTCGGATCCGTGATCAGTGTATTGGTGGCATAATCAAACATTGGAAGATATGCAAGATTTTTATAAAAACCAACGTAAATGCTGTTTTCACTCGTATCGTTTTGAAGTAAAAAATAGTAATCACGTTCATCCGTGCATTGCTGATATTTGCTGTAAACCATAATGCTGCGATTTTTAAAGGCAGAAGGGTTGGCAAGCAGAACATCGGCAGATACGCTGCGGTAGGTTTCGGAATCCAGACGTTCCTGTACCTCGGAACGTGCGTACATACTGTTATAGGTTTCCAATGGAATAAGCGTAATATCAGATGCTTTGATGACTTTATCACCATTTGCATCAGCACCGGAATAAACACCCTGTACGATCATATATCCTTCGGTGGCATCTTCTTTTGCAATCGTATTATTTTGAGCGTCATGCAGATCTTTGTCGTAAGAGATGCAGACATAACTGCCGCCATAGCTGCTGTTCATCATATACATATCTCCTGCAAAGATATATTTTCCATAAATTTGCACATTGCAATTATAAAGACTTGATTCCTGTGTCAAAAAATCATCTGTTGTGAGCAACGGACAATTGGCAAAATCAGTGGAATCGGTGTCTTCAACGGATTCATCAGAATCTTTCGAGGTGTCGTTTTCAGAAGACGCTCCTTTTTTTGAAGAGGAATCTCCTGAATCAGAAACAGAAAAATTCGAAATAATCGCGAATATGGCAAAAATTGCTACAACAGTCAAAAATATTTTTAGTGTTTTCTTATTTTGAAAAAAATGCATCATGTTATCCTCCGGGTAGTAATTATTTGTAAAAAAGTAAGTTATGGTTGTATCTCTTCTACATCGCTAACCTGAAACAGAGGTGGTGCATCATCTCCTAAATCGGCAAAACTGTTCAGAACACCGAGATAAGATAAGGTGGCCTCGAAATAAAGAGGATCTTGTGCTGAAGAAGCATTTGCGGAAGCGTCCTGCAGCCAGTCCCAGTCTGAAACAGCACTGTTATCACTTTGGGTAATATAAATAAATTTAACATTCATCATATCATCACTGGCAATATCTTCCGGGCTTCCGAGCATAGCGATCAGATAGTTGTCAGAAGCAGAATATGCCGGAGCCGGATATACACCGATCTGTGTTCTGACCGTCTGTTTAAAATCATCCTGCTGCCATTTTTCAAAACCTCCAACATCCTCTAAACTGGCTTCGCCGCTTCCGCCGGAAAGAAAAAAGATCCCGAGAATTACAGCAATTGCGATGAACGGAATGAGAATGCGTTTGTGCTTTGCGTGGTTTGTAGTGTCCTGATTTCCTTTAAAAATTTTCATAGTAACCCTCCTGTAAAAATGGTTTTATATTTTGGAACTATGGGCTATTTTAAAGGAAGGGTAGGACAAATAATGTCATTGAAACATAGAATGGTGGAAAAATAAATAAAAATTGGGAAAAATGTAAAAAAATGTCATTAATAGAAAAGATACGACAATATATGACACAGTGATGGTGTAGCATATCATGTAGGGGGAACTATACCCTGTTGGACATAAGATTAAAAAATAAAATGCTTTTTGGGATATTCGTTCATTAGATTGTGAAATGCCTTGCGGGCAGGGGTGGAAAGTGAACGATACTGCTTTAAAAGTGTAAGTTCGTCCTCAGTAAGACTGTTCTCCGTCAATTTTTCGATTTTATGTGGAAAAGAAGAATAGCCAACAATATAGTCAATGGAGACATCAAAAAAATCCGCCATATTTTTTAAAATATCGAGGTTGGGTTCCGTAATACCATTTTCGTATTTATAGATGGATTGCTGGCTGATATGAAGTTGCTCTGCAAGAGCCTGCTGGCTTAAATTCATACTTAATCTTAATTTTTTTAAGTTCTTCATGATAATCTCCTATCTTCTTATTCTAACAAGATTGAAAAAAGAAATAAAAAACCAAATAGTTGTTGAAAGTAAAACTTAATAAGGGTAATATGTAAGTAACATTAAATGTGGGAGGAAGGCAATGGAAAAAAGAAACAATGAGGATGGGGATAAAAAAGACGGTGTGAAAAGAGCGGAACGCCTTTTGAGTCTTTATACTCGATTATGTGATGGAGAGGTTATTTCCATACATGAAGAAAAGAAAAATTTTCATGTGGACAGACGTACCGTACAACGCGATATGGAAGCTATCAAAATTTTTCTTGCAGAAAGAAAAAGGGGGCATTGGGAAATTGAACTGACGGAAGATAAAAGGGGATATATTTTACTCGGAAGTCAGAACTCAAAAATGAGTAATGGAGAAATTTTAGCGGTCAGTAAAATCCTTTTAGAGAGTCGGGCATTTACCAAAGAAGAAATGTTTGACATTCTGGATAAAATGCTAGAAGGCTGTGTGCCATCCAGTAACAGGAATATGGCGGGGAAGTTAATTGCAAATGAAAAACATCATTATGTGGAGTTGCAGAACAAGAAACCTGTTTATGAAAAAATATGGGAGTTAGGAGTTCATATCAGAGAGTGCAATCTGCTGGAGATCACTTACGATAAGGCAAGTGGAGAGGCAGGAGAGATCAAACGGATTGTTGAACCTGTAGCGGTTCTGTTTTCGGAATATTACTTCTACCTGCATGCATTTATCGTCGAGGAGGAACGTGGAAAATTTGAATGGAAGTATGATTCTCCGGCAATCTTTAGATTAGATCGGATCAAAAATATCAAAAAGACAGGGGAAAAATTTAAAATACCGGATGCAAGTCGTTTTAAAGAAGGCGAGTTCCGAAAAATGACGCAGTTCATGTATCCGGGGGAGAAGATTCACCTCCGGTTAAAGTATTACGGAGAGCATCCGGAGCCGATTTTAGACAGGCTTCCGACCGCGGTAGTAAAGAAACGGGTGGAAGATGGATATCTGATCGAGGCGGAAGTATACGGCAAGGGGATTGTCATGTGGCTCTTAAGCCAGGGCAGCAGGGTAGAAGTATTAGGACCGAAGTCACTGCGTGAGGAAATGCAAAAGAGTTTGCAGGAGGTTTTGGAGAGGTATGAGTAGGAGGCGAAAAGTATTAACACAACAAACTTAGCAATTGCACACATATTAGTAAAAAATCCTATTATATATGAGTGCCAAGAAACAAAAGAAAGGTATATACAAACGCTGAGTTCATTTATGCAGTTGGGGAATTGGAAACGTAGGAAATTTGAACTGGCAGAATTTGCAGCCTATAAGAAAATCATCTTTGGAAGTGAAAGAAAAGGAGAGAAGCATTTAATAACATATTATAAATACTTTATACTATTCGATTTATTTCATATTTTGGGATACAAGATAAAACACAAAGATAAAGCTGCATTGGATAAAGTCATAAAAAAATTTTTGGCAGAATTTTCAGATGCCGATGTCGATAAAAAATTGGTGAATGAAATCATAAAAATATTTATGGAAGGAGATATGGGAAAATTACAAAATTTTGCGGAGGATTTTCGACTCAAAGAAGAAAGCGAGTATATAAGGTGCATTATTAGCAATTACAACTTTAAAGAGACGATGCCTAAAACTGTAATGGTAACAGCAACTATGAGTGCGGGAAAGTCTACATTTATTAATGCCCTCATTGGAAAATATGTGTGTCTTTCACAGAATATGGCATGTACAAGTAAGATTCACAGAATCATTAACAAGCCATTTGAAGACGGATTTATAGATAAGTATGATCATGATTTAGCGTTGGCGGCAGGGAAAGAAGAACTATTGCATAACAATGAATCAAATCGATCAGATAGGATTATTGTAGGAACAAGATTTATTGGAGAGTTATGTAACGAAAGGATTATAGTAGACGATTCGCCGGGTGTAAATTTCAGTAGAAACTATGAACATAAAACCATTACGGAAAAGATGATAAAGAGCAGGAATTTTAATTTGCTTATCTATATTATGAATGCCACGCAATTGGGTACAAATGATGAGAGTTCGCATCTTGAATATGTGAAAAAAACAATAGGAAGAACACCTGTTTTATTCCTGATCAATAAAATTGATACATTTAATATTGAGGAGGAAGATATAGAAGCAACGATCAAAAGACAGATAGACTTTCTTAAGAAAAAAGGATTTAAAAATCCAATGGTTTGCCCTGTCTCTTCAAGAGCAGGATATTTGGCAAAGCGGTTTATGAGTACAGGACTATCCAGGACTGAGATGAGAGAACTTTACAGTTTAGTGGATAAATTTGAACAAATGAATTTGCCGGGGTATTACGTGAAAGCATTTAAAAAAATTTCAGTACCGGATTCAGAAAAAGAAGAAGAGCAACTTTTAAAGACAAGCGGAGTGTCGTATGTTGAAAAAATAATTCAAGTATTAACAACAGGAGGAAATGAAAATGGCACAGATGTACGTTAAATATAATCCATATCGTATGGAGACACAGGTTAAAGTAAATGGAAATCCTATCTCTACAGATAGTATTCTTTATAAGATTGTAAAAGGAAAAAGATTACAGGAGTGGGTTGGAAAATTCCCACAAATGGTAGTGGAAGAATTAAATACAGTAGAATTTGATATTGAATTTTGCGGTATGGCACTGGATTGGGATGATTTTGAGGATGCTTTTACAAATGCCCAGAATACAGGTGTGATAAAAAAGCTTAATCTTAAATTTACAGAAGGAAAATCTGATGAGGATATCAATGAAAAAATAGTAAATATATTTACGGATTTACAGGATGGACCGGTGGATGATTTCAGAGAGCCAAAGCTGATAAGAGCATTTGCTAATATTAATAATTCAATATTTCCGATTAACGTAATTGCAACAATGAGTTCTGGAAAATCCACATTAATTAATGCACTTTTAGGAAAGAAATTAATGCCTTCTAAGAATGAAGCATGTACAGCTACCATTACAGAAATATTGGATAATGATAAGGAACAATTTATTGCAACGGTTTACGATGAAGATAATGTAGTCCTTCAGAATGTGCCAGATCTTACTTGTGATATTATGGTAGAATTGAACGATGATGAAAATGTCCATAAAATTGTAGCAGAAGGGGACATACCATTTTTAGATGCAAAGAGTACGGCACTTAAGTTAATAGATACACCAGGGCCGAATAATTCGCAAAATCAGTCCCATAAAAATACTACATATAGAGCGATTAATAATGATTCAAATAATCTGATCCTTTATGTGTTGAATGGGACACAACTATCAACGAATGATGATGCCGCATTATTATCATATGTTGCTGACCAGATTAAAAAGGGTGGAAAACAGGTAAGAGACAGATTCCTGTTTGTTATAAACAAGATGGATGGATTTAATCCTGAAGAGGAGAATATTGAAAAAGCAATCAATGCAGCTAAGATGTATCTTGCCTCTTATGGGATTGAGGATCCGCAGATTTTCCCTTGTTCAGCTTATACAGCATTAAATATCAGAACATATTTTGATAATGTCGATATTGAAAATTTGACAAGAGCAGATGAAAAAAAATTACCATCAGCAGCGCGTGATACACTTCCGATGATTGACAAATTTATTGAGTATGAATCAATGCATTTAGAGCAGTATTCAACCCTATCACCAAGTGCACAGAGAGAGCTTGACTATAAACTGAGCCAAGCAGAAGAGAGAGAAGATGTTAAAGAACAGGCACTGATCCATTGTGGTATTTATTCTATTGAAGCAGCTATCACTGCTTATGTTAAAAAGTATGCAAAGACGAAAAAGATAAAAGATCTAGTGGAATCTTTCCAGGAAGTTTTAGACAGTACACAGGTGTTGGCAAAGGCAAAGGATAAGGTAGCCACAGATGAAGAAGCGGCAAAAGCCTGTGCAGAAAGGGCTGCCGCAGTAAAAGAAAAGATAGATAATGGGAAAGAGGCAGAAATATTTAAGGAAAAAATTGCGGCATTAAATCCAATAGAGACCATTGAGAGTAAGGCAGAGATGCTAAAGGCAGAAGCAGCGCGTAAGACAAGTCGTGTGTTTGAGCCATACGGAGATGTGCTTACAAATAAGGAAGAAGCTAAGAGACTGGTTGGTCAGTTTACGATAATGAGTTCAGACTGTATTGCAGAGTTGACGTCGGAGTTAGAAAGCGTTATTAACAGAGAGGTAATGGAGACCGGAGAACATATTCTTATGGAATATCAGGAGAAACTGGAAAAGATTGATGAAGATGCTACGAATAAACAACTTGACTTTGGTACGGCGGATCTTATTAAAGGTGCTTTAAGTAGTATGAGAGAAGAGGCAGTGACATGGTGTTCTGATGAATTTGCTGCGGAGACTGTAGATAATGTAGGAGAAGTTTCGTATGAAGAAAAAGTATACTATGAAAAAGTTGGTCAGGAAGAGGAACAGGTAGTAGTTGGTGTGGAAGAGGTAAAAGTAGGAACAAAGAAGGTAAAATGTGGTTCTCATAAGGAAAAGACTGGAACGAGAACCGTTCGTAACCCTAAAAAGAGATGGTGGAAAATCTTCACCCCTAAGTATATTGAAGAGGATGTATACGAAACAGTAGATGATTATAAGGACGAAGATGTATATGAGACAGTGGCAAAGTATGAAACAGTAATGAGAGATATTTATGAGGAACATAGAGAACAGATAGAAAAATTTTCTGTTGAAACAGCAGTTATACAAGCAGGATTAGTGAGTAAACTGCGAAGAAGTTTAGATGAAGGTATAGAAGGTGCATTGGATTATGCCAAAGAACAAATTGAAGGTATCAAAGAACAGTTTGCAGGACTTTTTGATGAATTGGATGCATTGATCAAGGAGAAATATACGGAACTTGAAGAATGTGCAAATGACCAAAAAACAAAAGAAGAAGAACTAGAGAAAAATAAGAAATTGCTTAAGTGGATTGAAAAAAATAAACAAGAAATTAACAGTATTCTTGATATTTAGAGAGGGGTTTTGATATGTTAGCAGAAATAAAAAAATATGCAGATAAAAGAGATATGAAAGGACTTCGTTACATCTTTGTTGACTGTTTAGATGTGGACCCGACATTTGAGAAATACCGTGCAGATTATGAATATTGTAAGAGTATGGATGGCTTTTTTGAATCTTATAATGAGCTGCATGGTATAGTTTCAGATCAGGGTAAATGGAACATGCAATATTGGGAGCAGCTAAAACTTGATCTGATGAAAAATTTTTCGGAAAAACGTTTTGAACATATGATAAAGGTTGCAAAGGTTGTATATGCAGCTAAAATAGAAAGACTTTTATCAGAAAGAGAAAGTAAAAGTTTGGATGTCATTAACAAAAGTTCTCAGGCAGAGACACATAGACAGCTGAATGAATCTGCAAAAACGAGGAAGACAGTTGATACTACAAAGAAAATGACAAAAACAGAGATACAAGAGATGCAGGAGAAACAACTGGAAGCTAAAAAGAAAGCATTGGAAATTGAAAATCAAAGGATTGAAGCTGAACAAAAGGCAAAAATGGAGGAAATCGAAGCTAAGAAGAAAGCAAATAGGAAGGGGCAAGTTGCAAGTTCGGGTGTGGATTCCTCAAAAAAAGGAATGGGGATTGTATTGGTAATAGTTGCAGTAATAGTTGTGGGAACAGTGATCGTAATTCTCCATTAATACAATCCCTGAATTATCAACAGAGCACAGCAAAACAATCATTAAGTAAAGGACCGGGATATAAGATTATCTGTGATTCTGGGCGGAGAAGAGTTGAAATATCACAGATGAGTTTACGGATTGTCTGGGAAAATGGAGATGGTGAACTACATGAAAAACTGTATATCAAAGAGCTGGATCCGGAAAGAAAACGGAAGATGGGATATAAAAGTGAAAATTGGTCTTTATATCTAGATAAGAAGAATTGTAACTATTGGATTTTGCAACAAAGAAATGCACAGAATAAGCCCACAGGAATTATAAGAATGATTGAGAAGAGTAAAGCAGATAGAAAATGGCACTTGGTGGATAAAGATGAGATAATTGCCCATTCAGAAAGTGATTGGATTTACTATGCAAAGAAGGGGGTAGATATATGAGATGGGACGAAGAGACTCAAAATTATGATACAAAACCGTATGATGTTCCGATTTCGACTATTGGCTCATCGGCAGAAAGGGAAAACAACATGAGAGATGCAGATAAGATGCTATATGCAGAACCGGAACCGGCAAGGATGAATTTAGAGGTTTTGCAGAATAATCTCGGAAATTGTCTTAACATCATAGATAACGAAGTAATGAAAGGCTATGTTACTAAGCTTGAACGGATGCCGATTATTAAGCCGGATAGTTATATAGAAAAGGATATGAAGCATATTCACTTTTTCAGGATATCTGAATTAGTCTATCAGGAGGATGAATTCTCAGTTGATAAATTAGCAATGATGTTTCAGGCACTTTCTAATCGAGCATGTACGCTAGTGTTGATGCTGAAAAGTGATGGGGAAAAGACAGATTTTTATTTAGGTGCAAGACCTATGGGAGAGAATTCGGCAGGAACTTTGTTTCAGATGTTAAAACAGAGTTTATTAGGATTTTTTCCGGGAAGTAAGATTACGGAATATTATGATGAGGATATGACAGCGGATATGCAATCGCTTAAACCTGGCTGCATATCTGCAGTGACATGTGTAGCAGATTATAAACAGGAGCAGGATGCGGTAAGCAATAAGGAGTTTATCCAGGGGCTTGAAAAATTTGTGTATGCATTACAGGGAAAGGCATATACAGCAGTATTGATTGCTGATAATCTCAAACATGATGATCTATTAAAGCGAAAGCATGAATATGAACAAATCTATACCCAGATTTCCCCATTCGCCAATATGCAGATGAATTTTACAGTATCGGATGGTGTAAGTTCATCAATGGGAAGCAGTGCGGGTTTGACAAAGAGCACGGCACATATGGCTACAACAGGGACATCGGAATCAGAGAACAATACAACATCACATACGGTTGGAACTACAGAGAATGTAGGTAGTACAGACACAGTTACACATACGACTAACGAATCAGAGGCAGATGGAAAGACACATACAAAAGGCATCACAGAGAGTACAAGTGAGACAAGGACGGATAGTATATCTACAGGAACGTATAGTGGTGTTGACATGGGGAAAATAAATGTTGGAGTAACTGCAAGCATGAGTCATTCGTTTTCGAGCGGAACAACTCATGCAGAGTCCACGTCAGATGCCATATCTAAAACGTTGACGCATGGTTACAGTGATTCGGATGGTCACAGTGACAGCAGAAATTATGGTACATCAGAAAATAATGGTACATCAAGGAGCATTGGAACTGCTAATACAGAAAGTGTTTCTGATACAATGGGAGAGGCATTCAACTTAGTAAACAGCCAGACACTGACAGATACATTTGGTACTTCAAAAGGGGTAACTTTAAATGCTCAGAATATGACATTAAATCTTGCACTGCAACGAATAGGAAAACATCTGGAACGGATTGAGGAATGTGAAAGTTTTGGAATGTGGAATTTTGCAGCATACTTTCTTGGAGAAACAGCGGCAGAAATTGAAACAGCAGCTAATATGTATAAAGCAGTAGTAGCAGGAAATGATAGTGGAATAGAGAGTAGTGCCATTAATACATGGATAGATGAAGAGTCTATACAGGATTTATTTGGATACATCCGGAATTTTATACATCCACAATTTCTGTATAGAGGATTCAGTTATGATGAAGACAGAAACATTATGGTAAATCCTTCAGTGATGGTAAGTTCTAATGAACTGGCAATACATATGGGATTACCAAGACACTCGATACGAGGTCTTCCGGTTGTGGAACACACACCTTTTGCACAGGAAGTAATTACCAGAAGAAAATTATCGGATAAAAAAATTGAACTTGGAACTATATACAATTTTGGACAGAGGACAAGTACGGATGTGACATTGGATGTAAACAGTCTGTCAATGCATACTTTTGTTACAGGTTCAACAGGTTCAGGAAAGTCAAATGCAGTATATCATTTACTGGCAGAATTGAAGAAGAAAGAAATACCGTTCTTAGTGGTAGAACCGGCAAAGGGCGAATATAAGAATGTGTTTAAGGATGTCCGATGTTTTGGAACGAATCCAAGACTTGGTGAAATACTGAGAATCAATCCGTTTTCATTTCCGGAAGAAGTTCATGTATTGGAGCATATTGATCGGATAGTTGAAATCTTTAATGTGTGTTGGCCAATGTATGCTGCAATGCCGGCAGTTTTAAAAACATCTATAGAACAAGCATATATATCGGCTGGTTGGGATCTTGATCTGTCAGAGAATATCAGAGTTCCGGAACTGTACCCAACATTTGATGATGTTTTGAGAGAACTGAATACAACTATTAAAAATTCTGAATATTCAGAAGAAACAAAAGGTGATTATATAGGTTCGCTTTCTACAAGACTAAAGTCATTAACAAATGGAATAAATGGAAGAATTTTTGTTAATGATGAACAGAACATGGAAGAACTTTTTGATCATAGTGCAATCATTGATATTAGTCGAGTGGGGGCGATGGAGACAAAGTCTTTAATTATGGGCCTGGTAGTGTTAAAACTTCAGGAATATCGTATGGCTAAAGCAACAGAAATGAATTCGCCGATAAAGCATATTACAGTATTAGAAGAGGCACACAACTTATTAAAGAAAACTTCAACCGAGCAGGGGGCAGAGGTCTCAAACATAGTAGGGAAATCAGTGGAGATGCTGACAAATACGATTGCAGAGATAAGAACTTATGGAGAGGGCTTTATAATAGTGGATCAGGCTCCAAATTTATTGGATACAGCAGCTATCAGAAACACGAATACGAAGATTGTATTGAGATTACCTGAGAGTATAGACAGAGAAATTACTGGTGGAGCTATTGCATTAAAAGAACGCCAACTTGCCGAACTTTCAAAGTTGCCAACGGGTGTTGCAGCAGTGTATCAGAATGACTGGCAAGAAGCAGTATTGTGTACACTGCCTAAATATGAGTCATTTGATTATGTGACAAATAGAGAAAAACCGGAACAAATACTGAAAATGCGGACAATAAAAAGGGATAGATTGTTGCATCTGCTTTTGAAAAAGAAACTTACAGAGCAAGAACAAAAAGAGGCATTGAGAGAAATTGCAACGGCGAATGCTCCTGCAAAAGTGCGTAAAGATTTAATTCTTAATATAGAAAAAAGAAATAACGTATATGAATGGGCGGTTGCTGATTATATTGATAAGAATTATGAATTTAAGTATGTATTTACAGGTACTTCAAATTGTGATAGTCTTGAAGAACTAAGTCATATTATCAGTCAGAACATAGAAGAAATCTTTACTGATTTTAATGAACAGGAAATGCTTTCGATTATGTATTATATCTGTAGAGTTGAGCATGAGAAACATCCTGAAAATATTGCGATTGAGCAATTAAGAAAGAATTATCTGAGAGAGAGGGTAATGTGATGAGGATAGGACATGATGGCGATGATTTTAGATCAAGATCATCATTGGAGCATACAGAGGGAAGAGTCAAAGATTTTGAAGCTGAACGACCATCTGATTTTGAATTGCCGAGCATAAAAGCAGATAAATATGATAACCTTGTTGTGAAGGAATGGAAGGGTGATAGCTCTGGAAGAGAAACAATGGAGCTTCCTAGTCTGGCAACAGATTCGGTGGTGGAAAATACATATGATGGTTTAACAGAAGAAGAAAAGATAAAAGCAAAAGAAGAGACGGGATTTGCTGATGAAATAATGGACGCAATAGGTTCGGAGAAGGAGTTAGAAATATATAAAAAAGCCGGACTTGTTGAGGCTGAAATAGGTGGAAAAAAATGTCTCATTCGAGAAGATATTGAATTGGATAAAAAGCTAGAAACCGGAAAATATGATGAAAATGACCGACCTATTTATGAAACTAACAGGGAGAGAATGGAAAAAGGAAGAGCACCACTTGATGAGAACGGAAATCCGATACAACTTCATCATATAGGACAACATGCAGATTCTCCACTCGCAGAGTTGACCTTTGAAGAACACAGATGTAATGGTAATGATACCATTCTCCATGATAAAACAAAAGAAACAGAGACTCACGGAGAAGGAAATACATGGGATAGAGAAAGACAGGATTACTGGAAAGTCAGGGCAGTCTATAATGAAGGAGGAAATAGTGATGACAGGTATTATTGATAAAATTAGAAGTATCTCAGGCTTGGGAAAAGCGAGGGGATGTAGCCTGGAGCAGATTGAAGAAGCACAGAAAACTTTAGGTATTACTTTTCCAGAGGAGTTTATTGAATATGTTAAGGAATTTGGATGTATAGATTTTGGAGCAACTGAGTGGACCGGTTTAAACATTAAAGGGTATTTAAATACCGTTACGGCTACACAACGTGAAATGAGTGCAAATCACAATTTCCCAAAAGGATCCTTTGTTTTGGAAGATATGAACATTGATGCAAAAAAGGTTGTTGTAGATGAAAGCGGTAAAGTGTCGATGTTACAATATGACAAGATTACACCACTTTGTAATTCTATATCAGAGTACTTAGATATGTGTATTGAAAGGAACAAATAGAATTGTAAAATATTATACCTTAGGCGGGAAGAAGTTCCCGCCCTTTCTAATATTTGTAAAGGGGAGACAGGAAATGATCAGGGTGAAATTAAGATGGGATTTTGTATTATAGGAGGAGCTTGCGAATTGAACATGAATCGATTATGATAATATATGTGAACATAAAAAATATACGGGATTAGAAAAAGGATTGATAAGTATCAAAAGGAGATATTTGCAAAATGTAAACTGATCAGACCTGCATATACGCCGCTAATAGGTGTTGAGACATATCAGGACAAGCAGTTTATTGTTATATGGTGTCCGGGTGGAGATAATAGACCATATTCATCTCCGAAAACGATGGGAAAGAATAACAAGGAGAGAATCCATTACATTCGTAAGGCATCAAATACAGTGGAACCATCGGATGATGAAGAAAAGGACTTATTTAATCTTGCAAACAGAGTTCCCTTTGATGATCGTGTAAATCATCAGGCTGAAATGTCAGATTTGAATATCACGCTCATTCAGAATTATTTGAAGGAGATAAAGAGTTCGTTATATGAGAAAGCAAAAACAGGGGATTTTATTGAAGTGTGTCAGGACATGAATATTGTTAGTACCTTGCCGGAATACACCAAGCCTAAAAATGTAGGCTTAATGTTCTTTAGCATGGAACCGGACAAGTTTTTTCCGTATACCCAAATTGATGTGGTACAGTTTCCAGATGGGCTTGGTGGTAATGATATTATTGAGAAAACTTTTAAGGGTCCGATTCAGCAACAGCTTCGAGATGCATTGCAGTATATTAGGAATGTAATAATAACGGAAAAAGTTATAAAATACCCTGACAGAGCAGAGGCAGATCGTTTTTTTGATTTTCCGTATGCAGCAGTGGAGGAGGCATTGTCCAATGCTGTTTACCATCGGGCATATGATGAACGTGAGCCGATCGAGGTACGTGTTGAAAATGATAGAATTGAAATTGTGAGCTTTCCGGGACCTGATCGTTCGGTTACTATTGAAGGTCTAAAAAGTTTTCGTGTATCAAATCGCCGTTACAGAAATCGTAGAATCGGGGACTTCTTAAAAGAATTACATCTGACAGAAGGTAGAAATACCGGATTTAAGAAAATTTTGGATGCACTGGAGGCAAATGGATCTCCAAAACCGGAATTTGAAACGGATGAGGATAGAAGTTACTTTATAACGAGATTGTTTAT
>OIXH01002794.1_pt1 | contig 16697 bp, 10 predicted proteins | sample 1587741 | NCBI WGS metagenome assembly OIXH01 (sample SAMEA3888916, study PRJEB22519) | human gut metagenome | biome: human gut; feature: human-associated habitat; material: faeces | place: Denmark | collected 2011 | reverse complement strand
GTAATTTTATCTTACATCAGTTTGGAGGTTTACACAAACTTTGGGATACTCCCGAAGGATCCGGCAGAATTTTTCTCCATATTCTTCATCCGATATTATTTCCTGAAAAAGAAATCGTCAATCAGATTCAAATCTTCTATAGTGCAATATGCCCAATTTCTCTCAACGGTAATTTCTTACAAATTTCTTAATAATATTTACTTTTTATGTAAAAAAAAGTAAAATATAGCATAAGAGATTTTAAAGCTTATAAAGGAGAAGTGGAAAATGCGAATGAAGAGATTTTTAGCAGGATTTCTGTGTCTTTGCATGGTTGGAACCATGGACATGCCTTATGTGCAGGCAGCAGCCGTGGCAGCCAAATCAGAGCCTGTTGCACAGGAAAGCGTAAAACAGGATGCTGAGGATGCAAAGCCGAGTGAAGATGTGGAAAACCAAGGCAATGACCAGCGATCAGAAGCTGCAAAGCAAAAAGAGGTTGTCAAGGACACCCAGGCAGCAGAACAGGCAGAGAGTGCAGGAAGCACAGAGAACAAGACAGAGCAGACCGCACTGTTGAATTATGCACTCATCGATCAGCCGACAGTTGAGATGCCGGGAACACAGAACGTACTTTTAAGTATCGGAGATGAGAACACGGTCATTGAAAGTGCAGTGTTAGACTATGTAAACGAGACAACCGGAAAGACATATCAGGCACAGGCATCTACGATCAGTCAGGATGCTATGCTGTTTACGATGGAGTTTCCGGAAGGTTCCGAGGCAGGAGCTTATCGTCTGGTTGGAGTAACCTATCAGATCAATGGAACAGAGCAGAGCTTACTGTTTCAGGATGCCGGAATGGATATGCGCTTTGGTGTTAATACAACCGTAGAGACCAATCCGGACAGCGTAGTAGTGGACGAACCGTCAGCAGACGTAGATGTAGTGACCATGGATGAGAATGGTAATACAGAGTCCGCAGACAGCATTGGAGATGCGATCCGGAATGCACAGGCAGAGACACCGGCAACGAACAGCATGGATGACGTTGCAGCAATGGGTGCTGCTAAAAATATTGTAGTAGTATTAGATCCGGGACATGATGACACCCATGCCGGAGCAAGAAGAAATGGTTTAGAAGAAGAAGATTTAACACTGAAGATCGCCCAGTACTGTAAAGCAGAGCTTAGTCAGTACAATGGAGTAACCGTATACATGACGCGTGAGAGTGGTGCATGTGCAAACGGAGGCGGAGCCGTTACTTCTACAGAATGTAATGCAAAAAGAGTAGAGTATGCACAGAGCGTTGGAGCAAATGTCTATGTCAGCATGCATATCAATGCAGGCGGTGGAAATGGTGCAGAGATTTTCTATCCAAACCAGAATTACCGTTCAGATCTTGGAACAACAGGACATGATCTTGCACAGCAGATCTTAAATAAGATTTTAGAACTTGGAATTGGTGAGCATGGTCAGGGATTAAAGATCCATAATTCCGAAGACAATACACTTTATCCGGACGGAAGCCTTGCAGATTATTTAGGCGTGATCAGAAGAAGTAAATTAGCCGGAATACCGGCAATCTTAATTGAGCATGCATACATAGATACATCAGATGCGAACTATCTGAACAGTGATGAGAAACTGAAGAAATTTGGTGTTGCAGATGCAACCGGAATTGCCAACTATTATGGACTTACCAAGGGAATGCAGACGCCTAGGATTAAATATGTTAAATCAGTAGGGACGGGCAATCTGAAAATTACTTGGAATGCGGTTAATGGTGCAACACAGTATGAAATATATCAAAGTAATTCCAAAAATAAAGGGTACAAAAGGATTGCCACAGTTGCAGGCACTTCTTACAAACAGACATCTGTACGGACTGGAAAATTTTATTATTATAAAATACGTGCAATTGCAGAAAATGGTCAGAAGAGTGCATATAGTGGTATTATATCAGGTCAGACCTTAACAAAGGTAAAGGTAAAACAAGTCAAATCTGTTGAAAAAGGATTAGAGGTTTCATGGACACCGGTTTCGGGAGCTGTTAAATATGCAATCAACCGTAAGGGTGACGGCAAAGGTTATAAAATAATTGCAACTGTAAACAATACAAGCCAGTACAAAGATAAAAGTGCAAAAGAAGGAGTGAAATACACTTATAAAATTAGAGCTATAGCATCTGATGGAGGATATGGAACGTTTGGTAATGCGGTTTCAGGAAAAAGACTGGGAACAGTAGGATTACAGTCAGTAAAAAAAGTATCAGAGCATAAAGTATTAGTACAGTGGTCAAAAGTAGAGAATGCGGAAAGGTATCAAATTTTTAGAAGCACATCCCAGAATGGAAAGTATACAAAGATAGGAACTACAAGTAGTACACAATATCATGATAAGTCCAAGAAGAAAGTCGCAACTTATTATTACAAGGTGCGTGCAGTGAGAACGCTTTCTAAAAACACGTTAGAATATGGAACATTCAGTTTACCAAAAAGTATTTTGGCAGGAAAAATGGAGATACAATATGTCTGCACATACCGCAGTACTAAAATGCAGATTGGTTGGGATAAAGTGGAAGGTGCATCTTATCAGTTGTATCGTTCTACATCTAAAAATGGTACCTATAGTAAAATTGCAACAACAAAGAAAACGAGATATATTAATACAAAGTGTGAAACAGGGAAAACTTATTACTATAAAGTACGTCCGATAATAAAGAGTGGGAACAAGACTATATACTATGGATTTTCAGATGTAAAATCAGGAAGTACATTGGAAGCACCGAAAATTGTAGAACTTCGTTCCACAAATAGTAATACACTTGAGATAAAATGGAAAAATGTAAAGGGGAGTAAGAGCTATCAGGTATATCGTGCAGAACAAAAGGAGGGTACTTATAAGAAAATAGCAGAGGTAGCAGGAACTGCATATAAAGATACAAGTTGCAAACAACAAAAAAATTATTATTATAAAGTACGTGCGATGAAAAAAGTAAGTGGTGTGAATGGTTATAGTTCTAATTCTAAAATAAAATCCGGGAAAACTTTAAAACAGGTAATATTAGAATATGCAGCAGCTGGAACATCGAACAAGATTTCATTATCGTGGAAGAGTATAAGTGGAGCAACGGGATATCAGATATATCGTAGTACAACAAAAGATGGAACATATAAAAAAATTGCCAGCATAAAAAAGAATTCCTATAATGATAGGAGTGTAAAGGTAGGACAAACTTATTTTTATAGAGTCAGGGCAACTAAGAGAGTAAATAATGTCATGAGTTATGGAAGTATGAGCGGACGTATGGAAACCGCAACTTTAAAAAGGGCTGAGGTGACAAGTGCAAATAAGACTTCAGAGAATGGAGCATCAATTTCATGGAAATCCATTAAAGGAGCAGATCATTATGTCGTGTTAAGAAGTACGAATAAGGAAGGACAGTATTCTAAAATTAAAATTACTTCAGCCAGAAACTATGTAGATAATAGTACGACAGGTGGAACTACTTATTACTATAAAGTAAGAGGGGTTAAGGTAATTAATGGAAGAAATAATTATGGAACATGTTCTGAACCGGCATCCGTTACTACAGGTTATACAATTATGGGTGGAACAACAGTAACAAAAGCACAGATGGTATCTTATTATAATAGTAGCGGAAAGACATATCCGGCTGGGGAATATGGAATAAAAGGGGCAGGAAGTATTGAGAAATTCTGCGATTTAGTGATTCTTGAAGCAAATAAAGAGGGTGTAAGAGCAGAAGTTGTGTTTGCACAGATTTGTCTCGAAACAGGATTTTTACAGTTTGGCGGTCAGGTAAGTGTTGGACAATGTAATTTTGGTGGATTGGGAGCAACGGATAATGGTGCAGCAGGAGCAACATTTCCAAATGTGCAAACTGGCTTACGTGCGCAGATACAGCACCTAAAAGCATATGCAAGTACACAACCATTAAATCAGACATGTGTGGATCCAAGGTTCTCACTTGTAGTAAGAGGATGTGCTCCATATGTAGAGTGGTTAGGTCAGAAAGAAAATCCAACAGGAAGAGGTTGGGCAACAGCGGAAGGATATGGAAATCGTTTAGTGAAGATTATTAGTCTGATGAAAGCGAGATAGATAGAGTAATGTAATACCCACAGGGATTGTGCAGATTTATGGCGTAGTCTTTGTGGGTAGATTCGATAAATATAAACAAAATAAATTAGGTATAGGAAAGTAGAAAATGGAAAAAAGTTTAGAAAAGAATCAGAAGAAGACGATGAAAATACTAATGAATCATGCCGGGTGTTTGAGCTTATTGTTAACGGCTCTTTTTTTTCTATGCTTTTTATTGATTTTTCATCCCTTTTTTGAAACTATTGACGATAATGCTATGAGTGAAATATCAGGTGGGATCAGAGGAGAATATAGTAGCTATTTAGTTTTTATTAATATTATTATTGGTAAAGTTTTATGTATTCTTATGACAGTGTTACCTATGATTAAATGGTATGTAGTATTTCAATATGTAGTATTGTTTATATCCTTTTGGAGTATTACATATTTGCTAATTAAAGCATTTGGGAATAGCCGGGGGATTGGAATTGGCTGTGTAATATTGACAATTTTTGGATATGAATGCTGTGTGGCAGTACAATTTACAAAAACAGCAGGAGTTGTGGTAATAGCAGGAGTATTGTTGATTTATTATACTCTAAAAGAGCAAAAACAAAAAATTTTTGTACCGGTTGGAATGTGTCTGATGCTAGTGGGGAGTATGATAAGATTTTCAATTTTTGGAATGGTGATGCTGGCATTTATTCCAATTTATTTATATGAATTTATTATTGAAAGACAAGATCGTTGGGAGACAATTATTTTTGTTGAAAAAAACGCAGCTATTTTTTTAATTGTCTTAATTGCGGCAACGGGACTTATGCGATTTGATGCTATGATGTATAGTAAAGATCCGGCATGGCGCGAATATAAAGAATATAATGTGCTTAGAGCGGGCTTGATAGATTACGCTTTTCCAGATTATGAAACGAACTATAAGTTGTATAGTTCATTAAAGATTTCCGAACAGGATTTGGAATATTATAAAACTGGAAATTTTTCAGATTCGGAATGCTTTTCAAAGGATATTATGCGGACATTGTTAAATGAAAAAGAGGAAGAAACCATAGATGAGAATTTTTGGAAATCATTCTTTGAAAAATTTCCTCTTGCTTTTATGTCTGTGGGGGTTTTTCCGGCAGTATTATTAGCTTCCGTTTTTTCCATTGTACAAGATAAGCGAAAAATATTATTGGTTTTATTAGAAACCCTGACGGCAATATTGGTATATCTGTATCTGTTTTCCAAGGGAAGGTATTTGGTGAATAGGGTGGATGTTCCGTTTTTTATGGCAATTACATTGGCAATATTGCTCTGTGCAGGATATTCCAAAGATTATATATGCACAAAAGGTAATTGGAAAATACCATTATTAACAGTGACAATATCAGTGGCAATTATGTCAGGTACATTTTATACAAATTTGTCAGGATATAATGTAGAAGCGAAAGAGAATAAAAAGAAAATAAGTGAAGTAATGGACTTATTAAACCAAAATAAAGAGAATTTGTATCTTGCAACATATCAAAGTTTAAGAACAGATATAGCATGGCAGATATTTGATAAAATACCGGTAGGCGGAATGTCTAATGTGTACAAACTTTCCGGTTGGCAAACTGCAACGCCGGCATCCATGAAGGTATTAAGTGATTATAATATTACAAATCCTTTTAGAGAATGTATTGATAGAGATAATGTTTATTTTGTTGGAAGCAAAAAGATAAATCAGACATTAAATTATCTTCAGGAAAACTATAATCCGGATGCAAGAGCTGTTTTAAGAAAAGATATTTATGGAGAAAAGTTTTATCAAATAAAAACAACACCTCTTTGGGTCGATACAGATAATTGTGCTAAACTTACGGAGAAAATTAAATATAACATTAAGGCAACATATGAGGAGGGAAGAATAAAGCTTACGGGATATGCTTATAAGAAAAACACAGATTCTTTTAAACAAAATAGCTATTTAGAGTTGGTGAATGAAAATGGGGAAAAGTCATATTATTATGTAGTGCAAAAAGAGAATGAGCAATTAGAAGAACAGCAGAATGGAAAATATTCAGGTTTATTCAAATGTGTAAAAAAACAAGATTTTAGTGAGGAATATACGGCGAATTTAGTGTTAGAAGTAGAAGGAGAACGTTATAAAATCCCATTAAAAGTGGAGATGAAATAAGGAGCAGTCATTTATGATAAAAAGGATTTCAGCAGTATTTTTAATAACAGCCATGATCATTGGATTGTGTCCCCAGACTGTTTATGCTGAGAACGAAACAGGACAGGCAGAGAACAGTCAACAGACAGCCGAACAGGGAGAGGGGTATCATTTTGTGGATCTGGAGCTGCCAAAGACAGCCGGAACACAGTCAAAAGCAAGAGTACGGGCATATGGTGCCGGCATTCCTGAAAAGTATGATGCCAGAAGCCTGATCGGAACTGTCAGAAAACAGGGCGGTTATCAGACCTGCTGGTCCTTTGCGGCTTTAGCATCGGCAGAAGCATCCTTAATTACAAAAGGCTATGCTACCAATGCATTAGATTTATCAGAATATCAGCTTGCATACTTTTTCTATCACCATGTGACAGACCCGCTTGGAAATACAGAAGGTGATGCAACAACGCCATTGACAAAAGATTTTGCAAATCAGGGCGGTAATTCCATGTTTACCACCTGGGCACTTGCCGGCTGGCAGGGAGCAGCTTTAGAAAGTGCGCTGCCATATGATACGTTAAGTACAACGGCACAGTTACCGGATTCACTGGCATATGGACAGGATTGGGCACATATGCAGAATGCATACTGGATCAGTTCGAGTGATATGGAATCCATCAAACAGATGGTCATGCAATATGGGGCAGTAAATATCGGATATCAGGAAAGTGGCGGCTATCGAAACGCAACCTATAATTCATATTATAATCCAAGTGGAACAGGCAGCGGTCATGCAGTCACCATTGTCGGCTGGGATGATGCCTTTTCAAAAGAACATTTCAATCAGACCCCAAAAGAGGACGGTGCATGGCTGATCCGCAACAGTTGGGGAACTGATTCGGGAGAAAACGGATATTTCTGGATGTCCTATGAAGATGCATCCATATCTTCTCAGGCATTTGTATTTGATTTTGAAAGAGCGGATAATTACAGTTATAATTATCAGTATGATGGTGGAAACGGAATCTCAAGGATCAAGATCAATAACAATGGCATGGCGGGTGACATATTCAAAGTTTATGGAAGCTCACCACAGATACTTTCGGCAGTATCGTTAGGAATATATGATACCAATGTAAAATACAAATTATCCATATATAAAGACCCGGATGCAGGCAATCCGACCAGCGGCACACTTGCAGCAACTCAGAGCGGAACAATGCCGGGATATGCAGGATATTATACGATTCCATTAGAAAAACAGATTATTTTATATCCGGGACATACTTTTTCCGTGGTATATCAGTTAGAAAATCCGTCGGGAAATGAAGTGACGATTTTTGTAGACACTTCTTATACAAATGGCGGCTGGATTTCCTTTAAGAGCAGTACGGCAGCAGGACAGAGCCTGCTCAAAATGAGCAGCACATCCGGCTGGTATGACCTGCATACAAACACAACTCCGATGTGTGCAAGGATCAAGGCATTTACAAAGACCACTGCCTGCCTGCATACGGATCAGGAAACTTCCGTTACAAAGGCAGATGCATCGAAGGGCACGGATGGAAGCATCACCACCAAATGTAAGGATTGTAATATCACTTTGAGTAAGAGCAACATTTCAGCACCGAATAAGATCGTATTAGGAAATGACTCCTATACCTATGATGGAAAAACGAAAGAACCATCGGTAAAGGTATATGATAAAACCGGAAAAGTGATTTCGGCGGCAAATTATACGATAAGCCGGAGTTCCGGCAGAAAAGAGCCGGGAACCTATACCGTAAAAGTGACATTTAAAGGAAATTACAGTGGCGCTTTGAGTTCCTCTTTTAAGATTCAATTAGGTAAGATAAAGGGGTTAAAAAACGGTACATTAAAAACAGATTCCATTCAGATCAAGTGGAACAAACTGACCGGAGCAACGAATTATCAGATATACCGATATGATTCCGCAAAGAAAAAATATGTCAAACTTAAGACAGTATCATCCGGTAAGAGTTCTTATACCGATAAAAAACGTGAGGCGGCAAGGGCATATAAGTATAAAATCCGTGCATACCGGAGTACAGGAGGTAAGACCTCATACAGCAGCTATTCGGATGTCCTTTATACGGCAGCAAAGCCGAAAAAAGTCAGCGCTCTGACTGCAAAAAAGAAAACAAAAAACAGTGTAAAGCTGGCATGGAAAAAGACAACGCGGGCAGACGGATATCAGATATATCGTTATAATTCCACAAAAAAGAAGTGGAAAAAGGTAACAACCATCAAAAAAGGTACTACGGTAACTTATACGAATAAGAAACTGAAATCTAAGAAAACTTATCAATATAAAGTCCGTGCATACAGACAGAATGGTAATACAACGGCTTACGGTTCTTATTCTGACATTTTAAAGGTCAGGACAAAGTAAGGAACTGTTAGACATTACCAATATTTTGTGTTACAATTAGTTAGTTATTATGAACAAACTAGGGAAAATAGATAAAAATAGTCAATGTGAGGAAAATAATATGAAGATTGCAGTAGCAGGAACAGGATATGTGGGATTGTCAATTTCCGTATTACTGGCACAGCATAATGATGTATATGCCGTAGATATTATACCGGAAAAAGTGGCAATGATTAATAATAAGAAGTCTCCGATCGTAGACAAGGAGATTGAAGAATATTTAGCGGAAAAAGAACTTTCCCTGACAGCAACCCTGGATGCAAAAGAAGCGTATACAGATGCAGAATTTGTAGTAATAGCAACACCAACGAATTATGATGAGAAGAAAAATTATTTTGATACCAGTTCGGTAGAGCAGGTCATTGAAACCGTTATGGATATCAATCCGGATGCGATCATGGTCATCAAATCTACAGTTCCGGTAGGATATACAAAAAATGTGCGTGCAAAATTCAACTGTGAGAACATCATTTTTGCACCGGAATTTTTAAGAGAAGGACGGGCACTTTATGATAACCTTTATCCGTCCAGAATTATTGTGGGTGCACCACAGGATGACGAAAGACTCTGCAAGGCAGCAGGAAAATTCGCAGATTTAATCGCAGAAGGTGCGATCAAAAAAGATATTCCGATGCTGTTTACCGATACGACAGAGGCAGAGGCAGTAAAATTATTTGCGAATACTTATTTAGCATTGCGCGTAAGCTTTTTCAATGAGTTAGATACTTATGCAGAGGTGCATGGTCTCAATACCAAACAGATCATTGACGGTGTGGGACTTGACCCAAGAATCGGTTCTCATTACAACAATCCGTCCTTTGGTTACGGTGGATACTGTCTGCCAAAAGACACCAAACAGTTATTGGCAAATTATCAGGACGTGCCGGAGAACATCATCGAGGCGATCGTAGATGCCAACCGTACCAGAAAAGATTTCGTGGCAGAGAGAATTTTAGAAAAAGCAGGATTTCCGGAAAGAACAGATGTCAAAGTCGGTGTATACCGTCTGACCATGAAATCCAATTCCGACAATTTCCGCCAGTCATCCATACAGGGTGTTATGAAACGTATCAAAGCAAAAGGTGTAGAAGTTGTAGTATACGAGCCGACACTGAACGAAGAGAAATTCTACGGAAGCCGTGTGACACATGATTTAGATGCATTTAAGCAGGAATGTGATGTCATCGTGGCAAACCGTTTTACAGATGAGTTAGAAGATGTATTTGAAAAAGTCTACACCAGAGACTTATATATGAGAGATTAAAAGGAGAAATGGAGAAGAATTATGTCGACCAGCGTGGTGTTATTGGCGTATAAAGAAGCCGAGAATCTGAAAATTTTATTGCCACAGATTCATAAAGTGATGGAGAAATTAAAGGACGATTACGAAGTCATAGTAATTGATTCTGCGAAACCATTAGACAACACCAAGGAGGTATGTGAGAAAAATAATACTCTGTATTATCCGCAGGAAGAGCCGGGATATGCAGGAGCGTTCCGTACCGGTATCAAGTATGTAACCAAAAAACGAATGTTAGTGTTAGATGCCGATGGTTCTCACAATCCGAAAAATATTGCAGATATCAGCAGAATGTTTGACAGAGGAGGTTATGACATTGTCATAGGTTCGAGATATACGAAAGGCGGAGTGTCAAATGACTCAAAGACTTCCTATATCATGTCAAAGATTCTCAATACGACCATGCGTCTTTGTCTGGGAATCCGGGCAAAAGACATTTCCACAAGTTACCGGATGTATGATGCAAAGCAGATCAAAGCGGTAACACTGACACGCAATAATTATGATGTGCTGCAGGAGGTTATCCTGCGGATGAAGATCAATAAGCGTGAGCAGGGAAAGAAATTAAATATAGGCGAGACACCGATCACATTTAACAAGCGGATGTACGGGGAATCCAAACGTCAGCTTTTGAAATTTATCAGAGGTTATATCGTTACGTTGTTTATGCTGATCCGCATAAATCTGGTATCCTTATTAAAAAGATCAAAAAAGAAATAATTCTAAAAATACAAACAGGAGGACTGATGCATGAAAAAGACAGCCTTGATCATGGCAGGAGGAAGAGGAGAACGTTTCTGGCCAAGAAGCAGAAAGCACATGCCGAAACAGTTTTTATCTCTGACAGATGATGGAAAGACAATGATACAGCTTACGGTAGAGAGAATCCGTCCGCTGGTAGAATTAGAAGATATCTATATTGCAACAAACAAAGATTACAAACCGCTCGTATTAGAACAGCTTCCGGGAATTCCGGAGGAGAATATCCTCTGCGAACCGATCGGAAGAAATACGGCACCTTGTATCGGTTTAGGAGCAATACACATAGCAAAAAAATATGAGGATGCACTGATGATGGTATTGCCATCAGACCATCTGATCAAATACAATACCATGTTTGTCAACACACTGTCTGAAGGTTGCGCAGTAGCAGAAAAGGGTGCCAATCTGGTAACGATCGGAATCACCCCGGACTATCCGGAGACCGGTTACGGCTACATCAAGTTCAATTCTGATAAAACAGACGGTCAGGCATATGAAGTAGAACGCTTTGTAGAAAAACCGAGTTTAGAGGTTGCAAAAGAATACTTAGCAACAGAGGAATACCTCTGGAACAGTGGAATGTTTGTCTGGAAGATCTCCACGATCTTGGATAATCTGAAAAAATATATGGGTTCTACCTATGAGGGACTGATGAAGATCAAAGATGCCATCGGAACACCGGAAGAAGATATTGTACTTGAAAATATTTTCCCGACTTTCCAGTCAGAGTCCATCGACTATGGCATTATGGAAAAGGCATCCAATATCTATATCCTGCCGGGAGTGTTCGGATGGGACGATGTCGGCTCCTGGTTAGCGGTTGGAAGAATCAAAAAATCCAACGAAAACGGAAATGTAGTAAATGGTAATATTATTACCATAAACAGTAAGAATAATATTATAGAGTGAAGTCAGAAGCTGATCGCCACGGTTGGAATCGAAGACCTGATCATCGTAGATACAGAGGATGCAACCCTGATCTGCAACAAAAACAGTGCCGGAGATATCAAAAAGGTACTCGAAAACTTAAAGATCTGCAATCGTGATGAGTATATCTAAATACGAAAAGTAAAAAGCTTCAAAGGAAGAAAAATAAGGAGAATAAACATGAAAAACGCATTAATTACAGGAATCACAGGACAGGATGGTTCATACTTAGCAGAACTGTTATTAGAAAAGGGCTACAATGTATACGGCATCATGAGAAGAAAGAGTGTCGTAGATTACGGAAATGTAGACCATATCAAAGATAAGATCAACTTTATCTATGCAGATATGACAGACCCGATCTCATTGATTTCTGCAATGAAGATTTCTCAGGCAGATGAAGTATACAACTTAGCAGCACAGTCATTTGTTGCGACTTCCTGGGATACACCGATCGGAACAGCAGAGATTGATGCATTAGGTGTTACCAATATGTTAGAAGCGATCCGTACCGTAAAACCAAGCTGCCGTTTCTATCAGGCATCTACTTCCGAAATGTTTGGAAAAGTACAGGAGATCCCACAGAAAGAGACCACACCGTTCTATCCGAGAAGTCCATACGGAGTAGCAAAACTTTACGGACACTGGATCACAAAGAACTACCGTGAGAGTTACGGACTGTATGCATGCAGCGGAATCTTATTCAACCACGAGAGTGAGAGAAGAGGAAAAGAGTTTGTAACCCGTAAGATCACAGATGCAGTAGCAAGAATCAAGCATGGTGTACAGGATCATTTAGAGCTTGGAAACATGGATGCAAAGCGTGACTGGGGTCATTCCAAAGATTACGTCAGAGCAATGTGGTTAATGCTTCAGCAGGAAGAGGCAGATGATTATGTGATCGCAACCAACGAGACACGAACCGTCCGTGAATTTGTAGAGACAGCATTTGCACAGGCAGGAATCGAGATCGCATGGGAAGGAAGCGGCGTAGACGAGATCGGAAAAGACAAAGCAACCGGAAAAGTTTTAGTCAAAGTAAATCCAAAATTCTTCCGTCCGGCAGAGGTAGAGCTTTTGATCGGAGATCCGAAAAAAGCAGAGACAACACTTGGCTGGAAACGTGAGATCGCATTCCCGGAATTAGTAGAGCGTATGGTGAAAAATGACATGGCTCTTGTAGAAGAAGAAATTAAAATCCGGAATATTTAATAGGGACGAAAATATGAAAGCATTGATTATAGGTGGAGCAGGCTTTGTAGGTGCTTACCTGATGCGTTATTTAAAAGAAGAACTTCATATGGAAGTTACGGTTACAAAGATGCCGCAGGAGCAGATAGAGGCAGAGAATGTCAAAGTATGTGATCTGGACATTTTAAAAAAAGATGACATTACCGGGCTTTTTAAGGCAGAACAGCCGGACTGGATCTTTCACTTAGCAGCCCAGAGCTCTGTCAGTGTTTCCTGGAAGAATCCGGCGCTGACGATCGACGTAAACGTCAAGGGCGGCTCGAATGTATTAGAAGCATTTCGGGAATCCGGCATCAAAGCAAGAATGTTACTGATCGGTTCCGGTGAGGAATACGGACACATTCTGCCGGAGGAGACACCGATTAAAGAAGATAACTGCAGCAGACCGGGCAACATCTATGCGGCAACGAAAGCATGCCAGAATATGCTTGGAAAAATCTATGCGGATGCTTACGGATTAGATGTGATGATGGTCCGGGCATTTAACCATATCGGACCGAACCAGACACCGATGTTTGTTGTGGCAGATTTTTGTCAGCAGGCAGCAGAGATTGAAGCAGGAAAAAGAGAAGCAGTCATGCGTGTGGGAAATCTGAGTGCGAAGAGAGATTTTACGGATGTCAGAGATGTGATCCGTGCCTATGCACTGATCATGGAGCATGGAAAAGCCGGTGAGACATACAATGTCGGAAGCGGACATGCTGTTTCCATTCAGCAGATTTTAGATACGATCGTATCCTTTTCCAAAGCCGATATCAAAGTAGAGGTAGACCCGGCAAAATTGCGACCGGTCGATGTGCCGATCATAGAGGCAGACATCCGGAAGCTGGTGGAGTGTACCGGCTGGAAACGGGAGATTCCATTAGAACGTACGATAGAAGAGACATTAGATTATTGGCGTAAAGAGGTAAAATAAATGGATTATATGAAAATATATCAGCAGTGGTGCAGTGATCCTTATTTTGATGATGCTACAAAAGCCGAGCTGAAAGCAATCGAGAATAACAAAGAAGAGATAGAAGACAGATTTTACCGTCAGTTAGAATTTGGAACAGGCGGACTGCGTGGAGTGATCGGAGCCGGAACAAATCGCATGAACATCTATACCGTGCGTCAGGCAACACAGGGACTTGCAAATTATGTCCTGAGCCAGAACGGACAGGAAAAGGGTGTGGCAATCGCATATGACTCGAGAAGAATGTCTACGGAATTTGCAACAGAAGCAGCACTCTGCTTAAATGCAAATGGAATAAAGACCTACATTTTTGACAGTCTGCGTCCGACACCGGAATTGTCCTTTGCAGTGCGGGAACTGCATTGCATAGCCGGAATTGTCATCACGGCAAGCCACAATCCGCGTGAATATAACGGATATAAAGTATACTGGGAAGATGGTGCGCAGATCACACCGCCACACGATAAGAACATCTTAGCAGAAGTTGCAAAGGTTACAGAGTTCTCCAGTGTAAAGACCATGGGAAAAGAAGAAGCAGTCAAAACAGGACTTTTCCATGTGATCGATGCATCTTTAGATGACCGTTATATGGAGGAATTGAAGAAACAGAGTATCCATCCGGAGATCATCAAAGCGATGGCAAAAGATATCCGAATTGTATACACACCGCTTCACGGAACAGGAAATCTTCCGGTGCGAAGAGTATTAAAAGAGTTAGGATTTGAACAGGTTTATGTTGTACCGGAACAGGAAAAACCGGATGGTAACTTCCCAACGGTATCCTATCCGAACCCGGAAGATCCGAAAGCATTTGAGTTAGCATTAAAGTTAGCTAAAGAAAAAGATGCAGATATTGTCTTAGCCACAGATCCGGATGCAGACCGTCTCGGCGTATACTGTAAAGATACCGTAAACGGCGGCTACATTTCCTTTACGGGAAATATGTCCGGTATGCTGATCGCAGAGTACATCTTAAGAGAGCGTACCGAAAATGGTACCATGCCGGAAAAACCGGCGTTGGTAGAGACGATCGTAACTACCGACATGGCAAAGGCGATCGCAAAAGCATATGGTGTTCATTTGATCGAAGTGCTGACCGGATTCAAATTTATCGGAGAACAGATCAAGTGGTTTGAAGAGCAGAACACATATCACTATGTATTTGGCTTAGAAGAGAGCTACGGATGTCTTGCAGGAACTTATGCAAGAGATAAAGATGCCTGCGTTGCAGTCATGATGCTCTGTGAAGTGGCAGCTTACTGCAAGTCCCAAGGAAAGACACTTTGGGATGCCATGCTTGATATGTATGAAAAATACGGTTATTATAAGGAAGGACTTGCCACGATCACCTTAAAGGGAATCGATGGAGCACAGCAGATCCGGGATATGATGGACAAGGTAAGAAAAGAACCGCCATCAGAATTTGGAAGATTCAAAGTGCAGGCAGTCCGTGATTATAAGGCGGATACCAGAACCGATTTAGCAACAGGAAAGACAGAGTCCACCGGACTTCCGAATTCCAATGTACTGTATTATGAATTAAGTGATGGTGCATGGTGCTGCGTTCGTCCGTCCGGAACAGAACCAAAAATCAAATTTTATTTTGGAGTAAAGGGTGACAGTCTCGAGAGTTCCAAAGAGCAGTTACAGGAGCTTGAAGATGCACTGATGAAAAAGTTTAAATAGCAGAGGGGTGAGGGTGTTGTCACAGGCATCCTCACCATTTTTAGGAAATTTCAGAAAAGAAATACAAGCAATATAATAGAAGGAAGAAGTATGGAGAAAATCATAAAACTTGCTCCCTCCTATAAGGATTATCTTTGGGGAGGCACAAAGTTAAGAGAGGATTACGGAAAGAGCAGTACCTGTGAAAAAGTGGCAGAGAGCTGGGAAATTTCCTGCCATCCTGACGGACCATCTTTTATAGCCGAAGGCGAACAGGAGGGAATGTCGTTAGAGGATTATATCGCAGAACACAGAGAAGCCATTTTAGGAGAGCAGGGAAGCCGATATGCTTCATTTCCGATCCTGTGCAAATTTATTGATGCAAAACAAAAGCTGTCGATACAGGTACATCCCGATGATGCCTATGCAAAAGCGGCTGGGATGGACAACGGAAAGACAGAACTCTGGTATATTGTAGAATGTGACGAGGATGTTTATATCTATTTTGGTGTCAATCGGGACATGACCAAAGAAGAGTTTAAAAGACGTATTGAAGAAAATACGGTCTTAGAAGTTCTGAATAAAGTGCCGGTACACAAAGGAGATTATTTCCTAGTGGAGGCAGGGACGATCCATGCGATCGGAGCAGGAATCATCATCTATGAGATCCAGCAGAATTCAAACTGTACTTTCCGGGTCTATGACTACGGCAGAAGGGATGCGGATGGAAATCCTAGAAAGCTGCACATTGCGGAAGCGATCGAAGTCAGCAACTTAAAGAAAAAAGAAGTTTCCGTACCGGTAAAGACAGGACAGGAGAAAACAATCCTTGGACGATGCGATTATTTTACGGCAGTAAGATATGAGTGTCAGGAAGAGTTAAAGATAGAGAACTGCAAAGATTCATTTGTAACGTTAACCATTATGGAAGGCTGTATGAAGTTACGGGTTGCCGGAGAGGAAAAAACAGGAAAAAAAGGCGAAAGTTTTTTCATACCTGCGGATTCCGGTGCCATAGAGGTGCAGGGTAATGGCGTATTTATCACAGTTCAGACATAAGTCAGGGAGGGAAAATGCTATGAAGATTTATATCTGCCCGGAATGCGGACAGTTCCGAGAGGCATCCAGAAGCAAGGAAGTCATC
>OIXH01002793.1_pt1 | contig 16711 bp, 14 predicted proteins | sample 1587741 | NCBI WGS metagenome assembly OIXH01 (sample SAMEA3888916, study PRJEB22519) | human gut metagenome | biome: human gut; feature: human-associated habitat; material: faeces | place: Denmark | collected 2011 | reverse complement strand
ACCGCCGAATTGCGGTTTACCAATTTAGATTTTTAAACCTTTTTCTAAAAGGTTTATGTGCGATAAACTATAATTTTTCATATATTTAATTATGGGAGATTTTGTTGAATATTGTATGTTACACTTGTGTTATTGAAAAGAGTGTGGTATAATTATTAAATACCGTAAATGTTTATTGCGAAAACAATAAAGTAAGGCGGTGGTTTTGTGAACAGATTGGTAAGCGTAATAAAAAAGCTGGTATTTCGGGCGCCGAAGTATATTTGGCATTTTTGCTGTATGACGGTATTCTATTGTCTGGGCGGCATTGCGGTGCTTGTATCCGAAAAATACCGTGACGTATGGATTGTTTCGGAGCGCGGAAAGGATGCCAGGGATAACGGTTATCATTTTTACAAATATGTACGCGAGACACGTCCTGATATAAAGGCGTATTACATAATAGATAAAAAATCGCCCGACTATCCGAAGGTAGAGAAGCTCGGCAACGTTGTTGCATACGGCAGCTTTAAGCATCACCTGCTGTTCTCGGTGTCAACGCACAAAATCAGTACGCATGTATTCGGTTATTCGCCGGATATACTGTGCTATAACAGATTTCAAAAGCTGGGACTGATACGGGGCAGGCTTGTGCTTCTTCAGCATGGGATAATTGTAAACGACATTAAGTGGATGTTTTATCCGAACACCAGACTTGATTTGTTTGTGTGCGGAGCCAAGCCGGAATACGAAGCCGTAAAAGAAAGATACGGATATCCGAGCGGTGTGGTCAGGTATTTAGGGCTGTGCAGGTATGACGCTTTGCTCAAACCTCACGAAGAAAAAAGCAGGATTTTGCTTATGCCGACCTGGAGAATTGACATCTGCGGCGGCAGCAGTGAGAATTTTAGAAAATCTGAATATCATAATGCGTTTCAGAGCCTGATTAACAATCCGAGGCTTCTGAAGTTTCTGGAGTCGAACAACACAGAGCTTGTATTTTATCCGCACTATGAGGTTCAAAAGTTTTTGGATACGTTTTCATCGTCGTCAGACAAGGTTGTATTGGCGTCGTTTGAGGAGTATGACGTGCAAGAACTGCTGCTTTCGTCAAGGCTTTTGATAACCGATTTTTCAAGCGTATTCTTTGATTTTGCGTATATGGGCAAGCCTATGGTTTTCTATCAGTTTGACGAGGAAGATTACAGAAGGCAGAACTATCAAAAGGGTTATTTTGATTATAGAAAAGACGGGTTTGGTTCGGTTCTCGGCGATGAGGAAGCTGTTGTAGACCGGATTATAGAGATTGCAGAAAATAATTTTGATGTTGATGAAGAATATGCAAAGCGCGTTAACGGATTTTTTGAGATGAGAGATGCGGAGAACTGCAAAAGAAACTTGGACGCAGTTCTCAGTTTAAATTAGCTGTCTGAGTTTTGCGGCTGTTACGGAGGAGTATTATTCGATGGGAGATTTGCAAAGTCGTCAGAATTCAAAGCTGCTTGCGGCGGTTTATATTATACTGTTTGCCGTTGCGGCGGTGGGCGATTCAAAATTTCTGCCGAGCTCGGCTAAGGCTGCCGCTGTGATGACGTTTGCAATAGCAGTAATGGTTTTGATGGTGACGGCGGATTTCTCGAATCTTAAAACTATTTCGTGGTTTATAATTATATACAGCGTATGGATTTTTGTTATTTTGTTTTATTCGCTGTTTATATGGATAATCAGATTTGAAACCGCTTCGTATATGATGAGAGGCTGCTCAAAGCTGATGTATCAATTTATGCTTGTGCTGTGTGTTTTCGCCGCGGCGTATTTGTTCGGCGAAAAGGGTATTCATTATACATTCTATGGACTTGTGCTTGGCAATGCCGTAATCGCACTTCTGTATATACCCGTATATGGTATAAGCGAAGTGATTTCGTCGGTTACGACTTTTGTATTAAGCCCGGGCGAGGCCGTTGGCTACATGAGAAGTCTTGAGATACACGATATTACATTTACATACGGATTTTTCTTAATATACTTCATCTTTTTTGATAAGATAAGCACGAAAAAAATGAAGGCCTTTAATATATTGATTGCGGCGCTTTTCTTTTATATGGGCTTTAAAAGAATTGCACTTATAAGCTTTATGTTTATTTTTGCTGCCGGGTTGATTCTGAGAAAGACGCCGCCTCGTGCACAGTACGGAATTATGAAAACAGTGTTAGTTTTGGCTGTCATTTTTTCGTTTATATATTTGCTCATTATAAATAACGATGTTTTTATAATGATGATGAACAAGTTTGGCGTAGATGTTATGGGACGTGATGTCCTGTACGGATATATTGATAAGTATTACAGGATTTCGCCGACATTTTTCGGCTATGGCTTTGAATATGTTCATATGATGATGCTTGAGATAGCAAAGGTAGGCGGAAGTCAGTTCAACGGCATGGTTGATATACATAATGATTTTTTGCGTGTGTATATCGAGATGGGATTTTGGGGCTTTATCGCATGGGGCTTGTATACGCTTGTATTTCAGTACAGCCGTATAAAGTCAAAAATCAGTCTTGACACAGCGCGGCTGTTTTTCCTGTGCGAGATGTATATATTTTTTACATACATGACAGATAACACGCTGTTTTACTTCTTCTCGGGCATGGTTTTAAGAATGATTCCCGCTTGCTATGCACTGCATAGAGAAAGCCCTGAGAAAGCAGAAATACTTGAAGGAAAGCCGGTTGATACAGATGATAAGAAGCAAAAAGGACTTAGCATATTATCTCAATGAGGATAAGAAGGCATTGCGGTGCAGAACCAAAAGACCGCGCATAGGTCAGGACGAGATATGGCGGTATCAGATTCTGCTCAGAAAGACAGAGTATTACACAAACTGTAAGAGAGGCGTTTTTGGGAAGGTCTTAAAATTACTCTATCATTACAGATACAGGAGACTCGGCAGAAAGCTCGGCGGATTTTGTATATCTCCAAACAGCTTCGGACCCGGACTTTCGATAGCGCACTGGGGAGCGATTGTAGTTCATCCGAACGCAAGAATAGGCAAAAATTGCCGCATTCATGAGGGCGTAACCATCGGGGCTACAAACGGTAGTACGGACGCGGCAAAAATCGGAGATAATGTATTTATCGCCTCGGGTGCAAAGATAATAGGCGGAGTTACTGTAGCGGACGATGTGGCTGTCGGAGCAAATGCGGTTGTTGTAAAGGATATAGAGGAAGCGGGAATAACGGTAGGCGGAGTTCCGGCAAAAAAAATCAGCGGCAACAACTCACATGCAAATTTAAGCGAGATGCTTGTTTTGTAAGCAGAATAAGTCAAACATCGTGTTTGTACGGAAATAAGCAAGAAGTAGTTAATATTATTTGCAAGAAAACAGGTGGTTGAAAAAATGTTTTTTTCTAAACTAAAAGAGTATTTGGCAACCGATCTTAGCAGATTAAAGCCAAAGCGCATAAAGAGTTATATTATAAGTAAAAAGAATAAGATAATTGAGCAGGAGGAAAGACTAAACAATGCCATAGAGCAGGATATGTCCGGTGCAAAACTTGCTTTAAGTCTCATATGGCAGAAAAAGTTCTGGATTATCGGGCTGACGGTTTTGTTCATGGCCTTGCTTTGCGTTGTCTTTTATTCTTTAAGCGACAATACTTTGACGACAACCATGTCGCTCAATTATCAGGAGGGGTCAAAGGGACTTAACCCGAACTCGACAAGATTTAATATGTATGAGCTTAAATCAAACGCCGTCATGGAGCGTGCGTTGAGGTATATGGGTCTTACCGGTGACATTGCCCCGGAGGAGCTTGCCAATAATATTTCGATTGATAACTCGGATCAGAAGGCTATTACTTACGACGCTTCCGACCAAAGCGGTTATTTTATATCCACCAGTTTTAAGGTTAAATATAACAGGAACAAAAATATGGGCAGTATTTCGACTCAGGATATAATGACCATGATCTGCAAGGCATACAACGACATATTTCATGAGAACTATTCTGACAAGAGAACAGTGCTTACATTTGATATCGGAGACACGAGCGATATGGAATATGTTGAGATAGGCGATGCGCTGACGAGGCATGCTCAGCAAATGAATGAATATCTCTCAAGACGCGTCTCGGAAAACGGAACCTTTAAAGCCGAAACAACCGGTCAGACTTTCCAGACGGTAAACAGACTTGTTCAAAACCTGGTCGATTACGATATTTCAAAGTATGAGTCCTATGTTCTTGAAACGGGTCTTGCCAAAAATAAAACAGAGTTTATCCAGACTCTTTATTACAAGAACTCGGTGCTTGATATAAAGTATCAAAAAGCAATGGCGGATTACAGTGTTCGCCAGGACGGGATCTCGAAGTATGATGAAGCAATGATCGGTACGGTTATGATTCCTGCGGTCAACAGCAATAACGAATATTACATGTCAAGAACAAATATTGGTATCGACTACCTTGCGAAGGACGCGGAAACTCATCTGAGCCAGGCAAAGGATTTATTGAAAGAAATTGAGATAAATACAGATATAATAAACAAGCTAAGCGAAAGAACACCGACTCTCGAGGATTATACAAAAGCCGAAGAAATGCTTAAGAATATAAATAAGGATTTCGAGAAGATTTCTCAGCTTGCGCTGGAGACCGACAGAGAGTATATAAAATATAAAACTAAGGATTATTTGACTTTCAAATTAAACGAGAAATCCTTGCTTGAAAAGCTTGAATGGAAAAAGGTTGCAGCAGGCGGTGCAATTTTCTTTGTTTGCCTGTGCGTGCTTTTCTATATTATGGGTAAGAGAAGCCTTGCCGGGAGAGGAGACCGTGCATGAAGAACTTTGAAGTTTTCAGATACATAAGAAAGTGGAAATATCTGATTATTGCAATTTGTATATTGGGCGCATTCCTTGTATACAGATATGCGATGTCAAAACAGCTGTATGTGGCTCAGACTGTTCTGCGTTACTCCAATTCAGAGGCGAAAAACGGTATGACTCCAAGCGGTGATAAGCTTGATGTAACCGAAATCTACTCATCAAACGTTATTACCGGTGTTCTTGAGGATTTGGGGCTTAATACCGGTGCGGACTCAATCCGTTCGAAGTGCGCGGTAGAGCCGATTATTCCTGATGATGAGGAACAAAGAAAAGCGGCGATACTCAAGGAGGGCGAGGAGTACGTCTATAACCCGACCGATTATCTCATAACCTTCAGTGTCGGAAGCGATTACAGTAAGGAATATGCCGCAAGCGTTCTGGATTCTGTGCTTAAGAATTATTTTATCAATTACGGCGATAAGTATATTAACCAGACTGTGCTTCCGAATAACGCCTCAAATGTTAAAGACGGCGACTACGATTATATTGAATGTGCAGAGATTCTGGACAGCTCGGCAAACGATATATATGATTACCTGTATAACAAGAAATACCACTATCCGTATTTCAGAGCTGCTTCTACGGGTTATTCGTTTAACGACTTATACAGTATGTATAAAGAAATACTCAGTTATGATGTACCTAAACTAAGTTCAAAAATCCTCAATCAGAAGATTTCAAAGAATCAGGATGTATTGATAAAGGATTACAGAAACAGAATAAGCCAGTATAACATAGATTTAAACAATCTCGGAGAAAAAATCGATCCTCTCTATGCGCTTATAACTCAGTACAGCACCAAGAGTAAGGAGGGTATTCAGTATCATTACGGCAAAGGTACTGACAATGACAGGACAAATGACTATATCCTCAAGGATGTTTATGAGGACGAAGAGCTGAAAGTAGCTACAGAGACAACATATGACGCATTGATCAATCAGTATGTCAAGCTTGAAATTTCACGTCAATATAAGAGGGTGGATATGGAGCATAAGCAGGACTTGCTCGATACCTTCAATGCGGCTACGCCGGCAGACGATGCGGGCGAGGCGGTTGAGGAAATTGAAGCGGATATGGACGAGTTAATTGCAAAGCTTGACGAATACTATAATATCGTTGAGACAACCGTTAACGAGTTTAATCAGTATCTGGGCGCTTCAAATATTACCACTCTGACAAGCGTCAATGTGACGGAGCGGATTAATATAAAGCTCTATCTCTTGATTGCGATTATACTCTTCTTAATCTGCGGCTGTCTCGGCGCTGTTTTCCTCGGCCGTACACAGGACTTTGTGGATTATCTCATGTACATCGACAAGAAAACAAAGCTGCCGAACCGTGCCAAGTGCGATATGCTTATCAATAAGTATGATGAAGCTCCGCTTAGTGATAACTTCACGTTTATTCTCATACGGCTTGACGTATTAAAGTTGGTTAACGCTCAGAACGGACGCGAAGCAGGCGATGTGCTTCTGGGCGAGTTCGGACGTATGCTCAGCGAGAGTGCGGAAAACTACGGATTTGTCGGTTATAACGGAAGCGATCAGTTTATGTGTATGTTTGAAAGCTGTAACTGGACAAAGGCAGAAATGTTTATCGCAAATCTCACGAGCATTGTTGAGCATTATAACTCAAAGAAGCCCAAATATGAGATCACTTTCTCCTATGCGATTGAAGAGTCGACAAGCAAGGGCGTATATGACGTGCGTAAGCTGATGTCAGCGTCGTTTAAGGATATCAACTCAAGTCCAAATGCCAAGGACTTAAGCAATAAAAACGACAATGACCCGGACGACCCGAATACGCCGAATACTCCCGGCGGTGGTTCGCCAAACCCGGAAAACGGAGGCGGATTAAGCAAGCCTACGGCAGGCGGAACGGCAGGATTCAGCAAAGCGCCTGCTCCGAAGCAGTATACTCCGGTAAAATGGAACAATAAAAGCAGTGTTAAGGCGCCTTCGGAATATAAGGCTGTGGTTGTGAGAGAAAAAAATAAAGATACAGAAGCCGAAAAAGAATTCAAGTCAAGGCTCATAGCAAAGACCGAAACATTTAAGCCGCAGATAGCTGCGGAGCCGGTCAATACTGTAAAAGAAGATGCTGATGATAACCATACCTCAGCGGCTTTTGAAATCAATGAGCCACCTGAAATACATGAGGTTCAGGTTGTGGTGAAGGAAAAACCGAAGCCGAACACAGCTTGCTGTGAGGAAAGCGCTGAAGATAACCCGTATGCGCCCAAGCAGAGGGTTAAGAAAACTTACCGAAGCAGGACTTCCGAAGAGCCGGCGCCGAACCTTGACAGTTATGCACCGAAAAACAGAAAGAACAGAAGCTGAGACATTGGAGAACAAAGTCTATGAAAAAGTATATAGAGTTATTTTCAAAATATAAAAAGAGAATACTATGCATACTGCTTGTAATAGTGCTGTGTGTATGCGTGTTTAATCTGACAGACCAGTCAAAGATTGACGTGACGTTCTATCAGGTTCAGTCGGGCAAGGTGTCAGATAACATTCGTATAGTAGTCATTGCCGACCTTCATCTGAGAGAGTTCGGAAAGGACAACATAAGACTCGTAGAGCAGATTGAAAAGCTGGGACCTGACATAATTGCATGCGTCGGTGACTCGAATATAAGGCAAAAAAGCAACTATGATATTGTCCTGACGCTGTTTAAGCAGCTTGTTGGTGTTGCGCCTGTATACTACTGCCTGGGTAATCATGAGTATGAAGCGATGCTGTTTAAGGATTCAAAGATTGACAAGGATCTTGAGGAAATCGGCGTGCATGTGCTCAATGACGAATCCGAGATTGTAAATATAAAGGATACAAAGCTGAATATCGGCGGATTGTCACAGGGTCCCCGTCAGTTTGAAAGATACGGACATAAATTCTTTGACAAGTATATCGAAGAGGACTACTTTAAGCTGCTGCTTGTACACTATCCAGAGGAATTCCAGGGGGTTATCGAGCAATATCCGATTGATTTGGCGCTTTGCGGTCACGCACACGGCGGACAGATGATACTTCCGCTTATCGGCGGAGTATACTCGTCGGGACAGGGATTTTTGCCTAAGCTGACTGAGGGCTATCATGAGATTGAAAACAGCAAGGTTATTATAAGCCGAGGTCTCGGAAGCTCAAATATTGTTCCGAGAGTCAACAACAGACCCGAGCTTGTAGTGGTTGATTTATGTTGGTATTAACTTAAACAGGACGTGATATAATGCAGGACAAGCCGCTTGTAAGCGTTGTTGTTCCGGTGTATAATATGGGACAGCAGCTTAAAAAATCGATAAAGCATATTTTAAATCAAACCTATGAAAATATTGAAGTTCTGCTGGTTGACGACGGCTCAAAGGACAATACTTTTGAGATATGCAGTGAGCTTGCTCAGAGCGATAAGCGTGTAAGGTGCTTTCATCAGCAGAACATGGGCTCCGGACCTGCCAGAAACAAGGGGATTGAAAACGCATCCGGAAAGTATATTTACTTCCCTGACGCGGACGATAAACCGGACGAGAGCCTCATAGAGTGTGCGGTGAGCGGCATGGAGGAAAACGGCTGCGACATGGCGGTTTTCGGCTTCAGGCGAACTCTTGACAACGGCAGGGAAATTACTGTGCACAAGCTTGATGGCGAAGTGTATAACGGAGAAGTTGTCCGCCGTGAATATCACAGGTTTTACGGCTTCAACGACATCGGCGGAATACAGGGCGCGCCGTGGAACAAAATGTTCCGGCTTGATTATATCAAAAAAAATAATATTGAATATCCGCCGATGCGTCGGCATCAGGACGACGTGTTCATTATGCGGTATGTGAGCGTTATGGATAAAGTGCTATTTATCGATAAGATTCTCTACACCTACTATGCAAACGATAAGCGCATGCTTTTCAGCAAGTTCCCGAAGGATTATTTCGATATTGTTTCTGAGCTTAATGATTACAGTATGAAATATATATATAATTGGAACAAGAACAATAAAAATGCCGTGGACTTGATTTGCAGAGAGTTTGTCAACGGAACATGTCAGGCACTTATTGTCTCATTCAATCCGAAGTTTGGATATACCTTTAAAGAAAGGTATAAGGTTATAAGAAATATAGCCCGGAGGTTTATGAGCGAGCTTCCGAACCCCGGTTATCGTTCTGACTCTACTATGTTCAGACTGATGAGAGCCAAGAGCTATATTTTGCTTTACTTTACAGCCCGTCTTGCGCTTATAAAGCATTACGGATAAATTATACAGGAGTGATTATTGTGCAGGAAAAGCCGCTTGTGAGTATTGTCGTACCGATATATAACGCCGGCGAAACGCTGGAGACAGCGCTGAAATATATACTTGCCCAAACCTACGAGAATATTGAAGTAATATTGGTTGACGACGGGTCAGCCGACAACTCGTATAACATCTGTACCGAGTTTGCGAACCGTGATAAGCGGGTGCGCTGTATCAGGCAGGAGAGCAATATGGGCTCCGGACCTGCCAGAAACAGAGGTATAGACGCCGCCTGCGGAAAGTATATTTACTTTGCGGACGCAGATGACAAAATGGACATTTATCTTGCGGAAAGCGTTGTGCGCTGTATGGAGGAAAACGGCTGCGACATGGCGGTTTTCGGCTTCAGGCGCACTTTTGACGACGGCAGCGAAAAAGCAGTACAAAAGTTAGACGGCGCTGTTTATGGCGGCGCGCAGGTCAGACAAGAGTATGACAAGTTTTATGAGAGCAACAAACCCGCAGGAATACAGGGCGCGCCGTGGAACAAAATGTTCCGGCTTGATTATATCAAAAAGAATAATATAAAATATCCGCCGCTGCGGCGGCATCAGGATGAAGTTTTCATCATGCGGTATGTTGATATTATGGACAGAGTAGTGTTTATAAATCAGGATTTATATATTCACGCAACCAATAACCGTCAGCGAATTTTTAACAAGTACCCCAAGGCATATTTCAATGTTGTATCAGAGCTTCATGCTTATCGTATGCAGTATATTTACGGCTGGAACAAAGAGAACAAAAAGATGCTTGATATGATATATGATGACTTTGTGTACTATACCGGTCTGGCGCTGATGTTCTCGTTCAATCCGAAGTATAATTATACATTCAGAAAGAGATACAGTGTACTAAGAGGCATAGCAAAGAGGTTTATTGACGAGCTTCACGATAAGAATTACCGTTCTGACTCAACTATGTTCAGACTGATGCGAGGCAGACACTATTTGACGTTGTATGCTGCGGCATATCTTGGTCTGAAAAAGTACTATCGATAAAAAACTCTTGAAAAATATCCGTATATGTATTATAATTATAAAATATGATGTGAAAATTGCGGGATTTTGCGGGCTTTGCCGTGCTTCTCGTGCAGAATATTTAAACGAAAGGTTGATATAGTATGCAGAATACTGAAAAGACAATGGAAAAAATCGTCGCTCTTTGTAAAGGAAGAGGCTTTGTATATCCGGGCTCAGAGATTTACGGCGGCTTGGCAAACTCGTGGGATTACGGTCCGCTCGGCGTTGAGTTTAAGAATAACGTAAAGCGCGCATGGTGGAAGAAGTTTGTCCAGGAAAGCCCGTACAACGTAGGGCTTGACGCAGCTATACTTATGAACCCCAAAACATGGGAAGCGTCAGGTCATGTCGGCGGATTTTCAGACCCGCTTATGGATTGTAAGGAATGTAAGGCACGTTTCAGAGCCGACAAGCTCATTGAGGACGCAACAGGCGAAACAGCAGACGGTTGGTCGGACGAAAAAATGGTCAGCTTTATCAAAGAACATAACATTGTCTGCCCCGAATGCGGAAAGCAGAATTTTACGGATATAAGAAAGTTTAATCTGATGTTCAAGACCTTCCAGGGCGTAACTGAGGACAGCTCAAGCGAGATTTACTTAAGACCTGAAACCGCGCAGGGTATCTTTGTAAACTTCAAAAACGTGCAGAGAACCGCAAGAAAGAAGCTGCCGTTCGGTATCGGTCAGATAGGTAAGTCGTTCAGAAACGAAATCACACCGGGTAACTTTATATTCAGAATAAGAGAGTTTGAGCAGATGGAGCTTGAGTTCTTCTGCAAGCCCGGCACCGATATGGAGTGGTTCAGGTTCTGGAAGGACTATTGCGAGAACTTCCTGCTCTCGCTCGGAATTAAGAAAGAAAATATGAGACTTCGCGATCACGATCCCGAGGAGCTTTCACATTATTCAAATGCAACAACCGATATTGAATTTTTGTTCCCGTTTGGCTGGGGCGAGCTTTGGGGTATTGCCGACAGAACAGACTTTGACTTAAAGCAGCACAGCAAGTTCAGCGGTGAGAAGATGGAATATACCGACCCTGAGACAAACGAGAAGTATATACCGTATTGTATCGAGCCGTCGCTCGGCGCAGACCGCGTTACATTGGCGTTCCTCGTTGACGCATATGATGAAGAGGTTGTGAACGCCGAAAAGAACGACACAAGAGTCGTTATGCACTTCCACCCGGCGCTGGCTCCGATTAAGGCTGCCGTTCTGCCGCTTTCAAAGAAGCTCGGCGACGAGGCAAGAAAGGTATACGAGGTTCTGGCATCCGAGTTTATGTGCGAGTATGACGAGGCAGGCTCTATCGGTAAGAGATACCGCCGTCAGGACGAAATCGGAACACCGTTCTGTATCACCTACGACTTTGATTCTCAGGAGGATAACAGCGTTACAGTCCGTCACCGTGACTCAATGGAGCAGGAACGCGTTAAGATTGACGATTTGGTTGAGTATATCAGAGAGAGAATTAAGTTTTAATTTTATACCGAAAGAATTATGAGAAAGACGCTGCTTGATGAACTGATTAAATTTACAAAAAAGGACAAAGTCCGCGCGCATATGCCGGGACACAACGGCGGAAAGGGGTTAAGCCGTAAATTCCGCCATCACGCTTTTTCGGTCGATGTGACCGAGTTTGACGAGACGGATAATCTCCAGAACCCAAGCGGAATAATCCTGAAGAGCGAAAAGCGTGCAGCCGGTATATTCGGCGCAGAGCGAACGTTCTTTATGGTTAACGGCTCAACCTCAGGTCTTGAAGCGGCGATACTGACTTTGGCAGGAAAGGGCGACAAGATAATTGTTGACAGAACCTGTCATAAGGCGGTTATTTCAGCAATAATCCTTGCCGGTGCAGAGCCGGTGTTTATTGAGCCGAGGTTTGACAAAAGGCATGGAATATACGCAGAGCTTTCCGCAGCCTCGGTCATGGATGCGCTTCGCGCTAATCCCGGCGCTGCGGCGGTTGTGATTACATCGCCGAGCTATTACGGCGTGTGCAGTGATGTTAAAGGAATTGCAGAAAAGGTTCATTCCGCCGGTTTGCCGCTTATCGTGGACGAGGCGCACGGAGCGCATTTTGCGTTCAGCGATCGGCTGCCTGAAACAGCTTTAAGCTGCGGCGCTGATATCGTTGTGCAGAGCGCGCATAAGACGCTGCCGTCACCGGGTCAGACTGCGCTTTTGCATGTCGGAGCCGGCGGCAGAATAGATATTGACCGCCTGCGCAGGAATATAAATCTGATACAAACCTCAAGTCCTTCATATATGCTGCTGTCGGGAATTGACGACGCAGTACGGCGTATGAACAGACCGCTCAGAAAACAGCTCAGTGCTGTTATTGAGCGCGTTATTGAGATAAAAAGCCGTATCAGTGTTATTGATAAGGTTTCATGCCTTGTAAAAAGCGAGCTTGAGTCGGATTACGACCTGACAAAGTTGGTTATAGATTTTTCTAAATTGGGAATAACAGGATACGGAGCGGCAGAGCTCCTGAAAAAGGATTACGGAATTTATACGGAGATGGCCGATGAGAAGAACGTCTTGTTTTATATAACGGCTTCGACAACCAAAAGGGACTTAAGTCTGATTGAACGTGCGGTTAACAACATTTCTGCCGGCAGCTTCAAGCCGCAGGAAATTTTAGAGCCGAGACCGCTGCCGCGTATTCGGCTGACTGCCGATATGCGCGAGGCTTACTTCGGTCAAAGCGAGACTGTCAGCATTGATGCGGCTGCCGGCAGAACAGCTGCGGAAATTTTAGTGTGCTGTCCGCCCTGCTGTCCGATTGTGGTTCCGGGTCAGCTGATTGATGAAGAAACAGTCAGGTATATAAAGAGCTTTACGAATATAGAAGAAGTGTCTGTTCAGGTCTAAAGCACAGTGTGATTCAGATAAAGATAGATTTTGTATTTAGTTTTGGAATTGTGTGGTGATTGCCGTGGCTGAAGCAGCCGGACTTGACAAGGTTTGCGGTCATGAAAATGTAAAAGCGGTTTTAAGCGCCGCACTTAAAACAGGGCGTATCGGTCACGCTTATATATTTACCGGTGCGGAGGGCGTCGGCAAGTACACCATGGCGCGCGCTTTCGGCGGATGTATAGTGGGAACCGGGTTTTCAGAGCATCCTGATATAATCACTGTTACAAACGAGTGGTGCGGCGTTACGAGTAAGTCAAACGCTCTGCTTGTTGATACGATTAAGGAAATGCGTAAGGATATTTATATCAGACCGTACAGCTCGGACAGAAAGGTATATATCGTACCTCACGCCGACACAATGAACGTAGCCGCACAGAACAGTTTGCTTAAGGTGTTTGAAGAACCGCCGCTGTACTGCACGATTATACTTCTGGCAGAGAATTCAAGCAAGTTTCTGCCGACAATACTGTCAAGAGCGACTGAAATCCGCTTTTCGCCGCTGTCTGAAAAAAAGGTGGCGGATTATCTCGTTCAGAACTGCGGTTTGAGTGCTGATGAAGCCGCAGCAAAGGCGGTTATGAGCGCAGGAAGCATCGGAAACGCCTTGAAAATGCTCGAAAGCCATGAATCAGATGAGATTCGCAATGGAACAATAGCGCATTTGGTGAACCTGACGTCCGGCGAGAATCGGGTAATATTTGACTTTGCAAAATTCTTGAAGTCGAATAAGGACAGCATGGATTTTATTTTCTCTGTACTCAGGAGCTTTTTTAACGACTTTATTCATATGAAGCTCGGACTTACTGATGAAATCGTAAACACAGACAAGAAAAATGAGATGAAAAAACTTGCAGCCGTTGCAACAAAGCGTGCGGCGGTACAGTTTCTTGATATAACAATTAAGTATGAAAGAGTAGTGGCAAGCAACGCAAATTTTCGCATAGCTATGTTTTGTATGGCGTGTGAATATTGGGAGGAAATACATGGTAGAAATTATAGGAGTTCGATTTAGCAATGCCGGCAAAATATATTATTTTGACCCAAAGGGCGAAAAAATCGCTCTGGGTAAAATGGTAATCGTTGAGACGGCACGCGGTATTGAGATGGGCCGTGTTTCTATTCCAAACCGTGAAATTCCTGATGACGAGGTGACAGCCCCGCTTAAACCGATTATCAGAGTTGCCGCGGAGGAGGACATGAAAACGTCCGAAGAAAATAAAATAAAGGAAAAAGAGGCTTTCAAGATAGCGTCCGACCTGATCAGAGAGCACGGTCTTGCCATGAAGCTGATAGACGTTGAGTACACGTTTGACAGAAGCAAGATTTTGTTTTACTTTACAGCAGACGGACGCGTTGACTTCCGTGAGCTGGTCAAGTCTCTGGCGGGAGTTTTCAGAACCCGTATTGAGCTGCGCCAGATAGGCGTTCGTGATGAAGCGCGTCAGCTTGGCAGTATAGGTATTTGCGGCAGACCGCTGTGCTGTAGTACGTTTTTGGACGACTTCAGACCTGTATCGATTAAAATGGCAAAGGAACAGGGACTTTCGCTCAATCCGACAAAGATTTCGGGTGTGTGCGGCAGGCTCATGTGTTGCCTGCAATATGAACAGGCGGTGTATGAAGAAGCGCTTAAGACCATGCCGGCACGAGGCGCGTCTGTCGAAACAGTTGACGGCACAGGTACGGTTGTCGATACTGCAACATTAAAGCAGGAAATACGCGTCAAGCTTGACGGCGAGGAGGGTCACAAGACCGAGGTATATAAGGTCGGCGAGTTTAATATCGTAGGCAAGGAGCCGACTGTCTCACTTGATGAGCTGAGGGTGAAGAAAGAAGAGGAGGCGATGGCGAGAGCCGCCGGTATCCTTGATGATTATAATGAAGCCGCAGGCAGTGAGACACAGCCCGCTCAGTCCAATAAGCCGGGTAAATCGGGTAATGAAGATGAAAATTCACCGAAGAATTCGGGAGGCGAGCGCCGCGGACGCAGAAGGAACGGCAGCAACAAACGCCGTCCGCCGAAAACCCCGTCGGGCGAACAGCAAAAGGGCGGAGAAAATCCTAAGGGCGAACCTAAGAAAATCGAAGGCAGCGCAAAACGCCGCCGCAAACGTCCGAATAACAGCGGTCAGAAGAAGCGCAGCGGAGGCTATACACAGCAGCAGTAATATATGATTTGACGGAGGCGTTATGAGAAGATTTTTTACCGAACCCGAAAACGTGGATAAGGAAAATCAGACACTTGTCATATATGAGGATGCTTCGCATATTTCCAAGGTTTTGCGTATGGAGTGCGGTGACAGAATTCTGGTCTTTGACGGCAGCGGTTTCGAGTATGAAGCGGAGCTTACTGATATAACAAAGAATTACAGCCGCTGTAAAATAATCCGCGATGAGGAGTCAAAGCTTGAGCCGCATACAAAAATTACGCTTTTTCAAGGTATACCAAAGTCGGGCAAGCTTGATGTGATTGTGCAGAAAGCAGTTGAGCTCGGCGTGTATCGCATAGTTCCTGTACGCATGTCAAGGTGCGTGGCAAAGATACCGAATGATAAAAAAGGTATTCAAAAAATTGAACGGCTGAATAAGATCGCAAAAGAAGCCGCCAAACAGTGCGGCAGAGGTCTTGTCCCACAGGTTACAGCGCCAGTAGACTTTTCGGAGGTTATAAGGTTGTCGGCGGATTTTGACTTGTGTCTTATGCTCTATGAGGAATTAGGTCATGACGGAAAGAGAAATCTGAAGCAGATACTCAAAGAGAATGAGCAAGCCGAAAATATAGCTGTGATTATCGGTCCTGAGGGCGGATTTTCCAATGAGGAGGCGGACGAGCTTACCGGGCTAAAAGCCGAAAATACCTTTGCCGCGGGTCTCGGCCCGAGAATTCTCAGGACGGAGACTGCTGGAAGCACAGTGCTTTCGATTATAATGTATGAAAAAAATGAAATTTAACTGATTATAAAATTTGGATACAAAGGAGTAGTATAATGGCAAATTTGACAAAGAAAGAGAAGAATGCCGAAAAGAACAGACGGCTCAAGGAGCGCGAAGAAATGCGCGAGAAGCTTACCAACTGGTATATGATTAACTTAAGCTTCGGTATATTGGCGATTATTGTGCTTTTGATTCTCAGAAATATGTACAGGAGCGGTGCAACTCTCGTTTACACTCAGCCGATGGCTTGGATTTTGACAGGAGTTTTTGCTGCCGCTGCGATTGTTGTTTTTGTACTCGGCAAGACCGGCAAAATAAAGAACAAATCACGCGCTTATCACTATACCGAATTTCTCGGTGTATGCGCTTTGTGTTCACTCTGGCTGGCGCTGTTTAACAAGATAAGATACTTTGCCGAGAACATATTGACAAAAATGAATTCAAATCTGACAATAAGCTCATACTGGAATATCAGAGTTCTGATAATCGGAGTTATAGCATATCTTGTTATTGCTTTTGTGTATTACATAATAAAGCTGTATAGGGTTAAATAAAAGGGAAGCGTTTCGCTTCCTTTTTATTTTAGCATTGAAACGCCTGTATTAATTGAAGCAGAGGTATAAATTGTAGTTTGACGAGCACAAACCTTTTAGGAAAAGGTTTAAAAATCTAAATTGGTAAA
>OIXH01002788.1_pt1 | contig 16731 bp, 11 predicted proteins | sample 1587741 | NCBI WGS metagenome assembly OIXH01 (sample SAMEA3888916, study PRJEB22519) | human gut metagenome | biome: human gut; feature: human-associated habitat; material: faeces | place: Denmark | collected 2011 | reverse complement strand
CTTATGGCGTCCTCTGCTGTCTAACGTAAGGTCTGTCTCCAAACCAAGCGGGTCATAAGCAGTCGAGTGAAGCTCATTTACATCCTTTTCAATGTCCCTTAAGGTGATACCACCGATACGGCTCACAGTGTTTGTAAAATACTTGTCAATCACATCCGCATCAATTCCAATTGCCTCAAAAATCTTGGCACCTTCATAGGACTGGATGGTGGAAATACCCATCTTTGACGCAATCTTTACGATACCGTTTAAGATGGCTGCATTGTAATCTGCCACTGCCGCATAGTAATCCTTGTCAAGCATGTGCTCGTCCACAAGCTGTTTTACGGTCTCCTGTGCAAGATATGGGTTGATTGCGCAGGCACCATAGCCAAGCAGTGTTGCGAAATGATGAACCTCTCTCGGCTCTCCGGATTCCAGAATCATTGCCACTGCGGTACGTTTCTTGGTGCGTACCAGATGCTGCTGCAATGCGGATACCGCAAGCAGTGACGGAATCGGCACATGGTTTTCATCCACACCTCTGTCGGAAAGAATTAAGATATTGGCGCCGTCCCTGTAAGCACGGTCTGCCTCTACAAACAGTCTGTCGATTGCTTTCTCAAGGCTCGTATTCTTATAATAGGTAATCGGAAGAACCTCTACCTTAAATCCTTCCACCTTCATTGCCTTAATCTTCATTAAGTCCGTATTGGTCAGAATCGGGTTGTTGACCTTAAGCACCTGACAGTTAATAGCCTTTTCTTCGAGAAGGTTTCCGTCCTCGCCAATGTAAACGGTTGTCGAAGTTACGATTTTCTCACGGATGGAATCGATTGGCGGGTTTGTAACCTGTGCAAACCGCTGTTTAAAGTAGTTAAATAACGGCTGATGGTCACCTGCAAGCGCCGCAATCGGAGTATCGGTTCCCATCGCAGAAGTTCCTTCCGCACCATTTCTTGCCATCGGAAGAATATTGTCACGCAGGGATTCGTAGGTGTAACCAAATGCCTTCTGCATTTTCTGCCGCTCCTCCTTGGTGTACTCCGGCACACGCTGGTTCGGAAGCTTCAAATCTGACAGATTTAACAGATTTCGGTCTAACCACTCACCGTAAGGCTGTTTGCTCGCATAGCTTTCTTTGAGCTCATCATCGTCAATGACTCTTCCTGCAACGGTATCAACAAGAAGCATCTTGCCTGGACGAAGACGTTCTTTTACCACAATCTTTGTCGGGTCAACCTCTAAGACACCAACCTCGGAAGATAAGATGAGATAATCGTCATCTGTAATATAATATCTGGAAGGACGAAGTCCGTTCCGGTCTAAGACTGCACCCATGATATCTCCATCGGAGAAAAGAATGGACGCCGGTCCGTCCCAAGGCTCCATCATGGTCGCATAGTACTGATAAAAATCTTTTTTCTTCTGGGACATGATGTTATTGTTTGCCCACGGCTCCGGAATCATAATCATGACTGCAAGCGGCAAATCCATTCCGCTCATCACCAGAAATTCCAGTGTATTGTCAAGCATTGCAGAGTCAGAACCCTCGGAGTTGATGACCGGAAGCACCTTCTGCAATTCGCCTTTTAAGTGCTCGGACTCCATGGTCTCCTCGCGCGCCAACATCTTGTCGGCATTTCCCTTGATGGTATTAATCTCGCCGTTGTGCACGATAAAACGGTTCGGATGTGCACGCTCCCAGCTTGGATTCGTGTTGGTAGAGAAACGGGAGTGCACCGTTGCGATGGCGGACTCATAATCCTTATCCTGCAAATCTGCAAAAAACAACCGAAGCTGTTCTACCAAAAACATTCCCTTGTATACAATCGTCCTGCTCGATAAGGACGGCACATACGTATCATCATTGGACTGTTCAAAAACACGGCGTGCCACATAAAGCTTACGGTCAAAATCAAGTCCCTTCTCCACATCTGCCGGGCGTTTTACAAATCCCTGCATTATGTACGGCATACAATCGACTGCCTTCTGACCAAGCTTTGTCGGATCAATCGGAACCTCACGCCATCCGAGGAATTCCATGCCTTCCTTGTTTACAATAACCTCGAACATCTTCTTCGCCTGGTTGCGCTTTAACTCGTCCTGCGGGAAGAAAAACATTCCGACACCGTAATCTCTTTCCTCTCCAAGCTCAATTCCAATCTGTTTTGCAACCTTGGAAAAGAATTTGTGGGAAATCTGAAGCAAGATACCAACACCGTCACCGGTTTTTCCCTCTGCATCCTTTCCGGCTCTGTGCTTTAAGTTCTCTACAATCTTAAGTGCATTCTCAACCGTAGCGTGGGTCTTGATACCCTTAATATTTACCACTGCACCGATACCGCAGTTATCATGCTCAAACGCCGGATCATACATTCCGTCCGCATCCACCTTCTGAGGCGCTACTGCAAAACGATTCAGCTTATCCCGCTTCGCCTCTTTGTTCTCATACTGTTCTCTCATTTCTACCTCCTGTGGACTGTCTGTCTTTCCTGGAAAGACACTTGTGTTTCCGCTTTGTTATTTTTTAATATACAACTTTCTGTCCCTCTTGTCTACCTGTTTTTTTCTGGAATTGTCTGATAATAAGTTTATTTTTACATACATGTAATATTTTCTGATAATAGCAATATTTTTCTGTTCATCTTTTCTTCTCTGATACAATTCCACGCAAAAACAGGGTGTAAAAAAATTTCAGCAGAAATCTTTTTACACCCTGTTTTATTGTTATTTTCTAAATTGTGTCTGAATTGTTTTTCCAAAGTAAGAATACTGCGCCCGCTCCAAGCAGTGCAAGCACAAGCGTCACTGCCACTCCTGGTACGCTAAGACTGGATGAAACACGGAACAAATCAGTATGGGCACGCACAACTGCCGCCACATTCGCCGCGATATGTCCGAGAATCGCCGGATACAGGTATCCGGTCCACTCCACCAGCACCGCTAAGAGCAGTCCTAAAAGCGCTGCATACAAAAACTGTACCAGATTCACATGGAAGATTCCAAAGAGGAGTGCAGAACCGATAAGCGCCGCTCTCCCACCAATATAAAGCTTTAATCTGCCATACACCACGCCACGAAACAGCAGTTCTTCGGCAATGGGAATCATCAGACAGGAGCCAAGCAGCTCAAATGCAATGCTTCCGCCGAAAAATGCCTCATTGGCACTCTGAAATCCCGCTGATTGCTGCATCAGGGGTGTCATCGCCAGAACATTGTTGACCGCCATGCCAAGCGCTGCGGCGGCAACGACAGACAGCAGGATATTAAAAATCTGCTGTTTGTCCGGATGAAACTCCTGCTTCCCGTACACTGCCTGCTTTGCCATCTTATCCTGTCGGTAAAACGAATAGATAAACGGTATCGTAACCGTTGCGCAGATCAGCTGTCTTTGCATATAGGTTTCCGTCGCTTCTCCCATTATCATCGCAAGTCCAAAATAACAAAGGCTTGAAACTACATAATAAATTCCAACAGGATACAAAACCTGCCAGAGCTTAAATCCCCAGTTCTGTTTCAATATAAGCCTCCACTTCCTCAATCCGGTCAAATACTGCCACCGCTCCGGCATTTATCAGTTCTTCTCTCGTACCGAAACCATAGGTAACACCGACACAGTCGATTCCAAATTCTTTTGCGCCGAGCGCATCAAATTTCGTATCTCCAATTAGGCACATATCCTTCTTTTCCATTCCCTGTGCCCTGACACGGCGGTAGAGTTCCTCAAGCACCTGCTGTTTTGTGCTGATAGAGCCGTCTAACGTGGAGCCTGCCACCTCATCAAAGTAAGGAAGCAGTCCAAAGTGCTCAAGAATCCGTCTGCACGCAATCTCCGGCTTTGAGGATGCAAGCGCAATCACGTAGCCCTTTTTCTTTAACTTTTGAATACACTCTGCGATTCCGTCATACAGGCAGCACTCAAAAATGCCATCCACATCATAGCGCTCCCGGTACTTGCGGATTGCCTGCTGTACCTGTTCCTCTGACATTTTGTATTTGTCACGGAATACCGGTCCAAGTGGCGGTCCGATAAAGCACAGTAAGTTCTTCAAATCCGGCTCCTGGATTCCCTGCGCATTCAGTGCATACTGAACGCATTTTGTAATTCCTTCCTCCGAATTGACGATGGTTCCATCCAAATCGAATAAAATTGCTTTCATATTGTTAAATTTCCTTTCCTTCTGCCGATTCTCTCAAAAGTGCCGCCTGATAGAGTTCTTCCACGGTCTTTAACAGAATCGGGTGTCTGTAATTCGGGCATAACTGCATCAGTGGCTTTAACACAAATACACGGTTTGCCATATCCACATGCGGGATGATTAACGCGTCATCCTCATAGATTTCCTTGTCATAAAAAATCAAATCCAAATCAAGCGTGCGCGGTCCCCAGTGTATCTCTCTGGTTCTGCCCTCCTGCTGTTCCGCCTCGTGCATCACAGCAAGCAGTTCCGACGGTGAAAGCAGTGTTTCCACACGGATTGCCCCGTTTAAGAAGGAATCCTGTTCCACTCCGCCATACGGAAGCGTCTCTATCATGTCAGAAACTTTTATGACACGGATTGCCGGATGTTTCTTCAGATAAGCAATTCCGTTTTCAATTGTCTTTCTCTTATCGCCCAGATTAGAGCCAACCGCAAGATAAGCCGTATGCCAGCTCCGCTCTATCGTTACCGACACATTTTCAAACGGCAGTCCAATCGGCGCATAAGGTTTACATAATTCTATTTTTACTCCCCAAAGTCCCCTCATCGAGAGAAGCATTGCCTCCGCAAGCTGCTCTGCGGCTGCCTCTATCAGTTTGTAGGTATGCTCTGTTAAAAACTTCGTGATAAAAGCACACACTTCCCCATAGTTGATGGAGTCTTCCAGACAGTCACTCATTCCTGCCCTACGGCAGTCCAGTGATAACCAGGCATTCACATAAAAATCCTGTCCATCCCTTGTCTCCTCCGGGAACACGCCGTGATGCGCAAATACTTTGAGATTTGTGATTTTAATTGTGTCCATTCAAAATTGCCTCCGCCATCTTAATTGCGCGGTAATTCTCCTTCACATCATGTACCCGCACAAATGCGCAGTGCTTTTCTACCGCCATGACTGTTGTGACTAACGTTCCTTCCACGCGCTCTGCTGCCGGAAGGTCCAGTGTCAGCCCAATCACAGATTTTCTGGAAGTGCCAAGTAAAACCGGATAGCCAAACGAATGAAGCAGCTCTAAATGATGGATTGCCTCAAGATTGTTTTCGTAAGTTTTCCCGAACCCAACCCCCGGGTCAAGGATAATCCTGTCCTCTGCAATTCCGGCTTTTTCTGCGATTGCAACTGTCTCCCCAAGGTCTTTTAACATATCATCTAAAAAGTTCTCATAATCCGCCTCTGCGCGGTTGTGCATCAGGCAGCATGCCGCACCGCTTTTTGCAATCACAGACGCCATCTTATCATCGTATTTTAATCCCCAGATATCGTTGATTAAATCGGCACCGGCATCCAGTGCCGCCTCTGCAACCGCGCTCTTATAGGTATCAATGGAAACCGGCACGTCAAAACGCTCCCGCAGTGCCTTAATCACCGGCGCTGTGCGGGCAATCTCCTCCTCATCAGATATCTTTGTATAACCCGGTCTTGTGGATTCCCCGCCCACATCAATAATTGCCGCTCCATCTGCAATCATCTCCTCTGCATGGCGAAGTGCTGCATCTATCTGGTTATATTTTCCGCCATCCGAAAAGGAATCCGGTGTGACATTTAAAATTCCCATCACATACGTTTTGTTTTTGGTGTCAAATTCCTTTGTTCCTATTCTCATCCTGCTATCCATCCCTCTTCGTATTCTACTTTACCAGTGCAAAGAAACGGTTCTGTAATGCTTCATTTCCTTCAAATTCCCCTCTTGCCGTAAATGTTACCGTCTTACTGCCCGGCTTCTTAACGCCGCGCATCGTCATGCACATATGCTCCGCCTCAATCATGACGATTGCCCCCTTCGGGTTCAGATATTCCATCAGCGCATCCGCAATCTGTGCCGTAAGCTGCTCCTGTAGCTGTGGGCGCTTTGCATAAACCTCCACGGTGCGTGCGAGCTTGCTTAAACCGACCACTTTTCCGTCCGGAATATATGCCACATGTGCTTTTCCGTAAAACGGCATCAGATGATGTTCACAGGTCGAGTAAAATGTGATATCTTTTTCCACAACCATCTCGTTATCCTTCGCATGAAAGGTACGTGACAGCGGCTCTTTTGCATCCTGCTCAAGTCCTGCAAAAATTTCCTCGTACATTCTTGCCACGCGGTCGGGCGTGTCGAGAAGCCCCTCCCGGTTCACATCCTCACCGATTCCTTCTAACAAAAGCCTCACGCCCTGCTTTATCTTTTCTTTATCTATCATAAATCCCACACCTTTCTGTGCGCGTCTTCCTGCTTTTTCTACTCATTGTTTACAGACACTGCCTGTCTTACCTCTGCCAGATAGGACAGAGAGCCGAATGCAAGCACAACTCCATCCCGTCCTGCCTGTTTTTGCGCAGTTTCCACCGCTTCCTTCACAGTGCTGCATGCCATCACCGATACTTTTTCCGCGGAATGATATCCGGCAAGAATATTCTCCGCCGTTTCCGCAAGTGCCTCTGCCGCAAGCGCCCTCGGATTCTTCGGCGTCACCGTGTATACACGCTCTGCCGCAGGCAGCATGATTTTCAAAATTTTCTCATATTCTTTATCCGCAAGCACTCCTATTATATAAGTTATCCTACGGTTTGTAAAATAATTTTGCAGTGTGGCATATAATTTTTCCGCGGCATCCTCGTTGTGTGCCCCGTCGATAATAAATAACGGCTCTTTTGCGATAATTTCAAATCTTCCGCTCCATCTTGCTTTTTGAATTCCCGCCTTTATGATTTCCGGGGAAAGATGAAGCACTTCCTTTAGGACAACGGCTGCAAGAAGGGAATTTTCAACCTGGTAAAGCCCTGTCATCGAAGTGGAAATTGTTCCGATTCCGGGGCAATCATAGCTGCAGCCCTCCGGTGATGTCACAAGCTCTCTTATCTGTGCCCTGTCTGCCACAAAAAGAGGCGCATGCTTTTCCTCTGCCACTTTTGTAATTACTTCCATTGCCTGCGGTTTCTGGCAGATGGTGACAACCGGGCTGTCCGCCTTGATAATTCCCGCCTTTGCCCGTGCAATTTCTCCGAGCGTGTTTCCCAAAAATTTCATGTGGTCCATACTTATGGATGTAATGACAGAGCAGACCGGATGTGTCAGGATATTTGTGGCATCAAGTTCTCCTCCCATCCCGGTCTCAAGCAGGACATAATCACATTTTTTCTGATAAAAGAAGAGAAATGCCACAGCGGTTTCCACCTCAAATAAGGTGGGCTGCGACATTCCTTTTTCCGTCATCGCATCACAGGCACACTTCACCTGTGAAACGAGTGCTGCATATTCTTCCTGTGTGATGTTACATCCGTCCACCTGCCATACTTCAAGCGGGTCAAAGACTGCCGGAGACGTATAGCGTCCCACAACATAGCCAGCTTCCCTTAAAACAGCGGCAAGGTATGCTCCTACAGAGCCCTTGCCGTTTGTTCCTGCAATATGAATCACCGAAAGCTTTTCCTGGACGTTAGAAAGCTCCTGCATGAGATTTTCAATGCTTTCAAGTCCCAACACGCTTCCTTTTCCGGCAATCCGTGCACAATATGCCTTTGCTTTGTCATATGTCAATTCTATCATTTCTTTGTCCCCTTGGTGTCACGGTTTCCGACGTGCAGACGATTCAGACTGACTTCTTTTCCCTTTACCTCGACACTCTTTGTATCCTCCGCTCCCAGAAGATAGATGGCAGAAAGTGCATCCCCGGCTCCAAGCTTCATTCCACGGACACCGACCGCCCCCTTCTTCTTCTCTGGAATCGTGTCTGTTTCAATTCGCAGGAAAAAGTCCTTCTCCGACTGCATGATAAGAGTTGTATTCTCTTCCACTGCATGTACCATCAGAACTTCATCGCCCTCCAACAGCTTGGTTGCCGCAGTCGTGCGCTTTGCAACGTTAAACTCTGCACCATCCACTAACTTTAACATGGCACTCTTTGTTCCAAACACCAGCCTGCTGTTGCAGATTGCCGCCAGGTTGATAATATAGATAAAGTTTTCCTCACTACTATTGTAATTACTCAAATTATCAATCGGTGTTCCCTTATCGCGGAATTTTCCAAACGGAAGGTCCAACACCTTCAACAGATGCATCTGTCCCTTATTTGTAAAAATACAGATTTTGTCCGTGTTCTTACACTTAAGGACGTAGCGCTGTTCCGCATCCACTGCCTCTTTGTTGCGTTCATATGCCGCCAAATCAATTGTTTTGGCATATCCGAAGCGGTCCATTAAAAAGACAATGTCCATCTCCTCGAATTTCTTTTCTTCCACAACCGCTTCCTCAAGATTTGCAATCTGTGTTTTCCGCGGTTTTGCATATTCTTTCTTAAAATGCTCTAATTCCTTGATGATGACCTTTGCCATCGCACTGCGGTTTCCCAATATCTCCTGGTAATCCGCAATGTTCTTTAAGGTCTCCTCATGCTCTTTCATGAGTGCTTCGATTTCAAGTCCAATCAGGCGGTACAGACGCATCTCAAGAATGGCAGATGCCTGTCTCTCGGTAAAGTGCAGTTTTGCTGCATCCTTTTTGGACTGCTCGGACTTAAACTTGATTCCATCCGTCATTCCCTGCGTCAGACAAGCCTTTGCATCTTTTACGTTCTTACTGCCTCTTAAAATCTCAATAATCAGGTCAATGACATTGCATGCCTCGATAAGACCTTCCTGTATCTCCTTCTTATCAAGTTCCTTGGCAAGCAAAGTCTGATACTTTCTTGTTGCAAGCTCGTACTGGAAATTTACATGATGACGAATCATCGGTACAATTCCCATGGTTTCCGGTCTGCCGTCCGCCACCGCAAGCATATTGACACCAAACGTGTCCTCTAATTTTGTTTTCTTATAGAGGAGGTTCTTTAAGTTCTCGACATCCGCACCCTTGCGCAGTTCAAGCACAATGCGGATTCCCTCTTTGGACGACTGGTTTGTGATATCTACAATATCATTCGTCTTCTTACTCTCTACAAGCCCGTAAACATCATTTAAGAACTTTCCGATATTCGCGCCTATCATTGTGTAGGGAATTTCTGTGATGACCAGACGGTCTTTTCCGTTCTTTCCCTTCTCAAGCTCCACTTTTCCACGGATTTTAATTTTACCTACACCTGTAGAATAGATTGCCGCAAGTTCATCCTGATTGGCAATAATTCCTCCGGTCGGAAAATCCGGTCCGGGAATGTATTTCATCATCTGCATCGTGTTGATATCCGGGTTCTTCATATATGCGATGACCCCGTCCATCACCTCTCCGAAGTTGTGCGGCGGAATACTTGTCGTCATACCTACCGCAATTCCCTCAGCACCGTTTAACAGAAGGTTCGGCACCTTGACCGGAAGCACCTCCGGCTCCTTTTCGGTCTCATCAAAGTTCGGTACAAAATCTACCACGTCCTTGTCTAAGTCCGCAAGATAGGCTTCCTGGGTCAGCTTATGAAGTCTTGCCTCCGTATAACGCATGGCAGCGGCCCCGTCTCCCTCTATGGAACCAAAGTTTCCGTGCCCATCCACAAGCGGCTGTCCCATCTTAAAATCCTGTGCTAAGACAACCAGTGCTCCGTAAATAGAACTGTCTCCGTGCGGGTGATATTTACCCATCGTATCCCCGACAATACGCGCACATTTACGGTAAGGCTTGTCATAGCGGATTCCAAGTTCATACATATCGTACAGCGTTCTTCGCTGTACCGGTTTTAATCCGTCCCTCACATCCGGAAGTGCTCGTGATGCAATGACACTCATCGCATAGTCAATATAAGATTTCTGCATCAATTCCGAATATTCTGTATGGATAATCTGTTCCTGCTCGTTCATGTCTTTTCATTCCTTCCGCAGCACAAAGACGCTCTACGCAATCGTATCGAGTTCTGCGTCCTTCGCGTGCTCATAAATATAGGTCTTACGGGGTGCTACTTCATTTCCCATCAAAAGTTCTGTGATATCGGATGCCATTCTGCCATCCTCAATCTCAATCCGTTTCAAAAGACGGCGGCTCGGGTCTAACGTCGTCTCCCAGAGCTGCTCCGCATCCATCTCACCGAGACCTTTGTAGCGCTGTAGGGTAAAGCTTCCCTTGTGGCTCTTGCGGTAATTCTCAAGTGCCGCGTCATCGTAGAGATACTCTTCCTCTCCCTTTGACGGAATTGCCTTGTAAAGCGGCGGCATTGCGACATACACATGCCCTTCATAAATCAGCTCCGGCATAAAACGGTAAAATAAAGTGAGCAACAATGTGGAAATGTGTGCACCGTCCACATCGGCATCTGCCATGATGATAATCTTATCGTAGCGCAGCTTCGTGATATCAAAATCGTTTCCGTATCCTTCCGAAAAACCGCATCCAAACGCATTAATCATTGTCTTGATTTCTGCGTTGGCGAGAATTTTATCAATGCTCGCCTTCTCCACATTCAAAATCTTACCACGAATCGGCAGGATTGCCTGGAAATTGCGGTCTCGCGCAGTCTTTGCAGAACCGCCTGCGGAATCTCCCTCCACGATAAAAATCTCACAGATAGCGGCATCCCTGCTCTCACAGTTTGCTAACTTTCCATTGGAATCAAACGAAAACTTCTGTTTCGTCAAAAGATTCGTCTTCGCCTTTTCTTCTGTCTTACGGATTTTTGCCGCCTTCTCCGCACAGGAAATAACGGTCTTTAACGTATCGAGATTCTTGTCGAAGAAAAGCTGGATTTCATCGCCGGTCACCTTCGCCGTTGCGCGTGACGCATCCTGATTGTCAAGCTTTGTCTTTGTCTGTCCCTCAAAACGCGGGTCCGGATGTTTGATGGAAACGACAGCTGTCATTCCGTTTCGCACATCGGCTCCGGTAAAGTTTGCATCTTTTTCCTTTAAAATTCCAAGCTCTCTCGCATAGGAATTAATCACCGTTGTAAACACGGTCTTAAAGCCGGTAATATGCGTTCCGCCTTCCGCATTAAAAATATTGTTACAGAATCCCATAATATTTTCATGGAATTCATTCGTATACTGAAATGCTGCCTCTACCGTAATTCCCTCGGATTCACCCTTAAAATAGACAACGTCATGAAGCGTTTCCGTGTTGTGGTTTAAATCCTTGACAAATCCGCGGATTCCTTCTTCCTCATGATAGACGATGTGCTCGACCTCGTCTCCCCGTCTGTCTTCATAGATAATCGTCAGCTCCGGGTTTAAGTATGCTGTCTCGTGCATACGGCTCTTGATTTCATCTTCCTTAAAACGGGTCTTTTCAAAAATTTCCGGGTCTGGAAGGAAATTTACTTTTGTTCCGGTCTTTTTCGTTTTTCCAATCTTCGGAAGCAGACCGTTTTCAAGCTCGACCGTAGGAACACCACGCTCATAACGGTCGTGATGGATATAACCATCCCTGCTGATTTCCACGTCCATATAAGTGGAGAGCGCATTTACGACAGACGAACCGACACCATGGAGACCACCGCTTGTCTTGTACGCAGAATCGTCAAACTTGCCTCCGGCATGAAGTGTCGTGTATACAAGACGTGCCGCAGAAATTCCTTTCTCGTGCATTCCAACCGGAACACCTCGTCCGTTATCTTCCACCGTACAGGAACCGTTTGCCTCAAGCGTCACCCAGATGGTATCGCAGGCACCCGCAAGGTGTTCGTCCACCGCATTGTCCACGATTTCGTAGATTAAATGATTGAGTCCCTTTCTCGAAACACTTCCGATATACATTCCAGGTCTTTTGCGGACTGCCTCGAGTCCCTCCAACACCGATATGCTGTGCTCATCATAAGATGTTTTTGCCATAAATCTGCCCAACCTTTCAATCTGCTTTCTGATAATTCATATGTGCCAGTACCATCATCGCAATCTTAAAGGTCATGGCATCATCAAATTTCCGGATATCCAGACCAATCGCTTTTTCCAGACGCTCCAGACGGTACACTAACGTATTGCGGTGCACATAAAGCTGTCTCGCTGTTTCTGAGATATTCAGATTATTTTCAAAAAATTTCTGGATTGTACCGGATATTTCTTCGTTAAAGACATCCGGCACTTCCTCTCCAAATACTTCATGGATAAACATTTCGCATAAACTCATCGGAAGCTGATAAATCAGACGTCCGATGCCAAGATAGCGGTATGCGATGGTCTCCTTATCCGCATAAAAAATCTTTCCGACTTCAAGTGCCATCTTTGCTTCCTGATAGGATTTTGCAATATCCGGCAGATTATTCACACGGTTTCCGTAACCGACGCGAACACGCACCATCGCCTCCGCGTGCAGGTTGTCCACAATCATATCCGCAAGCGTCTTTAAATCGTGATCCTCTTTCATATCTCTGGTATCTTTAATGAGAATAATACTGCTGTCATCAATCTCTGTCACAAAATCCCTGGTTTTGCTGGCAAAAAGATTCTTGACCAGTTCTAACGCTGTCGCATCCTTCTTATTCTCGAAGCCTATCACATAAACAACGCGCTCTGCCTGTTCAATATGCAGCTTCTGCGCTTTATTGTACATATCCACAACCAGCATATTGCCCAGCAGGATATTCTGCATGAAGTTATTCCGGTCAAACTGCTCCATATAGCTGGAAACGAGATTTCGAATCTGGCAGACCGCAAGTCTGCCTACCATATACGCATCCTCCGCAGACGCTTTTGTCAGAAGGACATACTCCAGCTCGCCCTCCACCATAACCTTAAAGAAATGACAGCCTGCGACCATCTGGCTCTCCGCCATCGACTCTGCAAACGAAAGCACCGCATGTTCAAAATCCTCCTGCGGTTCAAAGGTTGCAGCCGTCAGCTTTCCCTTTTCTGTATAAAGTGCCAGATCAATTCTTGATATTTCTTTTATCTCGTCCAATGCGGTCTGAATCTTGTGTGTTGAAATCATCGAAACCAATCCTTTCTATCAATACAGTAGTATATCCCCCTATCTTATAGGAAGTTCCAGTGGAAATTCCTATAAGATAAAAAAGAATCTCGCCCGTGAGATTCTCTACCCGCTTTCATGTCTATGACCCATTTTACCGAATCTGTTTGAAATTGTCAATTGAGATTCGCAAAAAATAGAACAAAAGTTCGTTTTTTCCTATGAATTAAAAAGGCTGCCGCATTACTGCGGCAGCCTTCGTCGTTTCTTTCAACAAGACTAGTTTGTAATTGTCTGCTCTGTCTCTTTGTCGAATACGTGAATCTTCTCCGGATCAATTGCAAGTGTGATGTGGTCACCCATACGTGCAGTTGTTCTGGAATCAACTTTAGCGGTCATGTTAGCGCCGCCTGCCTTGAAGTATAATAATACCTCAGAACCAAGTAACTCGTATCCTGTGATATCTGCCTCAAAAGCACTGTCTCTGTGAGCTTCAATCTCGATTTGAGAATCAGCGATTGCTTCTGGTCTGATACCCATAACAACGGTCTTTCCGTCATATTTTCCATCGATTAATTTCTTAGCTTTTGCCGGAGGAAGAACGATTGTAGTCTTATCAAAGGTAAGAGATACTTTGTCGCCTTCTACCTTGCATGCTGCATCTACGAAGTTCATCTGCGGAGATCCGATAAATCCTGCAACGAACAGGTTGTTCGGCTCGTTGTAAAGTTTCTGCGGAGAATCTACCTGCATGATAACACCATCTTTTAATACAACGATTCTGGTACCTAAGGTCATAGCCTCGGTCTGGTCATGTGTTACATAGATGATGGTAGCTTTTAATCTGTTATGTAAAGCTGCAATCTCAGAACGCATCTGTACACGAAGTTTTGCATCCAGGTTGGATAACGGCTCATCCATAAGGAATACTTTAGGATTACGAACGATTGCACGTCCCATGGCAACACGCTGTCTCTGTCCACCGGAAAGAGCCTTCGGCTTACGGTCTAATAATTTCTCAAGGTCAAGGATTTTAGCTGCTTCTTCAACTTTTTTCTTAATTTCTTCCTTCGGAACTTTTCTTAACTTTAATCCGAATGCCATGTTGTCGAATACGGTCATATGCGGATACAGAGCGTAGTTCTGGAATACCATTGCGATATCACGGTCTTTCGGCTCTACATCGTTCATGATTTTTCCGTCGATTCTGAACTCACCGGAAGAAATCTCTTCAAGACCTGCAATCATACGAAGTGTAGTAGATTTACCACATCCGGAAGGTCCTACGAAGATGATGAACTCCTGATCTTCTACTTCAAGGTTGAAATCCTTAACAGCTTCAAAACCGTTAGGATATACTTTGCAGACATTCTTTAAAGATAAACTTGCCATTTGAAAATACTCCTTTCATATTTACAATGTTACTTTCTCTCATTGTGAAACGATATGTCTCGTTTGAATCTGAAATCAGTATAACGAAATTCACGAAAATGTGCCATACCACTATTTCACAAAGATTTTGAATCATATTGTATGAATTGCTTATAAACTTTTCTTTTTTTTTAAATGCTTGTCAGATTGAACAAATCTGTTTCTATTTCTTGGACATTTTCCACAAGGTGGTCTCTACTGTGTCTCTTTTTCCGGCTTTTTGTAGAACGTAAGCTGATTTTTTCCACGTCTTTTTGACACATATAACGCATTATCCGCGGATTTGTACAGATTTTCAAAGGTATTGCCGTCTCCGGGGAACACTGCTGCTCCCACGCTGGCTGTAACAGAATACTTCACATATTCTCCGACTTCAAACTGGTGGAAAAACTGTTCGATCTTCTTTCCTTCCCGTTCGATCATGGTAATATCACGGATGTCCTTGAGAAATACCATGAACTCGTCACCACCGGTACGGCCCACAATGTCCGTTGCTCGGAACATGGACTGCAGGCGCACTGCCAGGTTCCGGAGCACTTCATCTCCAAAGGCATGTCCCATGGTGTCGTTGATCTTCTTGAAATTATCTACATCCAGAACGAACAATACCCCCTGCTTATCCGGATATTGTTCCATATATTCACGAATCTTACGCTCTGTGGCCATCTTGTTGTTCAGATCAGTCAGCAGATCGGTGTCTGCCTTGTCTTCCAGGACTTTGCTGTGTTCCGAGACCTTTATTCGTACCAGCACATTGATCACCGTGATCACAATAAGGGCTGCTGCAATCGATATGCTGATCTTGACGATCAGATCCACAATAGGACCACGGAAGGACTGTTGAATACCGGACAGATAGGATTCATCGATGCCTACCACCAGATTCCAGGCTGTGTCCGCAATGGGAAAATGACAGAGAATCTTACCTACGCCGTTCTCATTGACATGCAGTATCCCATTGTCGCCCTTCTGCTGTTGTCTGTCAAACAGTGTCCAGCTTCCAAGACTCTCTGCTACCCCTTTTAAGGAATTCCAGAAATCGTTTTGTAAAATTTTCGTTCCTTGTGTCGCTCCATAGCATGCCATAATGGTTCCGTTGCGATCGACCAAAGAGAAAAATGCCTTGTCTCCGTATACGGAATTCTCAAAGAAATCAGACATCTCTGCCGGCTCCATATAACTGAGCAGGTATCCATTTACATTTCCGGAATTTGTAATAGGACATACATAGATGAAAGCCATCTGTCCGTTGATCCCGTCCGACCTGGTAAACAGATAATGCGGTGTTTCACCAAGGATACTATCATAGTAATTCAGTTCTGTCATATCGATCTGCCGTCTGTCATTCAGAAAGCCCGTGCCGTTGGTTGCACAGTATACAACCATATATGCATCACTTGCCTTCATCAGCGTATCCAGCTTCTCATTCAGGAACGCCTCACCTCTGTCCAGGCGGGCGGCCATGATCGACGCAACCGCATCCGTGATATTTCCCAGCGCTTTCAGTTTATCCTCTACCCCGGCAGCATAATAAAGTCCGATCTGTTCCGCCTGATCATCCACAACTGTCTGTATTGCTATTTCCATCTTATTATTAAAGTCATATATGCTCAGGACCAGTGCGATGACTAACAATACACATGGCAGAACCCATTGGAGGAAATTTTCCCATATTTTTCTCTTCTGCATACTCTGAACACCTCTTATCTGCTGTCTTTAGAGTCTCCGCCATCAGACCCCGGCCCGGCAGGCGACCTTGCTACTTATCCTCTATCTTAATGCTTTCATCGATCTCATCATGAAATACTCTTTCATCCTCTTCCGGTGATACTTCCGGTGCCGGCTCCTGTTCTGACACAAGCTGGTCTTCCAGTTTCTGGAAAAACTTATTATACAGCATTGCGGACGCATATGCCGGCAGGGAAAAACCAAACAGGAAGATGATCGGTATCAGTCGTAAAGACACCAGATATATGATCAGCGGGAAAAATGCCATCACAAACATCACAACTGTCTTGGGCAGCTGCAGAATGCTCATAATAAAAGCATTTCTGATGGTTCCCATGATCGTATTGTCGAATTTGGCAAGTACCGGGAATACATACAGTGCCGTACAGATCACAAGTACTGCCGCAGCCATGATCAGAACCACCAGCACGCTGCTGAACTGTATTCCGGATTTGGTAATAATGTAATAATCTCCACCCAGTACTGCTGCTATCAGCAGGATCATCAGCCAGATCAGAGTAGCCTGGCGGAAATTTGTCTTAAATGATTTGAAAAAGCTTCTGGTAATATAGCTTTCCTCATTGCGCACG
>OIXH01002778.1_pt1 | contig 16792 bp, 16 predicted proteins | sample 1587741 | NCBI WGS metagenome assembly OIXH01 (sample SAMEA3888916, study PRJEB22519) | human gut metagenome | biome: human gut; feature: human-associated habitat; material: faeces | place: Denmark | collected 2011 | reverse complement strand
CCAAATCTTTGATTTGGCTAATGCGAACTTACACCTCAGGCGGGTCGTGGGAATCCGTATCCCCGTTACACAGCACAAAAAATGCTACTGTCACAAAGAGAACGGATTCCCACGTCGCTTCGCTCCTCGGAATGACAGGTGAGTTTTGGATTGATGCGTCGATTTGTACGTTAATGCAAGGCGCAAAATTTACGGGACGGCCGCTGTGCCGTCCCGTTTCTGCATTCATTTCACAACACAATAACATCCCCGCTGATGCCAGGGTCATGGCTCGCAAGCACGGCGGCGCAGCCGGGCGACGCGGCTTCGGCGTGTATCCACTCCAGCGACTTCCGCTGCGCCAGCCGGTTGAACCCGAAGCCCGGCACAATCATTTCCTCCCACGAGCGCGGCGAATATGCCGCATCGGCGGTCAGCAGCGCAAAGCGGCTCCCGTTCTGAATCTTGGCGGCGAATTGCCCGTCCGTGTGGCCGGGGACGTTTATGAGCTGCACACTGCCGTCGCCGAACAGATCGCACGACCAGCGGTTCGGCCCGATGGGCGTACCCTTGTACCAGAACACGTCGATCGGCCTGTCGCGCCACAGCTCCTTCGGCTCGCGCATGGCGTAGACCGTGCGGCAGCTCCAGAACCGCTCTTCCTCGGCCATGAGAAAGCGCTTTGCGCCTGTGAGATGGCGGATGCCGCTGACATGATCCGGGTCGAGATGACTTATGAGCACACAGTCGATATCCTCCGCCTGCAGCCCAAGCGCCGCCAAGCGCTCGTCGATTGCCTCGCCCTTCAGTAGCGTCGGGTGGTAGAGCGCGGCCAGCCGCTCCGGCAATATGCGGCGCACGGCCTTCACGTCATAGCGCCCGTCCGGGCTTATCTCGCGGCACCAGCCGCAGTCGAACAGCAGCCGCCCCCGCGGATGCTCTATCAGAAACGCGAACACGGGCAGTTCGACGCGCGCCCTGTCCGGACAGAGCGCCATTTCCGCCGCACCGCGCAGCCCAAGCTCGCCGCCGTAGGCCATCTTCGGCGACACGCGGATGCTGCCGCAGCGCAGGGGATAGATCCGTATATGCTTCTCTTCGCTCAAAATATCACCGCCTGATTTTTGTTGACCGTGTGGTTATAAAAACATATTACCACCCATAAAAACGAAAGTCAAGTTATTGACAATGCCGGAAGAATGTGCTATTTTTTATTATTGACCAAACGGTCAATAATAAAAATTCTGGGGAGGATATTGAAATGTCATCCAAGGAGAAAAATACCGTCCGCCTGCTGGACACGAAGCTTGACGCGAAAACCACCAAGACAATGGTCATCTGCGCGGTAATCATGCTCGTGTCGGTGCTCATCCACGACGGCGACCATATCCGTCAGGCCGTCAACTGGGGCTACACCATCCCGCTGTCGCTCTGGGCGCTGAACCTCATCGTCTACGTGCTGCCCGTCGTGTCCCTCTTTCTGGCCAAGAGCCGCCGCATGTCCGCGACGCTCGTCAGCGCGCTAGGCGGCATCGTCACCTCGCTCTCGTTCGTTGTGCTGCACTGCTTCGGCTCCTCCAGCGGCCTGAACTGGGGCATCTGGAACTTTACATATTTTGAGCTTATCGAGGGCGTCTGGTACGACGCGGGCAACGGCATGCAATTCTATCAGGGCGTCGATACCCTCAGCTGGATCCTGCTCTTCCACGTGCCGGTGTTCTGCCTGCCCTGCTCCGTCATCTCTCTCAAGAAGTTTTTCGAGATCAAAAAGGCCGTTGAGGCCGAAAACGCGGCAAAATAAGAATTATATCAACTGATACGGGGGACAGCGTCTCCCGTATCGGACGTATTGAGCAAGGTGTCCGCAATGAAAGAAATTTCCCTGAAAATCAGCGATATCGACTGCGCGGCCTGCGTCGAGCGGCTGAACCGCGCAATCAGCGCCGTGAACGGCATACGCGACGCGGCGGTGAACTATGCGTCCGGCCGCGCGCTCATAAGCTATGACGAGGGCGCGGCAAGCATCGCGTCGATTGCCGCCGCGGTGAAAAAGGCGGGCTTCGGAGTCCCGGCGGACAGCGTGGAGCTGAAATGCCCCGCGCTCGACGCGGAGACGATGAGCCGCGCCATCGCCGCACTGCGCGCCTTGGAGGAGGTGCAAAGCGCGGAGCAGAACGCCGAGACCGGCGGCATCCTCGTCCGCGTCTGGCCCGTGAATCCGGACAGCCGCCGTCTGCTGGCGGCGTTGCGCGAGGTTGGCGTGTGGGCGGAGCAGGGCGAGATGACGAGCGGTGAGGAGGAGTCGGAGGTCAGAAAGCGGCTCTTGCTGCTGAGGCTCATCGCCGCCGCGACGCTTCTGAGCGTGCCGCTCGTCTGGGAGATGCACTACCTCGTCCAGTTCGTGATCGCAACGGTGATCCAGTTCTGGCCGGGCATGTATTTTTACCGCGGAGCTTGGCGCGGCCTGCGCAATGGGACGATGAACATGGACGTTCTTGTCGCGCTGTCAACGACGATAATTTACCTGTATAGCAGCTACGTCGGCTTCACCGTTCCTGTCGGGAAGATGCTGTACTTCCTCTCCGACGGCGTACTAATCGCGCTGCTGCTGTTCGGGCGCTACCTTGAGCAGCTCGCCATGGGCGAAAGCTCGCAGGCGATACGCCGCCTTATGCGGCTCCGGCCGAAAACCGCGCTTGTGCAGCGCGGCGGCGAGGAGAAGGAGTTGAGCATCGAGGAAATCGAGGAGCACGACGTCGTCATCATCCGGCCGGGGGAGCGCATCCCCGTGGACGGCGTGATAATCGAGGGGCGCTGTGCGGTCGACGAGTCGCTGCTGACCGGGGAGAGTCTGCCGGTCGATAAATCCGAGGGCGACGAGCTGCTTGGCGGCACGCTCAACCGCTCCGGCAGTGTGAAGCTCGCGGCGACGCGGCTTGGCAAGGACTCCGTTCTGCAGCAGATAATCGAGCTTGTGCAGCGCGCGCAAAGCTCAAAAGCGCCCGTGCAGCGGCTGGCGGATAAAATCGCGGCGGTGTTCGTGCCGGGGATGATCGCGCTGGCGGCGGGGGTGTTCTGCCTGTGGTTTTTCGCGCTCGCGCCCGGCGACTGGGACAGGGCGATAAACTGCCTGTGCAGTATGCTGGTCATCGCCTGCCCCTGCGCGCTCGGCCTCGCCACGCCGACGGCCATCATGGTCGGCACCGGCCGCGCGGCGGAGCTTGGCGTCCTGTTCCGGAACGGCGCTGCGATAGAAAACTGCTGGCGCACGGGCGCGGTGGTGTTCGACAAGACCGGCACCCTCACATGGGGGCAGCCGGAGGTCACGGAGCTGCTGCCCTGCGGCGTGACTTCACCGCAGGAGCTGGCGGTGTGCGCGGCGGCGGTCGAGCGGCTGTCGGAGCACCCGGTGGCGCAGGCGGTGTGCCGCGGCGCGGCGTTCGGCTGCGCGGGGATGCTGCCGCCAGAATTGACGGATTTTGAGAATCTGCCCGGCCTCGGTGTGACCGGGAAAACAGGCGGCGAAACGCTTGCGGCGGGGAGCCGTGAGCTGATGGCGCGGTTGGGCGTGGATATATCGCCGCTTGCCGCGCTGCCCGACGTCCGTAATCAGGCGAAAACCGAGGTCTGCGTCGCCCGCGGCGGGAAGCTGCTGGGCGTCATCGGCGTGGCCGACAGGCTCCGCCCGGACGCGGCGGAGACAGTGCGGCGGCTGAAAAAGCTTGGCGTCGAGCTGTGGCTTATAACCGGCGACAACGAGCGCACGGCGCAGGCTGTCGCCGCGGAATGTGGCATAGAACACGTCCTCAGCGGCGTTCTGCCGGAGAATAAGGCCGAAAAAGTGCGCGAATTGCAGTCGCGCGGCCTGAAGCTCGCCATGGTCGGCGACGGTATAAACGACGCGCCCGCCCTCGCCGCGGCGGACACGGCGATAGCCATGGGCGGCGGGACGGACGTCGCAATCGAGTCGTCCGACATAACGCTGCTCGGCGTCAGACTGAGCGCCGTGCCGGACGCGCTGGCGGTCTCGCGCGCGACGATGGGCGCGATAAGGCTGAACCTCGCGTGGGCGCTGCTGTATAACGTCCTGTCGGTCGGGGCGGCGGCCTTCGGCGTCGTCAATCCCTCGATGGCCGCGGCGGCGATGAGCCTGTCGTCCATCGCGGTGCTGATGAATTCACTGCGGTTGAAGAAGGCGGAGGAGAAAAAATGAGCGCGTATACGACGGAAATTTTGGATATGAAGCTTGGCGGCATGGTATGCCGCTCCTGCGAGGACGTGATCGCCGCGGCGCTGCTCGCGGAGCGCGGAGTCGTCGACGCGGACGTCAGCTATTATAAGAGCGCCGCGCGCGTGAAGTATGATCCCGCCATCGTCACGCCGGAGCGGCTGGAGCAGTGTGTGAAAAACGCCGGTTACGGCGTGGGCGGCGGGGGACTCGGCGGCGCGGCGGCGGACGCCATAAGCGCGGCTGCCGTTATCCTGTTGACGTGGCTCCTGACGCGGTACGCGAAGCCGGGAGCTCCCGTTCTGAGCGCCGGTATGAGTCTGCTTCAGGTGCTGCTGCTCGGTATGGTCACGAGCGTGCACTGTCTCGGCATGTGCGGCGGCATCGCCATGGCGCAGGGCGGGGGTATCGACGTCGGGCGCGGCGCGGAGCTTCGCGCCGCCGCGGCCTATAATCTCGGCAGAGTCGCGGCCTATACCGCGGTGGGCGCGCTTTGCGGCGGGCTTGGCGCGGCGATAAGCTACGGCGCGCAGACGAGGTCCATGGTCTTTACGCTTGCGGGCGCGGCGGTTGCGCTCATGGGCATGAATCTGTCCGGCTCCGCCCCAGCACTGCGGCGGCTTGCGGCACAGCTCCTGCCGCGCAGACGCAGACTGCCGAAGGGCGGCGCGCCGCTGATAGCGGGTCTTGCGACGGGGCTTATGCCCTGCGGCTCGCTCTATGCGATGTGGACGTATGCCGTCGGCACCGGCTCCGCCGTCCGCGGCGCGGCGGTGATGCTGTGCTTCGCCGTCGGCACCGTGCCGGCGCTGTTCCTGCTTGGCGTGTGCAAGGGGCTTGTCCCGCCGAAGCTGAAAAAATACGCGGCGCGCGTGTCATCCGTGCTCGTCACGGCGATGGGGCTGAAAATGCTCATCGCCGGTCTGAAGCTTGGGAACTTTATATGAAAAAAGGCTGTCATTATGTAATGACAGCCTTTTTGTATCAGTGTCGATTGTGGTAACTCCCTTGGCTCCCTCTTATGTATAAACTCCTTTTCAATTCCAAATTATCTTGAATTCCCGCCCTCAGGCTTCGGGCATTTTCTTGTATCTCTTGAAGCACAGCCCCGCGAACACCGCGCACAGCACGCCGCTCGCGAGCATGATATACAGATATCCGATGTCCTCGCCCGTGCCCACAATCAGCGCGTACACGATGCCGATAAGCGCAACTGCCGCGCCCGTGATGCCGCCGAGACTCAGCGCCCCGAAGCCCCTGTAAACGCGAGCCTTGGGCAGAACATAGTCCAGCTTCTGTATGCGCTCGCTTATAAGCTCGACCAGCCCCACCAGCATGAGGAGCGCGGGGATAATGGCCAGCACGGCCACTGCCGCCAAGCCCCAGTACTGCATGAACTCCGGCTTCTCCACGAAGCATTCCACCAGAACGACATAGTAGGCAATCCACCCGATGTTCCCGAAAATGTCATATACGATCCACCTCGTAGGTGTGATATCAGTCTTGTACATATCAGCCCTCCAGCCTTGATTTTGCCCTGCGCAGGACAGCCGAAAGCACTGAGCCGCGCGTTACAGCTTCACGTTCGGGTTCGTGTACTGCCCGTGCCGCCGCGTGTTTTCGCCGCGTCAGAAGAAGCTTGCACCGTTCCGCTTCCGCCTTGCGGCAAAAGCTGCACTCTGCAATCTCCTTCTTCCTTCTCAAATCAAGCCCACTTCGTTGGGCTTTAATTTGAATTATAGGACTACGACACATCTGCGTCTCAAAAAGCAAAAATCACTCGAAAATCCATCCCTGTCAGGTGCGAAGCAGTTTTGACGGAGCAGAAATGTGGCCAGACGATGAAAAGGCCGCAGAGAATACTTACTGTATTGTCAAGGACTTTGAAGAAGTATGGGCGCATTTCTGCCCGCCAAAACCGTGTTTGCCCTTGTCAACTGATGGTATGCGAATTTCGGACATCGGTGCAGACAGCCGAGGCACATCACACACTTGTCCTTGACCCAAACGGGCTTGCCGTCCCGCATCTCGATGGCCTGCACGGGGCACTTCTTCGCGCACAGCCTGCAGCCGATGCAGCCGCCCTCGACGCGGAGCTTCGCGGTGAGCCGCGCGCTGTTGTTGTAAATCGGCTGGGATATCAGCTCGGTGATGAGCGCCGGAGTGCGCGGGAACATGTGCCGGCTTGTGCGGCGCTCGCTCACGCCGCGTATCGCGCGGTCGATACCTGCTTCCGTCGTGCCGGTGAATCTCGCCGTCTTTTCGCTCGTCGAGAGGTCGAAAACAGGCGTCCATGTGTCTGCCATGCGCACAGAGTAGTACGCGTCGATTTTCCGCCCGCGTATGGCCTTGACCACCATGACTCCGGCAGCGCCGGGGGTCGTCCCGTAGGTGGCGATGAAGAACAGGTAGCCGGTCTTGAACAAAGCCTTGCCGAGAAATTCCCCGACGATGCTCGGCAGTCCTCAGAAGTAGGAGGGGGACACGATGCCGATGACCTCGTCCTCAAAGGCATAGCGGCCTTCGCGTATGCAGTCGACGATGGACAGCGTCTCCTGCCCCTCGGCCTGCGCGAGCCGCGGGGCGACATATTTGCAGTTTCCCGTCGCGGAAAAATATAGAATCATAACATTCTCTCCCTGCGCCGTCTATCGCCGACTCAGACCGTCAGCTCAATCAGATTCTGCTCGATGGCGACGATGCAGCTTTCGTAGTAGCCGTCGCCCGTCATCCTTGGGCCGCTGATGACCTCATAGCCGTCGGCATTGAGTCTTGCGGTCAGGGCGTCCACCTTTCCCCGGCTGCCCACGCTAAAGGCGATGTGCGCGTAGCCGGTGCGGGCGGACTCCTTCGGCAGCTCTGCCATCCCCGGCCTGCTCATTATCTCAAGCCGCGCGCCGCCGTCGAAGGAGAGAAAATACGAGCGGAAGCCCGTATTCGGGTTGCGGTATCCGTCGTTTGAGCGCGCGTCAAGATATTTTATGAAGAAATCCCGCGCGGCATCCGGGTCGTTTACGTACATTGCAACATGTTCGATGTTCATTGTAGTTTCTCGCTTCAGCTCTTTGACAGATTGCTCAAATAGCCGATGATATTATTGTTGATATTGCCGGTCAACGCGCCGTTATAGTTGCAGATGAACGTCCCCGCAATCAGGATCATCATGGCCTCGGCCTCGCGCGCGCCGGCCTCCTCGCCGTAGATCTTTATCAGACACTGCTCCATGATGCGCCGCCACTCGGCGAATTCCCCGCGCACAAGGCGGCCTATCTCGTCGTCGTAGCGGGCGAGAACGTAGGTCTGCGTTGTGGCGTTCGGGCGCACCTCGCCGGGCTTGCCGACCGCGACGTATTCCATGAACGCGTTCATGTAGTCGAGGTTAGAGCCGTAGTCTGCGCGCGGGTGCTCCGCAAACCATGCCACGCACTTCTCCGTCATGTATTCGCGCGTGTAGCGCACGTAGCTCACCAATAGCTCGTGCTTGCTCTTGAAGTAGTACAGCAGCTTCGAGTGCGACATTCCGGCGCGCTCGGCCACCATGCGCAGTGGTATCTGCGTGATGGTGCGCTCCTCGATACAGCTCTGGAACGCCGCGAGGATATTCATTTTGACTGCGTCATGGTCGATTATTGCTGGCATTTTCGCGCCTCCGGTGGTTAGATGTATATAATCGAATATATCACACTTCTTCCCAAAAGTCGAGGGGGAATGAACCCGCTTCGCCGTAGCGCAATATACTGATGGTGGAAGCGGGTGTTATTTTTGGACTGTAACGGAGAATTCAGCCTTGCGCGGCTGCTCCCCGGCGAAACGGCGGAGCTTGTGCGGCTGGAGCAGGGCTGCGGTATGCGCCGCCGCCTGCTGGATATGGGGCTGACCCCCGGCGCGCGTATCGAGTGCGTCGGTGTCAGTCCCGGCGGCGACCCGCGGGCATTTCTTGTGCGCGGCGCGGTGCTGGCGCTTCGGCGCGAGGACTGCCGGAGCATCATTCTTCGGACTGCGGAGGAGGGAGAGACATGGGCTTGACCGGAAGCTCCACCGGACGCGGCGCGTCGGCGGAGACTGAACTGCTCCCCGGCGCGGACGGGCGCGTTATCGCGCTGGCCGGGAATCCGAACGTCGGCAAGAGCACGGTTTTCAACGGCCTCACCGGGCTGCACCAGCACACGGGAAACTGGCCGGGCAAGACCGTCGTGAACGCGCGCGGCCGATGCGGCGAGCATCTGCTGGTCGATCTCCCCGGCTGCTATTCGCTGATGGCGCGCTCCGCGGAGGAAGAGGTTGCGCGCGATTTTATATGCTTCGGCGGCGCGGACGCGGTCATCATCGTCTGCGACGCGTGCTGTCTTGAGCGGAATATGAACCTTGTTTTGCAGACGCTGGAGCTGGGCGGGCGCGCGCTCGTATGCGTCAATCTCGTCGATGAGGCGGCGCGGAAGGGGATAGAGGTGGACGCGGCGGCGCTGTCGGCACGGCTTGGTGTGCCCGCGCTGTGCGTATCGGCGCGGACGCGCGCCGGGCGGGAAAAGCTCCTTGCCGCGATACCGGAAATGCTGGCCTCGCCCGCGGCGGAAGCCTATGCCATCCCGTACCCCGCGCCTGTGGAGGCCGCGGTCGCGGCGCTGCTGCCCGCAGCGGAAGGGCTGTGCGCGGGGCGGATATGCCCGCGCTGGCTATGTCTGCGTCTGCTTGAAAACGACGATACGCTGAACCGCCGCATCGACGCCTTCCTCGGCGGCGAGCTGTGCGGCAGCGCCCTGCCGACCCTCGCGGCGGCTGAGCGGGAACGCCTTGCGGCGCAGGGAATAGACGGCGAGCGGCTGAAGGATATGCTTGTCTCGGAGATAATGGCAGAGGGCGAGAGCGTGTGCGCCGCCTGTGTGCGGCGCGCTGCGGGTTATACCGGGCGCGACCGGCGCGTCGACCGCGTCGTCACGGGGCGGCTGCTGGGCTACCCGATGATGCTGGCGCTGCTCGCGCTTGTGCTGTACCTGACCATCATCGGCGCGAATTACCCGTCGGAGCTGCTGTCGCGGCTGCTCTCGCGCGGGGAGACGGCGCTGAACGCGCTGCTCGCGGCGCTCAGTGCGCCAGATTGGCTGTGCGGGCTGCTCGCCGAGGGGGCGTACCGGGTGCTGGCATGGGTGGTGTCGGTGATGCTGCCGCCGATGGCGATATTTTTCCCCCTGTTCACGCTGCTTGAGGACGTGGGTTATCTGCCGCGCGTCGCGTATAATCTCGACCGCCCGTTCAAGCGCTGCCATGCCTGCGGCAAACAGGCGCTCACGATGTGCATGGGGCTTGGCTGCAACGCGGCGGGCGTTGTCGGCTGCCGCATCATCGACTCCCCGCGCGAGCGGCTGCTTGCGATGCTGACGAACGGCTTCATGCCCTGCAACGGGCGTTTTCCGGCGCTTATAGCGCTGATAACGATGTTTTTCGCCGCCGGCGGAGCCTTCGTCCCGGCGCTGCTGATGACGGGTGTGATCGCGGCGGCGGTGCTATTGACCTTCGCGGCGACGGGGCTTCTCTCGGCCACGCTGCTGAGAGGTATGGAGAGCGGCTTCGTGCTGGAGCTGCCGCCGTACCGGATGCCGCAGGTCGGGCAGGTGCTCGTGCGCTCGATTTTTGACCGGACTCTGTTCGTGCTTGGCCGTGCGGCGGCTGTTGCCGCGCCCGCCGGAGCGGCGATCTGGGCGCTGGCGAATATCAGCGTTGGCGGCGCGAGTCTTTTGCAGCATGCGGCGGACGCCCTTGACCCGGTCGGGCGGCTGCTGGGGATGGATGGCGCGATCCTGCTGGCGTTTATTTTGGGGCTGCCTGCGAATGAGATCGTGCTGCCGGTTGCGGTGATGATCTATACGGCGCAGGGCGGGCTTGCGCCGCTGGGTGGGCTTGCCTCACTGCGCGAGGTGCTGGCCGCGAACGGCTGGACGCAGGTGACGGCGGCGTGCGTGATGATTTTTTCGCTGCTGCATTGGCCGTGTTCCACAACGCTTCTGACGATAAAGAAGGAGAGCGGCGGCGCGCGCTGGGCAGTCCTAGCCGCGGCTTTGCCCACCGCCTTCGGCACGGCGCTCTGCGCGCTGGTGAAGATGGTGTTTGGGTGATGAGTTTGGGGTGAGAATTCAGAAACGGAGCAATGTGTCGAAATCTTTTCGTAGGGGACGGCCGCTGTGCCGCCCCGCAAAAAGTCTCCCCCCAACGCAGAAGCTCCGGTAATACATGTCGTATTACCGGAGCTTAATTACTATTAACTTACCAATCACCTGCGGGACGCGGCGTACTTGATGACGGTTGTGATGCCGGAGGAGAGCACGAGGTTCACCAGCAGTTCCACAACGAAATTGATCCCAGCGAGGCCAAAGATCGCGTAGTATATCACGTTCTGCCCGCCCGCCCAGCTTTGCAGGGTCGAGCCGTAGAAAACGAGCATACCGATGATGAAAAGACCCGTATTGACGACCGGGCATACGACGCCCGCCGTGACGACTGCCGCGAGGGGGCTTTTCTTCTCAATCGCGCGGTAGGCAAGCCCGGAGAGATATCCGGCGAGAATGCCTTTGCCGATGCAGATGAGTATGCAGCCGATGGGATTGAGCCCCATGAGGAGCATGACCGTGCCGCCGTCCCAGCCGAAAATACCGCCGAGAAGGACGACCAGACCGAATACGCCGCCCAGCAGAGCGCCTGCCGAGCTGCCGTAGACCGCAGCGCCAATGATTATCGGCGCGAGCGAAAGGGTAATGGGAACGGGACCGAAACGGACAAAGTTGCCGAGGACTGTCAGCACGACGATGATCGCCGAGAACAGCGACAGACCCACCTGCCGCTTCAGCCCTTTGCGCGGGGTTGAGTTGCTCATATTAAATTCCTCCTGCTGCCGCTCCGCTCAGGACGGATGTGGCGCAAGGAGAGTGTACTACACGGACAAGGGCTTGTCAACAAACTATTTATCGCTGAGCTTTGCAAAAATATCTCCGTACACGCGGCCGGCCTTGACCCGGTACTCCTGCATCAGCTCGTTCACGCGTCGGTTCATGTCCGCGGCGCGCTCGCGGTCGGCCATCAGACGGGTGTTCACGAGCACGTTCAGTGCCGCGCCGTACATCGCCGCCCACGCGAACACCGCGCCCGTACCTGCGTCCGACACCGCAAGGCTGCTGCCGAGCGCGGCAAACTCCTCCTGAAGCGCGATGACCCGGCAGCTCAGCTCCAGTATCTCCATTGGCACGGCGGCGGCATCTGCCAGACATTTTTCCATCACCGCATCGCGCCCCGGCGCGTCCTTCGGCAGGCGGTACGCCGCAGCCAGCGGCAGAAACGCTTCGGCGTCCGCGTCCACAAGCGCGAGCAGCCGCTCGCGCAGGGACTGCGCCTCGGCGATAAGCTCGCGCAGGCGCGGCTCGTTCTCTGCGTACTTCTTTTTCCCGACGGTGAGATTGCCCACCATGCAGGCAAGCGCCGCGCCGAGCGCCGCGGCGAGTGCGGACGCGCCCCCGCCGCCGGGAGCGGGCGACGACGATGCAAGCGCTGCAGTGAACTCCGAAACGGGCATATCTATATAATTCATGGCTTTTCCTCCAAAAAATAATAGTGATGCAGTTTCCTGCATAACTATTCAGTCTGTCAAAGAACATGTGCAGCAGGGCGCGGATAAGAGAGCAGCGGGGGAGCTTGAGGGGGCAAGGCCCGCCTCAAATACAATAAACCGCCGTCCAAAAGTCTTGATACATCAACGACTTTTGGAGCAAAGCAGCATTTTGATAATATCAAAATGCTCGGCGGATGAAGCTTGTCAAAAAAAGTCCTCACAGGACTTTTTTGACAAGCTGAACAGTGATGCAGTTTCCTGCATCACTATTATACACGCTTTATTACTTGTTGTCGAGCTTGTGGCTGTCGGCGGCCTTGACGGAGGCGACGACGATGCCGGACAGCGCCAGCAGCGCTATGACGTTCGGCACGACCATGAGCTGGTTGAACATATCCGTCAGCTCCCAGACGAGGTCGTTGGAGAGCAGCGAGCCGAGGAAGATGAACGCTATCGCAATGACGGAGTAGATAAGATTGGCCTTCTTACCGAAGAGGTAGCGGCAGTTTACGCGGCCGAACATGTTCCAGCTGACGATGGTGGAGAACGCGAAGAACAGCAGGCATATCGCAACGAACGCGCTGCCGAAGCCGCTGCCCATCACGGACGAGAACGCGAGCTGAGCCATGTTTGTCTTGCCTATGCCCTCGGCGGCGCCGGAGGCGAGCACGCCGTTGCCCGCGTAGAGCGTGGAGATGACGACGAGGGCGGTCATGGTGAGGACGACGAAGGTGTCGATAAACACACCCGCCATGGCGGCGATGCCCTGCTCGTGAGGGGTCTTGACGTTGGCCTGCGCGTGAGCGTGGGGGGTGGAGCCCATACCGGCTTCGTTGGAGAACAGGCCGCGCTTTACGCCCTGACTGATGGCGGTTTTCAGCGCGTAGCCGATGCTGCCGCCGATGAGCGCGTTGGGGACAAAGGCGTATTTGAAGATCATGCCGAAGGTTTCGGGGATGTATCGGATGCGCGCGATGAGGATGACGAATCCGCCGAGGAGGTACAGCGTTGCCATGACGGGGACGATCTTCTCCGACACGGACGCGATGCGCTGCACACCGCCGATGAAGATGAACGCGCACACCGCGGCGATTATCACGCCGACGACCCAATTCGGCACACCGAAGGCGTTGTGGCAGGCTTCGGCGATGGAGTTGGACTGCACCATCGCGCCCATAAAGCCGAGGGCGAGGATTATTGCAACCGCGAAAAAGCCGGCGAGGAACTTACCGCCGCGCCCCTTGAAGGCGGTGGTTATGTAGTACACGGGGCCGCCGCTGACCGTGCCGTCCTCATGGACGACGCGCGTGGTCTGCGCGAGGACGGCTTCGGCGTATATCGTCGCCATGCCGAAGAACGCGATTATCCACATCCAGAATATCGCGCCGGGGCCGCCGATGAGTATCGCGCCGGACGCGCCGACGATGTTGCCGGTTCCGACCTGCGCGGCGATGGCGGTTGCGAGCGCTTGGAACGAGCTCATGCCGCTGTCGTGCTTCTTGCCGAAGAGCTTGACCTCGCTGAACGCCTTGCGCATGGCCGCGCCAAAATAGCGCACCTGCACGAAGCGGGTCTTTATCGAGAAGAAAAGTCCCGCGGCGACGAGCATGACGATGAGGATGTAGTCCGAGAGATAGCTGTTGACGGTCTGAACGATCTTGAGTAAGGTTTCCATGCTGATTTCTCCTTATAAAAGTGATAAAAGCTGCGGCCAGACGGCCACAGCTCCGGAGAAAAACAAAAGCGATATATTCCCGATCCGCATCGGATCGGGGAGCCGCTCTGTCCTTTTGCCTGAGAGATTCAGCTCTGCGCGAGCCTTGCACCTTCGGCACCCTTTGGCCAGCCGGCCAAGGGATTCTCCAGAGACTCTCCGCCTCCAGTCTCTTGCGATTCTGGGGGCTTCAACGAGTTAAAATATTAAACATGCTCGTATTATACACCATTCCCGCACGTTGTCAAGAACTTTTTGTGCGGGAATGGAGGAAATGTGTCCGCCAGCGCCGAACGGAGACGGAAAGGCTCAGTCCAGAGTCTTTTCAAGGTCGAGCGGGGCGATGCCCATGGACTTGCTCATTTCCAGTATCGCCTTGTAGCTGCGGCGGCGGGCGAAGGCGATGCAAGGGGGCGCGTCTTCCTCGTCAAGCGCGGTCTTACCCTCGGGAAGCTGCACGATGGTCTCTGTCAGCACATCCAGCAAAAACAGCGACTCGTCCTGCCCGGTGATGGTCGTCTTGAGATAGATATAGAGGCTGCCGTCGAATTCCTCCGGCATACGCGCGCTGACGCTGCTCTTGATGGACATGGGCAGCTCCTCGCTCACGCCGGTGTTGACGTGGCAGGTGATATCGGTGACGTGAAAATCAATAAGCTTGAGATCATTTTCGGTCATGCTGCATTCCTCCTTTATTCCCGCACGCCGGATTCGAGGTCGCTGATGTGCATGTATTCGTCGTAGCTGCACATACGGTCGATTATGCCGGTGTCGGTGACTTCTATGATGCGGTTGGCGACGGTCTGGGTGAGCTGGTGGTCGTGGCAGGAGAAGATGATGTTGTATTTGAAAGCCTCCATGCCGTTGTTGAGCGCGGCGATGCTCTCAAGGTCGAGATGGTTCGTCGGCTGGTCGAACAGCAGGAAGTTCGCGCCGGAGAGCATCATGCGGCTGAGCATACAGCGCACCTTTTCGCCGCCGGAGAGCACCTTGACGGTCTTGTACACGTCGTCGCCGGAGAAGAGCATACGGCCGAGGAAGGTGCGCAGATAGCTCTCGCGCTTATCCTCGGAGAACTGGCGCATCCAGTCGATGAGGTCAAGCTCGCAGCCGTCGAAATACGCGCCGTTGTCCTTGGGGAAGTAGGCCGGCGTGATGGACGCGCCCCATTTGACGCTGCCGCTGTCCGGCTCCTCCTCGCCCATGAGTATCTTGTACAGCATCGTGACGGCAAGCTCGTTCTTGCCGACAAGGGCGATCTTGTCCTCCTTGCCGACGATGAAGCTTACGTTGTTCAAAAGCTTCACGCCGTCCACGGTCTTGCTGATCTCGGTGACGAAAAGGCGATCCTTGCCCGGCTCGCGCTCTGCCTTGAAGCCGACCCACGGGTAGCGGCGGTTCGAGGCGGGCAACTCCTCGACGGTGATCTTGTCCAGCAGCTTGCGGCGCGAGGTCGCCTGACGGGACTTGGATTTGTTCGCGGAGAAGCGGGCGATGAAGGTTTGCAGTTCCTGAATCTTCTGCTCGGCCTTCTTGTTCTGATCCTTTATCAGCTTCTGGATGAGCTGGCTGGACTCGTACCAGAAGTCGTAGTTGCCGACGTACATCTTTATCTTGCCGTAGTCGATGTCGACGATGTGGGTGCAGACGTTGTTGAGGAAGTAGCGGTCGTGGCTGACGACAAGGACGGTGCCCTCGTAGTCCATCAGGAAGTCCTCCAACCAGACGACGCTCGCAAGGTCGAGGTTGTTCGTCGGCTCGTCGAGCAGGATGACGTCGGGATGGCCGAACAGCGCCTGTGCGAGCAGGACTTTGACCTTGAGGCGCGGGTCGACCTCGCGCATGAGGCTCTGGTGCAGACTGACGTCCACGCCGAGACCCTGAAGGATGCGCCCCGCGTCGGATTCGGCCTCCCAGCCGCCGAGCTCGGCGAATTCCTCCTCAAGCTCCGCCGCGCGGATGCCGTCCTCGTCGGTGAAGTCCTCTTTTTCGTATATCGCGTCCTTCTCCTTGCCGCAGTCGTAGAGCCGCTGGTTGCCGATGATGACTGTGTCGAGCACGGTGTAGTCGTCAAAGAGACTCTGGTTCTGCTTGAGGACGGACATGCGGCGCTTCGGGTCGAGCACGACGCTGCCGGAGGTCGGCTCCAGCTCGCCGGAGAGGATTTTAATGAAAGTGGATTTGCCCGCGCCGTTCGCGCCGATGATGCCGTAGCAGTTGCCGGCGGTGAATTGCAGGTCGACGCGCGAAAACAGCACCGACGAGCCGAACTGCATGGATAGATCGTTTACACTAAGCATATTTTTTCTCCGTAATATAATTTATAATATAATAATAATTAAAATTCCAGCTCCGTCACGCCGAAATACTTCTCCGCAAAGTCCACGCTTTTCACGCGGAACTCCTTCCCGCGGAGATACTCAAGGCAGCCCGCGTCCGTTGGGAACGCAAACTCAAGCCTGTACGAATACAGCGCCTGCCCCTTCTCGCCGTAACTGCGGTTGACGCGCTCGACGCCGTACTTCCCGTCGCCCAGCAGCGGCCAGCCCGCGTGCGCCATCTGCGCGCGTATCTGGTGCGTGCGCCCGGTGAGCAGGCGGCACTCCACAAGCGACAGCGCGCCCTTCGAGCGCAGTACCCGGTACTCCGTCACGGCAGTGCGCGCGCCGGGTTCGGGCTTCGACTTCACGTAGACCTGATTCTTCTCCGCGTCCTTGAACAGATAGTTCTCCAGCCGCCCGGATTCAGGCTTCGGCCTGCCGCGGACGGCGCAGAGATAATACTTTTCGATCTCGCGGTCACGTATCTTGTCGTTCAGTATGCGCAGAGCCGCGGCGTTCTTCGCCGCGATCACGATGCCGCCGGTATTGCGGTCGATGCGGTTGCAAAGCGCGGGGGTGAAGGAATTTTCTTCCTTCGGCCGCCATTCGCCCTTCTGCGCCATGTATGCCTGAATGTTGGCGATGAGGGTGTTATAATCCCATACGCCCGCGCTGTGGCACAGAACGCCGGGCTTTTTGTCCACCAGCAGAATGTTCTCGTCCTCATAGACGATGTCGAGCCGGGGTGTGCCGACTTTTAAGTAAGAATTTTCTTCGCGGGGTCTTTCAAAAAACTCGTCGTTGATGTATAATTGAAGCGTGTCGCCGAGGGCGAGCCGCGTGTCGCGCTTCGCGCCCTTGCCGTTGACCTTTATCCGCTTGAGCCGGATGTACTTCTGCAGCAGCGATTCCGGCAGCAGGGGAACGGCCTTGCCGACGAAGCGGTCGAGCCGCTG
>OIXH01002775.1_pt1 | contig 16795 bp, 19 predicted proteins | sample 1587741 | NCBI WGS metagenome assembly OIXH01 (sample SAMEA3888916, study PRJEB22519) | human gut metagenome | biome: human gut; feature: human-associated habitat; material: faeces | place: Denmark | collected 2011 | reverse complement strand
TAGTGCGGACGCAAAGCGTCCGCACGCGAAAGGCGATATAATATGGAATATCTATTAGATTTGATGGAAACGGTTATAGTTTCGATCTCCTTTTTCCTTATAAAGAAATACATATGCCTTGAAAAGGACCTGCCCCCAAAACAGCAGCGTATCTTTTACCTAATAAGCACGGCGGCGATAGCTGCGGCATTCTTTATTTGGGGAAAAGCGGCTGCCGAGGGAGTGTGCGGAGCAGCCGTGGGCGTGAATATCGTGCTTTCACGAAAAAAGCCGCACAAGCTCTCGGGGCTTTTAATGATCTTTCCGCTTTTAATGATAAACGGGATCATTGTGCCACTTATGGTCGTGCCGCCGTATCTGTTCGCGATCACCGAACACGCTTATCAGCTTTGTGTTTCATGTTTACTTATAGCGCTTTTGGCGGCGTTTATCATCTTAGGCAAAGACTGGCGGCGAAAGTTCTCACACGACACAAAAGACCGCAATCTATCCGTTTTGGAACGCGTTATGCTGATAATCGGCGGAGCACTATCCGTGATGTTTTCCGTAAAGATCAGCGAAGCGGTTAGAACACAAGACCCCTCAAACTCAAACACAAATGAGCTTATCGCCATAAACAGCCTGTTTGCCGTGGCTATGACGGTCGCTTTTGTCATTATGATAATCCAAGGCAACAAGCGCAACTACTATCTTCGCAAGTATAACAATATGCAGTCGCATATTATCACCACAATGGCGGATATTATTGAAAACCGCGACGAAAGTACGGGCGGACACATCAGACGCACCGCGAAATATGTTGAAATTCTCGCAAAGGAACTGCAAAAACAAAGCAAGTACGCGGATATACTCACAAACCAATACGTAAGCGATATGGTAATGGCGGCGCCTTTGCACGATATCGGAAAGATACATATTTCCGATACCGTACTGAATAAGCCGGGAAAGCTCACCGACGAGGAGTTTTCGATGATGAAAACTCACACCACGGCGGGCAAAGAGCTTTTGGAAAAAGCACGGGGCGATCTGGGCGAGATACGTTATCTGAATATCGCTATCGATATGGCAACATACCACCATGAACGGATAGACGGCAAAGGATATCCCTATGGAACCAAGGACGATGAGATACCGCTTTGCGCGAAGATACTCGCTGTCGCCGACGTGTTTGACGCGCTTACCTCAAAGCGCGTTTACAAAGATCCTATGCCTTTCGGCAAGGCTTGCTCGATAATCCGTGAGGAACGAGGAACTCACTTTGACGAGGACGTAGTGGACGCGTTTACGGTCTCTTCTGAGAAAATACTTGAGGCTATGAACGAGTTCAACGCGGCGGAAGAAACATAAGGGCTTAGCTTACAGAAAAAGTCAACTCTTCCTTAAAGCCGTGAGCCGAGCCTGTGATTCGCGACCAACGGGAGCGAATCAGCCGCCGAAGGCGGCGTTTGGCGCGCTAGCGCCAAACAACAGGCTCGGCTCTCGGATTTGACGAGTGCCCCGCGGATCGCGCCGCATAAGTCCGCTTTTATGTTTCAAGGAACTTCTCGCGGCGCGAGCCGTGGGGGCGCGAGGAAAAGCCCTCCCCCGCAGACGATCAAAAAAGGATATCGGTTAAACAGAATAAGCCCCTGTCGCAATGACAGGGGCTTATTTTTCATCAGCCGTCGCTTTTTATGAACCTTATATTGAATCCCAGCGCCACAACTCCGCTGCCCAAAATCATATATCTGCCCGCAGCAAGCCGACCCAGAATCGCTTCCTGTATTGTCGGTATCTGCGATATATCGCCCGTAGCCAAAGCGCCTGTTGACGTGGCTTTTTTCAGAGCAAAATCATACAATTCCTGCGCCGAGCAGCCCGGAGCTATCAGAAAGCTGCCGATAAACCCGACGACCGCGATCGCCAAGCCTATGGCGGCGAATTTGAGCGAAAACGATTTGGATACCAAATCAATAACAAGTATGACGGCGGATACGCCGAACAATACAATAGATGAGATACGCGCCGCCGTATAGGCGCGATACATAGTCAACGCACCGCTCAACGTATTCGACGCACTGCCGCGCCATGCTATAATCGCGGCAATAACCGCTATCAAGGCGCAGATACAGCACCCAACTCTTGCATATTTGCGGACCGCGTCCGCCGTATATTCGTTCACAGCTTTTCTCCTTGTATGTAATACTGTTTTCTTATTAAAGCAACACATTATCTTGTTTTCTCTCCCCCGCGAAGCGGGGGGAGAGAAAACAATTTATTGATTTTTGTATTGATAATTATTATCACGCGTTCGCGATATCGGTTATAGCGCGTTTTACCAACTTTTTGAACAGCGGAGCAACTCGGTCGGCGGTCTCCTGAACCTCCTTGTGAGAGAGCGGGTTTGCGGAAATTCCCGCGGCGAGATTGGATATGCACGAAATGCCGCATATCTCCATACCGCAGTGCCGAGCCGCTATCGCTTCAACGGCGGTGGACATTCCCACGGCGTCCGCGCCCAAACGCCCATAAGCGCGTATCTCGGCGGGAGTTTCGTAATTCGGACCGGTAGTCTGGATATAAACTCCGCGCTGCAAGGGAACGCTCTCCGCGGCTGCCGCGTTCTCTATTATCGTGCGCAGACGTCGGCTGTACACCTCGCTCATATCCGGAAAACGAGTTCCCAGCTCCTCGATATTCGCGCCGATAAGCGGCGATGGCACAGACAGCGTGATGTGATCGCATATCAGCATAAAATCGCCCGCGTGAAACGACGGATTGATACCGCCCGCCGCGTTGGTAAGAAACAGAGTTTTCGCGCCCATAAGGTGCATAAGGCGCGTCGGAAGAACAACGTCCTGCACCGAGTACCCCTCGTAGTAGTGAACTCTGCCCTGCATAGCCACAATAGGCACTCCGCCCGAATACCCGAACACGAACTGCCCCTTGTGCCCGACAACAGTACTTGTGGGAAATCCCGGGATCTCGCTGTACGGCAACGTTTCTTTAACGTCCATAGTGTCGCAGAAATCCCCCAGACCGCTGCCGAGTATCAGCGCGAGTTCGGGCTTGAACGTCACCTTTTTCGCCACGGCTTCGTGACATTTTTTCAGCTTTTCGTAAACCTCGTTCATAAAAATACCTCTTTTCTTTTATTTTGAAGGCGTAAACTTTGGGGAAGCGCTGATCAAATCGTGTTTTTGTTTTTCAAAGCACGGTTTCATCGAATCTCTCCCCGCCTACGGCGGGAGAGAGCCATTAAATCAGCGTTTCCCTTGTAATAGCATTTTCCGCCCCATTCTCCGAATGTTCATTTCTTCTTTTTTGATACACGCCCCTTAAACGCTTTAAACGGATTTAGTTTTTTATATGTTTTAAAGCCCAAATACTCGTTAGTCTCCTTGTCATAATAGACCATTTTGTAGCAGCCCGTATTAAACGTCTGCTCTCTGTATTCCACAACGCCGTCATCCGGGCGTATCGGCGTCATATATGCCTTTTCAAGCACGACAAAGCTCAGCCCGCCGCCGTGGCTTTCCTTGGCAATGGAATTGCCCGCCGCAATCTCTGTATTAAGAATACCGTTCAGTCTCCATGAACGAAATTCTCCCTCCATAAAAATCACTTCCTTTTCGCGATAAAGAAAAATCTCGGAAATCTGAAAATGATCTCGCCGTTTGCCTGCTTTGGGTACTCCTTTTCCAGTTGAGCCGAAATTTCCGCGATAAACTCCGCTCCGTCCTCCTCGGAGAGCGCCGCAATATACGTTCTCAAGCCCGTTGAGCGATACCATTCGATAATACTTTCAATGCTGGGCATACGATGACAATAGGTTGTCTGCCAAAGCTCGAAATCGTTGGTCATAGAGCTTATAATATCGTGATATTCGGGGATAGTCAGCGTTCCGAATATTCGCTTTTCGGGGAATTTCTCGCTCCATTTCGGACTTTCGGAAATACGCCGAATTATTTTGTGTATCGGCTCATCATAATTCATCGGTATCTGCGCGGCAAGAACGCCGCCGCTTTTCAGCAGTTCAAAGACCTTGGGCAGCAGCTCCCGATGTTTTGGCAGCCACTGAAAGCACGCATTGGAGAACACCACGTTAAATTTACCGTTATATTCGCTCAGATCGTCATTCAAATCAAGCAGCATAAAATCCAAATCGGGATTTTCCGAACGAGCTTTTTTCAGCATATTTTCGCTGCTGTCCGCGCCGATAATATGCGCGTTCGGGAAACGGTTTTTAAGAACGCGCGTGCTGTTTCCCGGACCGCAGCCAAGGTCGATTATCTCGCTCGGCTCACCCTCCAGACGCGCCGCCAGATCGATAGCGGGCTGCGTTCGCTGTGCCTTGAATTTAAGGTATAATTCGCTGTTCCAGTCAGACATTGATTACTCCTTTCAAATATTCCAAAAGCGATTCAATATTGCCGCGCTCGAGCGGCAAAGTAAGCACCGCGCCGTTGTAATTCGTGTCGGAGCGCCGCAGCGCGATAAGAAGCTCCACCCACACGTCAATCTCATCTCTGCCAATCATTGACCTCGGATACATCTCGAACGTCAGATCGGGTTCAATAAATCCTATCGATTTATTCCGTGTGATCTCCCCGCCCAACAGCTTTTCAAGCTCCCGCAGCAGCGAAAGCACTTCGCATGACATAAGAAATTCGTCGTCCAAAACGGAATAATCGAGATAATCCCCCACCTTAACTCGCATATCGCACTTGCACCAATTATCCCATTTATCATCCTTGCTTGGAGTACGGTATTGGCGTATTTCCAATGAAAAATCGATACCATCGTCCGTCATCTTAAACATATATTCACCTCAAACCACAAGCGGTCATTACGCCGCGCCAAATCTCGATAACGCCCGAAAGATCGCCGTTCATTATCCAAATGCACGGCGACACCGCCGTAATGTAGTCAAGACACTCCACTGCCTGTTTAAATCGGCACTTTATCGGCGGCGTTCCCGCTTCGGAAAACACGATAACGCACAGAAAATCGGGCAGACACAGCAGCTCGTCCCGCGAAATATCCCGCGCGGACTTGTATCGGCTATAATCAAGCCGCCCGCTCTGTGTGAGATACAGCCGCCCGAGTATCAGCTTTTCCTCAAATCTCCGCACGACCTTATAGCTGCCGAGCGCCGCCTTGCATTTCTCAAACGCCGTCATTATCTCCTCCGAAAATATCATACATTATCGGCTGCGCGAACTTCTCCAAGTCCTCCGATATCCACAGCGGCTCGCCATCGTGGACTATGTGGAAGCGGTAAGTCCAGCGCCCGTTATCCTCGGAAAGTATCGTGCAGAATTTCTGCGGGTACTCACCCGAGAGCCGTGTAATAAACATAGAGTAAAACGTCAGCGCCAAAGAAGCTGTTACTTTCTTTTTTGGAAACAATCGGTTTATCAATATCTCGTTGAAGCACGCCTCAAATCCCACTCTGTCGGAAACATTAGACGCGTCCGCTTTCCCGTTATGTGTTGACAAAAACAAACAGCCGTTTTCGTACCTCAAATCCTTAAAGAGTTTATCAAGCTGCTTGTCGACCATTACAAGATATTCGGGTTTTAGCACATCATTGTTACGTCTCATCAGCCTTTTCATTTTGGAATTTGAATATGTCATCGCTTATCCATCAACTCCACCGTAAATTCCGTTCCTTTATTTACCTCGGAGCTTACGGAGATATCCCCTCCGCACAGCTCCACTATCTTCTTTACAAGCGACAGACCCAAGCCGTTTCCCTTTGTAGCGTGAGACGCGTCCGCCTGATAGAACTTCTCAAAAATATGCGACAGTGCTTCCTCGGGGATACCGCAGCCGCTGTCCTTTATCGTCACTACTATCAATCCGTCGCGGCGCTTGCAGGTCACAAATATGCTGCCGTTTTCGGGAGTGAATTTCACCGCGTTGTCAAACAGATTGTTCCAGACGTGCGACAGAATGGTCTTGTTCCAATAAAAATGCACCTCATCCAGATCCATATCAATGTTTATATTCTTCCCGCTCCAGCGCGGCTCCAGACGTATCATACACTCCCGAAGCTGCTCGTCAAGCGAAAAGTCCGTTTTTTCTGTAATAATGTCCTTGTTCTCAATATTGGTCATCAGCAGCGTGTTCTGCGACAGCACCGACAGATACTCGGTCTCGTCGAGGATTATCTTGGAAAACTCCCTCTGCTGCTCCTCGGTGAGGTTTCCCTCGTAAAGCTGCCGCGCAAAGCCGCGTATCGATACAAGCGGAGTTTTAAACTCGTGAGAAAAATTGGAGATGAAGTCATTGCGGAACATCTCGGTATTGCGCAATTCCTCGGTCATTTCGTTAAAATCCTGAATAAGCTCGCGCAGCTCCTTTATGGTGTGACGCTCCATCCAACCGATCTCAAGCGCCGTGTTGAAATCGCCGCCCGTCACGCGCTTTGTAGCCTTAACAAGCTCCGAAAGCGGCTTTAAGACCGTGTTCCCGATTATAAACGCAAGAAGCGAGCCGATTAAAAAGCTCGCGATTATCGAGCCTACGACTTGAATGGTATTGTTTGTGCCGCCATACAAAAAACCGATAACGATGGTCGCAGTAAATGACAAAATTTCCGACGCCAGAATGATTATCGCAGACAGAATGGTCAGCTTCATCCCAAGACGGTTTACTATTTTAAACGGGTTTTGTTTTTTTCTCATAGAATTTCTCGTTCCTTTTGGAAAATTCTGCGCTCGTTTTGTGCCCTTTCGTAAAACTCCTCGTCGATCTCTTTAAGAAGCTCCTCCGCGCGTTTGCGAAATGACCCGTTTACCTCGCTCATTGCAAGCCGAACCGACTGCCTTTTCACGAACTCAAAGCACAAGTCCTCGGCGCTGTAAAATTCGAGTTTTTCCCATTCCGAACGGTACAGAGTAATACATTCCAGATAAAACTTCCCGAACCGCGCGTACAAATACGTTCCCAGAACGGTAATGTTCCCGGTGAAATACACGTTCGATGCAATTATTTCATCAAGCGGGAGCTTGCTTTTTTTAGGCGCTCATATATAAACGACCTAAGCTTGACAGTTTTGGACAGCGCGTACATTTTCCCTCCATGTTCAAATTACGCCGGGCTTGTTGAGTCAGGTAAGTGCCGAGAGTATTTACAGCTCCTTATAATACGGACAGATGTCTTCATATTCGCCCGATTTCAGCCGAAAACCGCCCGGAATAGTGCCGAGCTGCGTAAACCCCAGCCGCTCATACAAATGCCGCGCGTGGACGTTTGTCGCTACGACCGCGTTAAATTGCAGAACGCGAAATCCAATGCGCTTTGCCTGCTCCAAACAGTCAAGAACCAGTTTTTCGCCGATGTGAAGTCCGCGCTTTTCGCTGCTTACCGCGTAGCTTGCGTTGCAGATGTGCCCGCACCGTCCGACGTTGTTCGGGTGGAGAATGTACAGTCCGCAAACCGCTCCCCCGTCCTCTGCTACACCGCAATAGCTCTGCGCCGCGAAGAACTCCGCGCCCGATCTCTCATCAAGCGGCTCTTCCTGCGGAAATGCGTTTCCCTCGTCTACTACCTCGTTCCAGATACGTATCATTTCGGGCATATCGCCGATCTCGTATTTCCGAACGTTCATTTTATCACCTTGATTTTTTACTTCTGTTTCATGCGCGGCTTTCCATTCATTTTCAGCCGCCTGTTTCTCAAACTTTCCGATCATCGCCACCGACCTCACTCGTTCCTGACCGCCTTGTAACCCAAACCGCGCACCGTTAATATCGAAAAATCGGGGTTATCCTTGAAGCGTTCGCGCAGGCGGTTGATATGCACGTCCACCGTGCGAGCCTCGCTGTCGGAATCCATATCCCAAAACTCGTCCATAATATTCTGCCTTGTGAACGTCTTTCCGGGGAACGACAGGAGTTTGAACAGTATCTGAAACTCCTTGCGCGGAAGCACAGTTGAAACGCCGTCGCGCACCACGGCAAACGAATCGTAAATAAGCTCGGTGCCGCCGACAGTTATCTTCTGCTCTTCGCTTATCTTGCTGCGCCGCAGCAGCGCCTTTATTCGCAGCAGCATTTCCATTTCGTCAACGGGCTTTACCATAAAATCGTCCGTACCGAGCACAAAAGACTTTCGCATATCCTCGGACGTGTCCTTTGCCGTGATTATCAGCACGGGAACGTTATTACCGCTCTCGCGCAGAGCAGTAAGCGTGCCGTAGCCGTCAAGTTTCGGCATCATCACGTCAAGTATCATCAGATCAATATGCTGCTCCGCAATGACCTCCAACGCGCGCTCGCCGTTTTCCGCCGTAAATACGCGGTATCCATCTTTTTCGAGAGTATATTCGTAAAGCCGCCTGATATGCGCCTGATCATCGACAACCAAAATGTTAAACAATGTCTCACCTCATTATCGCTCGTTCCCTTGTTTTATTTTTTTGTTGTTTTCCCCGCCTGCGGCGGGGAAAACATAAAAATTTTGGAAATAGTTGACCGGAACATCAATATAAATTCCGTTGATATCGTCCCGCAAGTTCCGTCACGAACTCCGAAAAGCCCTCGCGCGGTCGGGATATCTTCTCCTGCGCCGCGACTTTCTCCAAGGGAATATTTTCCGTAAAGACCGCCGTGCGCGCCGCGTTAAGCATCGGCAAGTCCATAAGACTGTCGCCCGCCGCCGCGAACTCCGCAAGCCCCAAACGCCCCGCAAGCCGTTTCACCGCCGCTCCCTTGCTGAGCTTTTTCGGTACAACATAGACCTTTTCTCCCGTGAAAAAAACCTCGCAAAGCTCCCCGTTTCCGAGATATTTTATGGTTGCGGGCGGCTCGCTGCTTTTAGTGAACAAAAACAGCTTGTCCACAAGCCGAACCTCAAATGAGCGACGTGGATCTTGCTCCAGAAGCGTATGAAAACGCGACAGCTCATGTTCGCACTCAGAAAAAATGCCACTCGACCATTCAGCCCACTCCGCGTCGCGCTCACCGTCCGCAAGAAGCGTGCCGCCGTTATCGCACAGCGCGTATCTCGGCACAAAGCCGAACCGCGCGAACTCAATGCGCCGATACTGCTCGATACTTCGGGTCGTTACGGGTATAACGTTTCTCAAACACGGGAAAAGCTCCGCCTGACGAGCGGTAACGCACGATATTTCTTCGCCGTTTTTCCGCTCTATAACAATATCTCCGACTTGTTTTCGTTTCGCCGAAAAAATCAGTGTACCGTCCAAGTCGGAGAACAAAATCAACTTATCAGCCATTTAAACTAACTGCTAACAGCTATCAAACCGGCTGCTATCAAACTTCCCACGAGCCGAGATACTTCTCCTGTTCGGGAGTGAGCTTGTCTATCTCAAAGCCCCACGCGTTCAGCTTGCGCTCCGCTACCTTGCGATCGATCTCCTTGGGAACGTTTACCGTCATATGGTCGGCGGCTTTCAGCTTTTCGGCGTTCTTCGCGATGTATTCCGCGGAAAGCGCTTGAATAGCGAAGCTCATATCCATGATCTCGGCGGGGTGACCGTCGCCCGCCGCAAGATTAACAAGTCTTCCCTCGGCGATAACGAATATATTATTTCCGTTTTTCAGCTTGTAGCCTATAATATTGTTGCGCGCAAGATAACTGCTCTGTGCGATCTCACGCAGCTTCGCCATATTCACCTCAACGTCGAAGTGACCCGCGTTGCAGCAGATTGCGCCGTCCTTCATATTGTTGAACGCTTCCTCGCCGATAACGTCCGCGCAGCCCGTAACAGTAACAAAAAAGTCGCCGATCTTTGCCGCTTCGCGCATGGGCATTACCTTAAAGCCGTCCATAACCGCTTCCATAGCTTTTATCGGATCTATCTCAGTGACAATGACCTTCGCGCCAAGACCCTTAGCACGCATGGCAACTCCCTTGCCGCACCAGCCATATCCCGCAACGACAACGTTCTTGCCCGCAACGATAAGATTGGTGGTGCGGTTTATGCCATCCCAAACGGATTGACCCGTGCCGTAACGATTGTCGAACAAGTGCTTGCAGTCCGCGTCGTTTACCAGCACCATCGGGAACTTGAGCGCCCTATCTTTATCCATAGCCAACAGGCGAATAATACCCGTCGTGGTCTCCTCGCAGCCGCCGAGAACGTTCGGAATAAGCTCGGGGTGTTCGTTGTGGATAAGGTTTACAAGGTCGCCGCCGTCGTCTATGATAACATTTGGACCCGCTTCTATTACCTTGGAGATATGCGCGTGATATTCCTCGTCGGTAGCATTATACCACGCAAACACGTTCAGTCCGTCATGCACGAGAGCCGCCGCAACGTCGTCCTGCGTCGAAAGCGGGTTAGAGCCTGTAACATACATCTCCGCGCCGCCTGCTGCAAGCACCTTGCACAAATACGCGGTCTTTGCTTCCAGATGCACCGAAAGCGCGACCTTCTTCCCCGCAAACGGTTTATTCGCGGCAAACTCCTTTTCAATACCGTTAAGCAGCGGCATATTGCGCTTTACCCACTCTATCTTGCGCTCGCCGCTCTCCCAAAGATTGACGTCTCTTACTTCGCTCATTTTAACTTCTCCTTGTTTTTTATTATTATACCGCCTTAGGGCGATGTTTTCCTTTAGTTGTTAGTTATGCGAGCCAAAGCAAGTCTGCGACCCAAATAACCAGCTACTAACAACTATTCTCTATTAAACTACCCGCGTTCCCCGCGCCGTATGGAAAACGCGATTTTTCTGCCTCCTACCGTTTCCGAAACGTCGGTGACGGTCACGAACGCTTTGGGGTCGTTTTCCTCGACTATGCGCTTTGCCAATCCCACCTCAAAGCGGTTCACCACACAGAAGATCATCTTTTTCTCCTCGTTGGAATAACCGCCCGAAGCGTCAAAAACCGTAACTCCCCTGCCAAGCTGCGCCGCCAGCTTCTGTTGAAGCTCGCTGCCGCGGTCTGTGACGATATATACCGCTTTTGCTTTGTCAAGACCCTCAACAACGAAATCGACCGCCTTTATTCCCACGGCGTAAGTAACCACCGAGTACAGCGGAACAAGCCAGCTTTTGAAGACAAGTGCCGACACGGTATAAAGCACGATATTGTACCCCATAACGAACATTCCGACCGTTACGCCCATTTTTTTCGCAAACAGCACCGCCATTACCTCCACGCCGTCGATAGCCCCGCCGAAACGTATGACCATACCGCTCCCAACGCCCGAAAGCATTCCACCGAACACCGCCGAAAGCAGCTTGTCGTTTCCGGTGAACGGAGAACCGCCCGAAAAATCTATCGGCAGAACATTTCGGAACAAAAACGAAAAAGCGGAATAAACAGCAATGGCGTAAAGCGACGCCGCAACAAATCCGCGCCCGAGGTTTTTAGCGCCGATTATGTAAAACGGAACGTTCAAGATCAGCAGAAACATACTCAACACCATAAACGGCGGCGTTACCATATCCAGCAAAAACGCCGTTCCCGAAATGCCGCTGTCAAACAGCTCCGCGGGAGCGAGAAACAGCGTCACGCCGACGGCGTTTATTATGCCTGCCGCAGTAAGACCGGCAGCCCTTATAAAAAGGCGTTTTGATTTTTTCATTTTTTACGTTCCTTTCCTTTACAAAAGCTGCGATTTTTTCGATTTATTCCCCGCTTTGGCTGGGAACCAAGTGTTTGTCGCTTAGCCGATCACAATACGCGTGATAACAGCCCGCACGCAATCTGCGGCTCTTGCCCGTCCGCTTTCAGGTGAAGAACCATAGGTCTGCCAGCTATCTGCGTGGAGTTCACGCGGTCGAGATACGTCTGCGTTGAAGCCTTGCCGTCCATATCCGACATCAGGTCGGGAAGTATCAGTATTTTCTCGCCGGGTCCTTTGCACTCCAAGCCCTCGTGAACGTGAAACGAAAAGTTGCTTGAACTCGGCAGCCCCTCGATATTTCCTTGCACATAGACGCCGTTCGGCAGCGTGTACACATACACAATGCCGTAAACTCCGCTATGCTCGCCCTCGCCTTTAAGCTCCGCCCGCAAAACGGGTCTGTCTTGCTCCACAAACGAAAATTTGGTTACATTCCGCATAAAATCACCTCGTGACATTATATGCAAAACGCCCTTTTCCTATGACAGCCCCCGATCACCCTTGTGTCTGCGCCGAAAGCTTATTCAACAGACGTTCAAGCTCCTCTTCGAGAGCGCCGTAAAACAGCGTGAACAGAATATCGCAGCTTCCCAAAAGGAACATATTCCTGTTCTTGACCGAGGCAAGCTCCGGAACATAGCTGTAAATGTAGCTTTTGTACCATTCCGCGTCGTAAGCCGGAACGGATCTGCCAAGCTTCACCATTCTTCGGATATCCTCGAAATCCTCGGTGATGATGTTTTCATAGTTGCCCGCGCCCTTGGATATCACCATATCGTAAACCGTCTTTATCTGCTTATCGTTAAGCGAACCCGACGGCGTTTTAATCTCCTTAAGCTCCGGCAGCCGCACAGCGAACGAATATACCATCAGCGACAAGACCCGCTCGTACTCGGGCGAATTCATTTCGCGGCAGCGCTCCTTATCGAGCTTTATTCCGGTGTTGTAAAGCGCGGTCGTATCCGTGATATTTTTAAGCGCTATCTTGAAAATATCCTTAACGCTGATATTATAAAAGTCCTTATCTCCCAGCATATAAATATATTTTACGGCGTTAAACAAAGAAACGCCCGCTTTAACAATAGTGTCCGAGATCATCGTGTAAGCGGTGCGTTCGCTTATAAATTCCATAATCTACCTCCCCGCAGAAACTCTATACTTATTTATTATACAATATATTACGCACTTTTTCAAGTGATTTTTTCATTTTTAACGTTTTTTATCGGAAAATTTTTCGCTTCCACCCTAACGATAAAAATAAGAATAAATGTTTTGTGAAAAATACCCAAAAATATCATTATACCCCTTGATTTATTTTCGTATAAGTTATATAATATGCATAGGAAATCTCTTAAAATTCACTTTTCCTTGATCACATTTGATCCGCTGCTTTTTGGTGGTATTTCATAAGCAGAGCGTGTTTTCGGAGAATTCCGGAATGTCGCGGAAACGTTCGGCGGCTCGGGTTTAAGCGTGCGGCGAATGTTTTGCGGCATAAAATATGTTTTGAAGGGTAATTTCAGGGTGAGCGAAATGGAAATTGAAAATCTTACATTGACAGATGTTATCGACGCGAACGAGCTTCATTCGATACTGGAGTTATTTTCGGCGGCTACGGGTTTGTCCGCCGCGGCGCTGAACAAGAACGAAACGTTCACGAGTTCGGCAAATTGGTGCGGACGGTCGGATTTTTGCGAGAAATGTGTAAAAAAATCCACAGAGGGCAGCGATCGCTGCAAGAAATTCACCCAAAGCTGCATTGAGGACGCAAAGCATTCTTCTCGTCCCATTGTAAAAGTATGTCACACAGGTATGGCGGAGTTTGCCGTACCCATTACCGTGCGCAGCACTCTTGTGGGAATGATAGTGGGCGGTCAAGTCTTCACAGACAAGCCTGACAGTCACAAAATATCGTCGCTTTCGCGCAGCCTTGGCATTGACGCGGCTGAATTCGAGGCGGCGGCAGAATCCGCGGAAACGTCCACGGAACAAAGAGTTGACGCCGCTGCCAACCTGCTTTCGCAGATGATCGAAGAAGCGGCGGAAACGGGATATCTCCGCGCGGTATCGGCTGAAAAAGGGACGCTTGCCCGCGAAAGCTTAAACGACGACGGCAGCAATTCCGTGATCAAGCAAAAGATAGGCATTGCCGCAGATCGAGTAACTGGCGTTGAAAAAGGCTGCGAACGTATCAAGAATGCGGTAGCGGAATCCGCCAAGGCTGTGGACAGCACCGATACTATCATTAAAAACATCGAAGACTCCTCCACACAGCTTACCCTCATCGGCTTCAACGCGTCTATAGAAGCTAAAAGAGCGGGCTCGGCAGGCGTGGGTTTCAACGTTATCGCGCAGCAGGTTCGCACCCTTGCCGACAAGAACTCCAAACAGGCGACAACTATTGAACATACATTAAGCGGTATCAAAAAGTCAATGAACGGCATTAACAACCAAATTCGCGAGCTGTACAGAGATATTGAAAAGATCAGCAGCTCGATGAATGAGTTGTCTTTAGCTGCGTTGGAATCGGAAAACGAAGAAACGGAATAGTCTTTGAAAAAAGAAAAGCCAACTTTTGGTAAATATGCACAAAAAGCCTTGCATAACGCGGGGCTTTTCATTTTTCCTCTTGATAAATGTGACGGATTGGTGTATAATAAAAATGGTATGTTATACTCGGATTATAGTTTATATCAATTCTCAATATAGGGGTTCAAAATTTATTTTCTCTCCCCCGCTTCGCGGGGGAGAGAAAAAGGATAATTGGAGAAAAGCTATGTTTGACGGTTTTATAAAAGTCGCGGCGGCAACGCCGAAAATACGCGTCGCGGATTGCGAATACAACGCGGACGCGATAATCGCGCTGATGAACGAGGCTGAAGCCTGTGGCGTAAATATTCTCGTGTTCCCCGAGCTGTGCGTTACGGGCTATACCTGCCACGACTTGTTTTATCAAAAAACGCTGCTTGACGGCGCGAAAGCGGCGCTCTTGCGTATTGTGAAGGCTTCCGAGGGTTCGGATATGCTTGTGACCGTCGGATGTCCGTTGGTATTCAACAACAAACTGTATAATTGCGCCGCGGTATTACAGAACGGCGATGTTCTCGGAGTCGTGCCGAAGAAGTTTCTGCCCAATTACAACGAGTTCTACGAAATGAGGCAATTCACCGCTGCGCCTGCCGAGGACGGTTTTTACACCATTGATATCGGCGGAGCTTTGTGCGCTTTCGGAACAAATATTGTTTTTTCGTGCGAGGACATTCCCGAGCTGCAATTTGCCGTTGAGATATGCGAGGACCTGTGGGCGCCCGAACCGCCGTCAATCAAACTCGCTCTCGACGGCGCGACGATAATCGCGAACCTCTCCGCGTCGAATGAAACGATAGGCAAGGATATGTACCGCCGAGAGCTTGTTTCGGGGCAGTCCGCGAGATTGCTCTGCGGATATATTTATGCTTCCGCGGGCGACGGCGAGAGCACCCAAGACCTCGTATTCGGCGGCAAACGTATGATAGCGGAAAACGGCGCGGTGCTCGCCGAAAGCGAGCTGTTTACCACGGGGCTTACGATAAACGAGATAGACATTCATAAAATGGCGCTCGAACGGCGGCGCAATACGTCGTTCCAAGTCAACGCAGAGGTTCGGGAGGTTTGGTTCGGTATGAAGCCGCGCGAAACGGCTCTTACGCGCAAATTCGAGCCGCGCCCGTTCGTGCCGTCGCAGGAGGGCGAGAAAGCGAAACGCTGCCGCGATATCCTTACAATGCAGGCGCACGGCCTTTCCAAGCGCATCGAGCACACCAACTGCAAAACGATAGTCGTCGGCATTTCGGGCGGATTGGATTCCTGTCTCGCTCTGCTCGTCTGCGTGGAAGCTATGAAGCTCCTCAACCGCCCGAACAGCGATATAATCACGATAACAATGCCATGCTTCGGCACTACAAAACGCACGAAGTCCAACGCGGAGAAGCTGTGCAATATACTCGGCACAGACTTGCGAGTTATAGATATCTCAGACAGCGTGTGGCAGCACTTCAAGGACATCGGTCAGGACGAAAGCATTCATGATGTAACTTACGAGAACTGCCAAGCGCGCGAGCGCACTCAGGTGCTTATGGATGTCGCAAACAAGGACGGCGGCATGGTCATCGGCACGGGCGACCTCTCGGAGCTGGCTCTGGGCTGGGCGACCTACAACGGCGACCACATGAGCATGTACGGCGTGAACAGCTCCGTTCCGAAAACTTTGGTGCGGCATATCGTCTACTTCTACGCGCAGACCTGCGGCAGCGAGGAACTGAAAAGCGTTCTGCTTGATATCTTCAACACCCCCGTTTCCCCAGAGCTTATTCCGCCGAAAGACGGCGAGATATCGCAGATCACCGAGGACTTGGTGGGTCCTTACGAGCTGCACGACTTCTTCCTCTATAACGGCATACGATGGGCTTTCCCGCCGAAAAAGGTGTTCAGACTGGCAAAGGCGGCGTTCGCGGGCGAGTTTGACGATCAGATTATCCTCAAGTGGATGAAAACTTTCTACCGCCGCTTCTTCTCGCAGCAGTTTAAACGAAGCTGTCTGCCCGACGGCGTAAAGGTCGGCTCGGTAACGCTTTCCCCGCGCGGCGACTGGCGAATGCCGTCGGACGCGCAAGCGGCGCTTTGGCTTAAGGAGCTTGACGAAATAACCGACAACGAATAAGTGCGTTTTCCCCAACAACTATATCGGGAGCTTAATAATGAATAAGACTATCGAAAACAAGCTGCTGCATTTTTTTACAAGCGGCAACATATACGAGGATTTTGCCGAGGCGCGCGTAAAAAAGACCGCTAAGCTTCGTCGTGTTATCCGTGCGTGCTTTTACATTCATTGCGCAGCGGCGGCGATCTCAATAGCGCTTGCGGCGGCTATGCACGCGGGCGCGGGAATTATCGCCGTGTCGGTCTGCGAAGTGCTGCTCACGGCGCTGGCGTTTCTGGCGGTCGGCGATATGATACTTTTAAAAAACCTGCTTTACTGCGGAGATATCATATTCGCAGCGGCTATGTTCGTCATTGGCGCGCTTAGTGATATAAAAACACCGTTCTTCACTGTAGGAGCGATCTCTGTCGTGACAGCTTTGTGCGCGTTGGCATCGTTCTTCGCGGCGAACTTTAAAATCTTCCTCGAGGACTTTTCTCCGCTGTGTCTGCGGCGGGAGCCTTACACAC
>OIXH01002767.1_pt1 | contig 16824 bp, 15 predicted proteins | sample 1587741 | NCBI WGS metagenome assembly OIXH01 (sample SAMEA3888916, study PRJEB22519) | human gut metagenome | biome: human gut; feature: human-associated habitat; material: faeces | place: Denmark | collected 2011 | reverse complement strand
GGGTGCGGATCATCCTTCTCGGGGAGGTCCCGGCGGGCCTGGACGCCTCCGGCTGCGAGCTCCTGGAGCTCCTCCCCCTGGAACTGAAAAAGGAGGCGGCGGCAGGATGAAACCCACCCTTTTCCGAATCCTGAAGGGCCTGTCCGTGGCCTGCGTGTCCTTCCTCTGGCTTCCGGGGCTCATGGCCGCGGGGCTTTTCGCCGGCCTGGAGGAAACCGGCCTGTTCTGGGCCGGAGCCGCCCTGATCCTGGTCCTCCTGGGCTGGATTGGGATGGCCTATAAAACCTTCCTGCACCCCCGCATCGAAAAAAGCTGCGGTCTGGGTCTGGCCCTGGCCAACCTGGTCAGCCTTCTTCTGACGGCGGCCTCCGGAGCCCTGGGCGTTTTCCTCACGGCCCGGACCCCCAGGCTCCTGTCGGAGGACTTCTGGATCGAGCTGATCCCGCGGATTGCAACGGCGCTGATGTTCGCCGGAGCCTTCCTCGGCGGCAGCCTGGCCGCGGAGCGGCGGTACGGAGACATCCTCACCAACGTCTACTTCTGCGTCCTGGTGGGAGCCGACGCCATCTGCCTGATCCTGGCCCATTTCCTGAAGCTCCGCACCGGCGGGACGGCACTGGCGGTGTGCCTGCTCATCGCCGCCGGAGTGTCAGCCCTGGCCCGGAACCAGTCCGGCATCGACTTCCTCATGGAGCGCCGAAAGCACAGCCTGAGCCACCTCCCGGCCAGAATGCGCTGGTACAGCCTGGCCCTGACCGGCGGCGGCTTCGCCCTGGTGGCCCTGGGCTTCCTGCTCCGGGGGCAGATCGCCGGGGCGCTGCGTTGGTGCCTTGCCGTCCTCAAAAAGGGCGTCAGCCTCCTGCTCCAATGGCTCCTCCGGGATTCCGGCGGCGAGGAAGTGCCGGAGGAACCGGCCCTCCCCGACCCCGACGACATGACCCCGGATATGCCCTCCGCCGAAAACGGCAGCATTTTCTGGACCATCTTCGGCTATCTGGTCCTGGCCGCGGGCATCGTCCTGCTGATCTATTACCGGCGGCAGATTTTCGCCGCTCTGCGGGCCCTTTGCCGGAAGATCGCCGGACTTCTGCGCCAGCTGATCTTCCGGAAGGGAAACCGGGCGGCGGCCCTGGATTCCTCCGGGGACTACCGGGACGACGTGGAGGACCTCCCCCGGGAACCGGCTCCGGAGTCCGTCAAAAAGCGGCGCCCCTACGACTACCGCCGCTGGAAGCGGGACTACCGCGCCTACCGCGCCATGGCCGACGGCCCGGAAAAGGCCCGGGAGGGCTACCGGCTGGCCATGCTCTACCTCCTGCTGGCCCGGGCCCCCCTGTCGCCTGCGGACACCCCGGAGGAAATCCTGACCAAGGCCGGCTCCCGGCTGCCCCCGGAGCTGTTCCGCCAGGTAACGGAGTTCTACCGCCAGGTGCGCTACCGGGACGGCCAGACCTGCTCCCAGGGCATGGAGGCCCTGGCATCGCTGCTTTCCGAGTGCGCCCGCATGGTCTCCTGAATCCAAACTAGTAGGTTGACAAGCACAAAAAGGCTTTTACCGGCCCGCATCACGCGCTCCGCCGCCGGAAACGGGCACCGGGTTGTTTTTCTCAACGCCCTCCGCTCGGCGCTCAAAGCGAAGCCTTTACGAAATACCCCCACCGACATAACCATTGGCTTAATTTATCCTAGAAGGACATTTTACTGGCAGGCGTCGAAAGCCGCACGGAATATTCTCCCGATTGCATGGATCGCCCCGCTGCCCGGAAACAAGCAATCCTCCTTCGGCTTTTGCCTTATCATTTTAGTGCCTTTGCCGGTAACCCGCTTCACCGGGCGCTTGAAGCGAAAGCCTTTCACGAAATCCCCCCACCAACATAACCGTTGGCTTGATTTGGCCCTAGAAGGACCTTTTACTGGCAGGCACCGAAAGCCGCACGAAATACTCTCCCAATTGCATTGATTGCTCCGCTGCCCGGAAACAAGCAATCCCACCTTCAGTTTTTTGCCATATCATTTTAGTGCCTTTGCCGATAACCCGCTTCACCGGGCGCTTGAAGCGAAAACCTTTCACGAAATCCCCCCACCAACATAGCCGTTGGTTTCCGAATCCAACAAAAACGTCCCGGCGAACCGCGTTTTCGCGCAGGCCCGCCGGGACGTTTTTATATGTTTCAGCGTTTCCCCCGAAGCATTTCCACCGCGTGGAGGGCGGCGTCGTGGAGCTCCTTCTGCTCCGGCTTCAGGTTGTTGAGGATCCATTCCAGCTGGGAAACGGCGTGGTCGTTGCCCACCTTCTCCAGGGCGTGCATGGCCGCCAGCTTCACGGCGTCGCTGGGGTCCTTGAGGAGGTCGCTGAGCATGTTGCTGGTCTCGTCGCAGACCTTGGTGCCGCAAGCCTCAGCAATGAGGACCCGGACAGCCTCGTCAGCGGAGGCGCACTTTTTCTCCAGCTTTTCCCAATGGCCCTTCTGGACCAGCTTCTCAAATTCTTCCTTCTTGTCGATGCCAAACATGGCAAAACCTTCTTTCCAACGGCCGCAGAGCCTGAATTTCTGCACGGCATGCACAGGAAAGTGTCAAATTCCCCCGTGTATTTGTCGTACTTATAGAATACTCCTCTTTTCCGGCAATGTCAATGCCCCGAAATTTTTTTCTCTGACGCCAGAAAAACCCGCCGCCCCTTTTTGTGGATTTCACAGAAAATTTTGAACATTTTTTGTCACGGATGGAAATTTTCTTCCGGCCAACCTGTACTAAACTCCCGCCCCGGCACATAGGATGTAGCAAACAAGCGAGTGAGGGGCGAAGCACATGACCGAAAATATTGAAGAAAGAAGCGTTCTCTTCGGAGCCTATATCCTGGACACCCACGCCACCGTCCGGGCCACGGCCAAAAAGTTCGATTACAGCAAGTCCACCGTCCACAAGGACATCACCGAGCGTCTCCGCCACGCCAATCCCCAGATGTACGCCGAGGTCCGCAAGATTCTGGACACCAACAAGCAGGAGCGTCACATCCGCGGCGGCATGGCCACCAAGCACAAGTACGAAAAGCACCCCGCTGCGGAATAGAGCGGCTCATCCCATGGAAAAGGGCGGCAGGAACCTCTCCGGCCGCCTTTTGCTGCGGCTATTTCAGAAAATCGTAGACCGTGCTTTTGTATGTATCTCCGGCCATGAGATTAAGAACCGGACTGCGTCCCGCCGCCAATTCCCTTTGGAAGTAATCCCGAGTATCCCGCAGATACTGCCAGAACACCGTCATGTTTCGAAGATAGGTATATCGTACCGCCGGAAACCGTACCGTTTCCGCCAATGCCATCAACCGCTCCCGCTGGAGGATCAGTCGGTCCAGCTCTGTCAAAACATGGAAAGGGTCGTGACTTCCTTCCAAGCCGGTGAGGGTTTGATACTCGTCGGCCAATACAAAATAATGCTGAGCGGTCAGCCGCCATATCTCATTCATTCGGCTCGGGTTTTCCTCTTTTTCGAAATACTCTAAGGCTGCCGCCGAATTCCGCCGCAACAACTGCAAATAGGAATGGTATTCCTCCTTATTTTCCCGAATCCGTCGGAAGGCATTTCCGGGGAAATCCTGGGGAAAGGGCAGATCCTTATGATAGTAGCTGTAATGGTAGTATTCCAGCCGATAGCAAGCCCGGTTGAGATAAAGTTCCCCTGTCTCATCAATCAGAATGCCATGAAGGGAATCCAATGCCCTCTCCGCCGCAACAGAATTCCGCGGGAAACGGAAGCGGGCATACCGCTGGTCGAATTCTGAAAAGTCCTGGGCCCGCTCCGGGTCCCAGGCGGCTTCCGCCAGACAGAGGTAATTCTTATCATAGCAGTATTCAAAGGTACCATATGCCTCAATCCCTTCAAACCCCAGTTCTGCCGCCAATTTGGCACAGGCCCGAATATTTGCGTTATTCTCCGTTGGAATCACCCAATTGTAATATCCGGTAAACGGCTTGATCACGCTGCGAAAAATCCCGTTGACCTTCCCAGCCTCATCCCAGAAGAGATGCTTGGGGTCATCATAGCTCCACCAGTCCAGAACCACCGCGTCGTAGATCCCTGCCTGGATAAACCGCTCCCTCAGCTCCTCATTCACCATGTGGAACTGATGAAAAAGCATGTCATGGTAAATGTAGATGTGCTTCATCCCCCGGCCCTTCAGATGCTGGCACAACCGGATGATATGCTCCACCATAATCTCAGAGTAGGAGGAATCCCGGCACTTTTCGCAGTGACAGTGATACAGTTCTCCAACTTCATCCAGGCCGATCTCAATAGAATCGATGCCATTTGGCTCCAGATACCGGCCGATGATCTCATCATAAATACGGAAAAGGATCTCATAGGTTTTGGGGTTCCGAGTGCAGAAGCCATAACCGCTGCTCCCGCCGGACTCGGTTTTTGCTGCGATCTCCGGAAACGTTTCCGGCAGCAGCCGATTATGGCCCAGGCTGTTGAACAGTGGTTTGACCGTGATGTTTTTACGCTTGGCGTAGGCAATGATTTCCCCCAGAAAATCTTCGCGGAACATGGCAGGAAGAACGTCCCGCTGGCAGATCCACCGCCTCTCCCGCACGGAATAGTATTTGATGTTCCGGGGCGTTTTCAATTCCGGATAGGCATGAATGGGGACGTACAGATATTGAGATACCCGACCATCGTACTGCACCGACCAGCACCCGTAAATGCCAATGGTCAGCTGGTTCAGCTTCATGCTGGCGAAGTAATCCACAGCGGCCTTCCAATCCGAAAGCGTCATGAATTCGGTGCCGTAGCGGCATTCCATGTAGTTCCCCCTCCGGGAAAAACTCGGGTAATCCAAAATGTCGACTTCTGGCAGCAGCACCCGATCCTCCTCTGTCCAAAGAAGCTGCCCTAACGTTACGGCGGCATAAAATGTCCCGGCGGGATCTGCACCGCACAGGACCGCACCCTTCCGGGTCACTTGAATCGAATAGGCTTCCTTCTTGGAAATTCCGGCGAAGACGGGGCTCTGTGGATCCGTCCGAAGTGTGATGACGTAGCCCTTTTCTGAATCGCGGCAGTCATCAATGGCGGCCAGCTCTAGGAATCGCTGCTCCAAAAGCCGGAGAGCTTCCTCCTCCCGAGGATCGTTGCCGGTCTCTGCACAGAGACGGAAGCTCGCCTGGGAAAGCCGTGCGATCTCTACCTCCTCGCCTGAAGTCTTCAGATGTTTGGGATAGGGGAACAACGAATTCGCGAGGGAATGCATATGGTTTCCTCCTTTCCGGCGCTTACACCTTCACCGCGCCGATGGTGATGCCCTTGACAAAATACCGCTGCACAAAGGGATACAGCAGCAGAATGGGTCCGGTGGCCACGCAGGTCATGGCCAGGCCAACGTAGGTAAAGGATTAGTGCAGGACGACGGAAAGCAGCCCCATACACAGCACCGCTGGCCACGTCCTGACCGCCGGAACACAAACCCGATGTTGGGACAAGCTGTACAAAAGAATGTACGCCACACCGCAGACGGCAAAGCGGAGTCCGGCAAACAGCAGAATATCCGGCACAAAGGCCGTGTCCACCCGAAAGGCGCGATATCCCAGCTTCACCGCCGGAAACATACTGCCCCACAGAGCCATGGTCAACAGCGCCAGCAAAAGAGCCGGGCCCTTACGTTGAAAAAGCGTGTTCCGTTCCATCCGCTACTCCACAGTGAGGACGACTTTTCCCACGTTTTCCCCTCGCTGAAGGATGCCGTGGGCCTCCTCCGCCCGCTCCATGGGCAAAACCCGGTAAATATTGGGACGAATCTGTCCGGATGCAATTTTGGGCCAAATCTTCTCCACCAGCGCGGAAAGAATGGCAGCTTTCTCCGCAACGGAGCGTTTCCGCAGCATACTCCCCTTCAGCTCCACCCCTTTGGTCAGAAGGGCGCGAAGGGGAACGTTGGCGGTAATGCCATCCAGAGTGGAAATCACCACCCAGCGACAGCCCTCTGCCACATAGGGAAGGCAGCGGCCAATGGTTTCGCCAGCCAGGCAGTCTATGGCCACGTCAATGGGATGGCCGGACTCAGCCTCCCGGCCAACGACCTCCACCGGGTCCTCCGAATCGGTGCTGATCACCACATCGGCCCCCAGATGTGCAATCTGCCGCCGCTTCTCCTCATTGAGCACCGAGGTGATCACGTACCCGCCAAAAGCCTTTGCCATAGGGATTCCCACCGAAGCCAGTCCGCTGGCCCCTGCAGGCATAAAAAGGGTCTCTCCAGGCCGGAAGCGCCCCTCCAGAAAGAGATTCAGATAGCAGGTGGCGTAGGCTTCGGGGAGGGCTGCGGCCTCCTCAAAAGAAAGGCCCGCCGGAATCGGCATCAGCATGTTCCAGGGAATCGCCGCAGCCTGGGCATATCCTCCGCCGCCTAGCAAGGCGCAGACCCGATCTCCGGGTTTCCAGTGACTCTTCTCCGCCACTTCTTGGCCCAGGGAGACCACGGTTCCGGAGATTTCCAGTCCCATCCAAGGCGGGCAGCCCGGAGGCGAGGGGTATTTTCCTTTCCGCTGGAGAAGGTCCGCACGGTTCAAAGCAGCGGCATGGATTTTCACCAGAATCTCGTTGCCCTTAGGCTCCGGGTCCGGGACCTCCGACCAGACCAGGCGTTTTTGATCGTCCACAAGCATTGCTTTCATTGTTGATCTCTCTTTCCGTTATTGGCCCTTAAGGCCCAGGCTGCGGCCACCGTCTATGACATAATTCTGGCCGGTAATAAATCCCGCCTTTTCCGATGCAAGGAAGACGACCACGTCAGCAACGCCTTCCGCCTTGGCAATCTGGTGCAGATAGTTGGTGGCACTGGTATCCCAAAAGGTTTCCGGACGGGGGACAAGTCCTGGAGCAACGCAGTTCACCGTGATGCCGTACTCCCCCAACTCCATGGCCAAGGATTTGGTCATGGAGATCAGACCTCCCTTAGCCGCGCTGTACTCCACACAATTGACACTGCCCTGGATTCCCACAATGGAGGAGATATGGATCAGCCTTCCACACACGCCTTGCCGGATCATGAACCGGGCGACAGCGCGATCGTAGTAAAGAGCGCCCAGGAGATTGATGGCAATGTTGCTCTGAAGAACCTGATCGGTCTGATTGACAAGATGGGTCATTTTTTTCCGGGCGCTTCCGCCTGCGGCGTAGACCAGGGCGTCCACCGTGCCAAAGTCCCGGCAGACCGCCGCCACATTCTCCTCAACAGAAGCGGAATCGGTGACGTCCACGGCATACGTCCGAGCGCTTCTCCCCTTTTCAATCAATTCGCTGGCGGTCCGCTGGGCCGTTTCCAGGTTGACATCAGCGACGGCAATGGCATAGCCCTCCTCAGCCAGGGCCAGGGCGCAGGCGCGGCCGATGTTTCCGCCGCCACCCACAATTATTGCAGTTTTTTCCACAAAGATTCCTCCTTTAGCCGGAAATAGAAACTCCGCAGGCCCGCAAAGTAGCCCGATGGATTCGAAGTTCATGGTCGTAAGAAAAGGGATTTTCTTTCTCCCCGGCGACAATTCGGGCAAAGTCCAGCATTTCTTCGTCATAGCGGCCGGTAATTGGGGGAAGCTCCACTGTTTCCCGATGATCGGCGTAGATGTTGTCGGTCCCGGCCCGGGAAACGGTCATCACGGTGGGGTATTCAAAAGGCTTGATCTCCACTGTCATCTTGGTGCCGCAGACCACAAACTGCCGACGGCCGTAGCCGTTGACCTCCGTGGAAGACACCCGGACAAAGGAGGGTCCCTGAGGATATTCCAACACTGCGGCGTTGTTATCGAAGCAGGCCACACCGTTTTTTCCGCTTTGGTGGAAAAAGGGAATGATCCGCTCCGGCTCCCCCTGGAGCAGGACGATAAGGTCGATCAGGTGGCAGCCGAAGATATACATACTACTTCCCGGAAACTGTGTGAGCCATTGACGGTACTCATCGCTATGTTCCGTGCTCATGTGGGCATCGATGTGGAGAATCTTGCCCAACTCGCCGCTGCGCTGTTTTTCCAGGATATATCGGACGGCGGGATTGTAGCGGTACATATAGGCCAACTGAACCGGGAGGTTTTTCTGCCGGGCTTCTTCCATCAAGTCCCGAAATTCGCCGTAATCCTCGCCGCCCGGCTTGTCCATATGGATGGGAAAGCCCCGGTCAATGGCCAGGCGCGCATATCGGGTCAAATCCTTGACATCGCTTTCAATGAGGAGGGCGTCCAGGCCGGGAGTGTTCAGCAGCTCCTCCACGGGAAGAAAGGGCAGGTCCCGGTATCCGGGAAGAGCTCCTCGCTTTTCCCGCCAGGCCGGATCCGGCTCTGCAACGCCGACCACATCGAAAACCTCCGGGAACTTCCGGACCGTGGCCATTTTGGCCTCGGCGTGGTTGTGGCCAATGCCGATCTGGCCGATTTTCAGCTTCTTCATAAGAACACCGGCACCCCTCAAAGCTCCTGGTCGCCCACCTGGTCGATCCAGTCCCGCAGCCAGTATTCGCTGGACAGCCCCAGACCCATGACGCAGTTGGTGAGGAAAACCATGCCCTCGATCCGCCCCTCATGAAGCCACCGGAGCCCTGTTTCGCACTGGAGCTTCATGATCTCGTCGGACACAGGCGCTTTATGCTTGTAATCATAGAAATAGATACCCAGCATTTTCCGCTTGTTGGGAAGCAGCTTTTCGTACTTTTCAAAGTTGTCGATAATGTGGGGAATGTCGTCCATGCACCAGATCGTCAGCACATCAATGTCATCGTAAAGGGCCGGGGAATACTTTTCTACGTCCTTGATATAGCAGGTGGCGTAAATTTCCATAGGCCGTCCGCACTTGTCCAGGCGCTGCCGGATCTCCTTGAGCTGAGCCGCGTAAACCTCCTCGGTTCCGCCCTCCCAGCCGAACATATCGTCCAGATACGCGCCCCGGATGTTGGGATATTTTTCCGCCAGACGGCAGATCCACTCCTCCTCGTTACCGTTGCGCCAGGCTCCTGAGCCGGTAACGCTCCAAAGGACCCGCTTCATCCGGCAGAAGCTCTCCATATAGCCGTAGGCATCCATGGAAAATGGCACGGGGATGCCGTCGGAAGCCACCATCATCATATTGGACACGCCCAGCATATGAGCGCCTTCGCCGGGGGTGATCCGGGACCACCAGCTCAGCCGCCCATCGGGCTTTCCCAGAAATACATCATCGTCATGGGCGCGGCTGGCAAAAAGCCAGAAGCGGTCCCGTACAGTTTCTTTTTCCATTATAATTTCTCCTTTCCGACGCTTACCCCTTCACCGCGCCGATGGTGATGCCCTTGACAAAATACCGCTGCACAAAGGGATACAGCAGCAGAATGGGTCCGGTGGCCACGCAGGTCATGGCCAGCTTCACGGTCTCCTGGGGGAGCATTTCCCCGGGGTTCACCGTTCCGCCCATTTCCATGATGCGCTTGATCTCGTTGGCCTGATTCAGGATGTTGTAAAGATAGTACTGCAAGGTGAACAGCCGGTAGTCGGTGATGTACAGCATGCAGCTGTACCAGGAGTTCCAGTACCCCAGCGCCATAAACAGCCCGATGGTAGCCAGCGCCGGCTTGGTCAGGGGCAGGATCAGCCGGACAAAGATGCCGAAGTCGTTGGCTCCATCGATTTTTGCCGACTCGGTGATGGCGTCGGGGATAGAGCTCATGAAGTTCCGCATCAGCAGAATATTGAACACCGACAGCAGGCTGGGCATGACCACAGCCAGTGGATTGTTCTTCATCCCCAGGGACATCATCAGCAGATAGGTGGGAATCAGTCCCCCGGAAAACAACGTGGTGAAGTAAAAGAACATGGAAAAGAAGTTCCGCCAGGCGAAATCCTTCCGGCTCAGAACATAGCCGGTCATGGCGGTGAGAAACAGCCCGATCCCCGTGCCCGTCACCGTATAGAGGATGGTGTTCCGGTAAGCCAGCGCGATCCGCTCCGGAGACTTGAAGATCGAGCGGTAGGCGTTGAGGGTCGCCCCCTTGGGAAGGATACTGTAACCGCTTTGGATCACGGCGGCCTCCGAACTGAAGGAGCCGGAGACGATGAGAAGGAACGGAATCAGGCACACCACGGCGATAAGCCCGATCAAAAAGCCGCCGATGAGGTTAAAAGCCGCCCGCTCCCGATGGTCGATTGCTGCTGCCAACTGCTGGGTCCCCCTTTCTCAAAACAGCGCGCTTTCCGCGTTGATTTTTTTCACAATGGCGTTGACAGCCATGATCATCCCGAAACACAGCACCGATTGCAGCATCCCGGCCGCGCCGGTCATGCCGTAGTCCGTGCCTTTCAGCATGCTGCGGTAGACATAGGTGTCAATGACGTCGGTGGTTTTGTACAGCAGGCTGTTGTTCCCCACCAGGTTCCAGAATAGCGCAAAATTCCCACGGAAAATGCTTCCTACGTTGAGCAAAGTCACAGTAATGATAGTAGGGAGCAGATTGGGCAGCGTGATCCGGAAGATGCGCTGCAAAATCGTGGCCCCGTCGATCTGGGCCGCCTCATAAATTTCCGCGTCAATGCCGGTGATGGCGGCCAGATACACCACGGAGCCGTAGCCCATGTTCTTCCAGGTGTTGGCGGCGATCATGATGAAAGGCCACCAGCCGGCATTGGCATAAAAATTGACCTTCTCCGCCCCAAAGGCCGTCAGAATGGCGTTGATAAAGCCGTAGCGGTAGTTGAGCAGGTTGTATACAATGGCCCCCACCACCACAATGGACACAAAGTAGGGCAGAAACACCGCCGTCTGGCAGAACTTTTTGAAAACGCGCCCGCTGAGCTCCGACAAGATCACGGAAATAAACAGCTGGAACACCAGCCCCACAAGAATAAACGCCAGATTATACAGAACCGTGTTGGCAAACAGCGACACCAGCTTCCCCGAACGGAACAAAAACGTAAAGTTGGAGAACCCCACCCAAGGGCTCCGCAGGATGCCCAGGGAGTAGTCGTAATTCTTGAAAGCAATGAGCATCCCGAACATGGGAACATAACAGAAAACGATAAAAAACGCGACTGCCGGCGCCAGCATCAGTAAAAGGACCCGATACTCGGAAAGCTGACGGAAAAACCGCCCCATCTTCCCGGAGCCCGCCGGTTTTAAGGTTTGCATCTCTCTTTCCACTCCTTTTGACAAAAACCGGCAGCACCTGTGCGCGTTCAAGCTCCGTTGGCCGCGTCACAGTGCGCTGCCGGTATCTGCTGACTGCCGCAGCCGGCAATGTCCGGTGCGACGGGTCCGATTATTTCAGACCTGTGATAAAGTCCGCGACCTGGCGGTTGCATTCATCCAGAACCGTCTGCATCCCAGCAGTGTTCAGCTCCTGACGATACTGTTCCACCGCAGCCTCCACGTCTTCCATCATGCCGTACTGTAAGGCGGAGTTTTCCTTCATGACTGCGCTGATATTGGCAATCTCCGTCTTTACATTGGTCCGATCCAGAGTAAACGCCTGCAATGGAACCTCCACGCGATGAGCGTTCAGGATATCCATAATGTCATCGTAGCCCGGATAATTGTCAACCGCGGGCAAGCCAATCACCGTGTTGGTATAGTTCCAGTTGCAGCCGGGAGTATAGGTGTTGGCTTCGTCCGTATCCAGCGTAACCATTTTCCCATCCCCGTTGACTTCATAGTTGAGACCCTCAATGCCGTACTGGAGCAGATGGTTGTACTCGGGGTCGCCGTAGAACAGATTGGTCACCATCATGGCACGCTCCGGATTTTCAGCCAGGCGGTTGAGGGTGGTGCCGTTTCCGGTAAAGGGAGTGTTCACCGTCGCCATATCCTTGTTAAGATAGCAAATCTTCAGGTTCCATTCCGGGTGCTCCTTGGAAACGGTCTTGGCAACAGAATTCAACGTGGACATATTGGAGATCACCGTTCCCACCAGGCCGTTGCTGAACTTGGTCTGGGAATCGATGGTGTCTGCAATGGCATCGGCGGACCACAGGCCGTCCTGGTAGTACTGCCGCATCTTCTTGCAGTAGTCCATGTACACATCCGAAAGCATGAAGGACGTGACCTCATAATTACCCGCCAGCGCGTCCTGGAGGTGATAGCCCGAATCCAGTCCGGTAATCATGGGCAGCAGGCCGGAGGGATTCTGGTAGAGCATATCGTCCAAATAGGTGACGTCGCCGATGGCCTCCATGCCGGGCTCATTTTCCGCAATGGCGTAGCAATACTTCTCGAAGTCCTCTGCGGTCTCAATAGAGCCAAGGCCGTATTTCTCGCAGATGTCCCCGCGGATCAGCACACCCAGATAGTTGTAGCCGTAGTTGATGACCGGGATCATGTAGATTTTCCCGCCCACCTTGGACTGCTGCCAGGCAATATCCGGAAGCTGCTCCTTCACCAGAGGCATGTACTCCTCGATCTCCTCCATGGTGATTTCCCGGAAAGCGTTCTGGGATGCGTTGTTCACGTAGCCAAGCCAGGTAGCGTCATAGGCGAAATCAAAGATTTCATTGCCCGCATACTTCATGGCCAGCTTGCTTTGAGCATCAGCAGACCCCAGCCATTCCACCTCGACCTCGCAGTTCAGGTCTTCCTTGAGCATTTCATTGATCTTGGCCCAGACCTCGTCATAATTGCCGGTGGAGGGCTTGTCGCCGTAGTTGACGTATTTCAGCTTCACGTATTCCAGTTCCGCCGGAGCGCTGGATTCTTCCGCAGCAGAAGACACAGAGGAGGGATTCTCAGAAGACACTGGCGTCGAAGAAGGCGCATCGTTTCCGCAAGCGCCCAACAGGAACAAAGCGGCCAGCAGGCCCGAGGTCCGTGCGATCCGTTTCCGGTTTGCTCTTTTCATAAAGTTGATCCTTCCGTTCTTTTCAATTTCTCCCCGAAACTGCGCGGAACGAATCGGCCGCTTCGCCCCGAAAATATTTGTCGCAAAATCACAGTTTTCATCGGTGAGTTTCCTATATTCTAGCATGGTTTTCCCGGATTGGAAACCCCAAAATTTTTCGATACCGCCAAAAAAGGTGCACAATCTCCCGGTCATCCCTCCTTCTCCCCCTTTTTCAGCCTTCGTTTACTTGACAAGAAAAATCAAACCGGTTATCATATTAATTAGTCAATCCGACAAAATTCACCCCTTTGGAGGGCCTATGTTTCAAGGAATCCGGCGAAAAATCCACAACCTTTCCATCCATATGAAGCTGCTGCTCAGCTACCTTTTCCTCTGCGGCATCTGCTTTCTCGCCTTTTTCTGCGTCTTCGTCCCCCGGATCGCCGGTATGGCGGAAAAAAACGTCCTCTTTTCCGCCGAGCAGGCTCTGGACCAGGCGGAAAAGTACATTTCCTTCCGAATGGAGAGCATCCGTCAGGCGGACTACGCCTTTGCCTACGACCCAACCGTTGCGCAGCTCATCTCCAAGGATGCCGCGGATTACACTCCCCAGGAGCAGCTCCGGGACCGAAACACGCTGCGCAGCCGCCTTTCCCAGGTCCAGCTGAACTACTCCCAGATCATCGGCTCCATGGAGCTCTACCTGAACGACGACTTCCTCTACGTCTCCTCCTACTCCAGCCAGTACCGCCCCTTTTCCTCCATCCGGAACACTCCCTGGTACCAGGCCATGCAGGAATCCCGCCGGTCCTGCTACTACATCCCGCCCCAATGGAACACCCAGCCGGACTGCATTTCAGTCGTAAACCTCATCAGCGACCCGAACGACTACTCCCAGCACATCGGCGCGGTCATCATCCACACCCCGGAGGAGAGCATCCGCAGCATCATTCAGAAATGCGTTGTCACTCCCGGCGGATGCTGCTGCATCCTCAACGAAAAGGGCGTCCTGATCACCTCCTCAGACCCGTCCAAAGCCGTCATAGACCCAGAAAAGGCCCGCCTGACCCAAAACGGCGCGTACAACGACGCCCAGAATCTTTACTGCACCCGGCAGCTGGACCTCTGCAACTGGACCCTGATCCAGGTTATCCCCTACCGGGACATCGCCGAGATCAAATACAGCAACTTCAGTGCCCTGCTCCTCCTCTGCCTGGGGATTCTGGGGGTGATCACGCTGCTCTCCATGATCATTTCCTCCAGCATCACCCGGCGATTGAACCTTTTAAAGGCCCAGATGGCCGCCTTCCGCTATGAAAAAGCCATCCCCCTCCCGGTAAGCCGGGACGGCGATGACATCGACCAGCTGTTTCTCAGCTATAACGCCCTGATGGCCCGGATTCAGAACCTGACCCAGGAAAACATCCAGAAAGGCCAGCGCCTGAACCAAACCGAGCTGGCCTTGCTCCACACCCAGATCAACCCGCATTTCCTGTTCAACACCCTGGACATGATCCGCTCCCTGGACGACCAGGGGGAAACCCAGAAGGCTTCCAATGCCATCGCCGCTCTGTCCGCCTTTTACCGCCGCAGCCTGAACAAGGGCAGCATGCTCAGCACTCTGGAAAACGAGCTCCAGCACGTCAATGCCTACCTGGAAATCCAGCGCCTGCGCTTCGGCGACCGGTTCCAGCTGGAGATCGACGTTCCCCCGGAGCTGCTGGAGGCCCTTCTGCCTCGCGTCACCTTGCAGCCCATTGTGGAAAACGCGCTGCTCCACGGGATTCTCAACAACGCCAAAAAATCCGGTACCATCCGCATCTCCGCCCGGGAATTTGGTCCCGACGTCCGCATCACCGTCTGGGACGACGGCTGCGGCATGTCCCGGCCCCAGCTGAACCGCCTGTTCCAGCCCGGCAGCGGCATGGGGCTTGCCAATACCAATGAGCGGCTCCGCCTCCACTTCGGCAGCGGCTGCGGCCTGGACGTGGAAAGCGTGGAAAACCAATTTACCCAAGTGACCATCCGGATTCCAGCAAAGGAGGGCCCCCATGAAGATTCTATTGGTTGACGACGAGCAGTACGTCTTGGACCGGCTGACGGCCATTCTCCGCGGCGGCCTGCCGGAGGAGCTGACGGTTTCTACCGCCTCCGACGGCGCCGAAGCCCTGGAAAAGGCCCTGGCCTCCCCTCCGGACCTGCTGATCACCGACGTTCGGATGCCCCGGATGGACGGCATGGACCTGGCCTTGCAGATCACCTCCATCGCCCCCGACTGCAAAATCGTCTTCCTCAGCAATTATTCGGACAAGGAGTACCTCCGCCAGGCCATCCACCTTCACGCCGTGGAGTACATCGACAAGCCGGTGACGCCGGAGCGCCTGCTCTCCCTGACGGAGCAGCTGGCCTGGGAGCACAAAAGCGCAAAACTCCGCCAGCGTTCCCTCGCGGAGGAAAACGCCGCCAATGCCCGGAAAATCCTGACCCAGCTCTGGTCCCAGATGCTCTGCGGCAAAAACTCCAACCTGGACAGCGTCCGCCAGCCGTGCCGGCAATACGGCCTGGACCCCTTTTTCCACTCCGGATACCGCTGCCTGATCCTCCGCACCGATGGGACCGCCGTGGATTTGACGGCCCTACCTGCGGCCGCCCGGATTCTCCCCTGTGATTGCGACCCGCAAAGCGATTCCCAGACGCTTTTCCTCTACGCTCAGGAGCCCGCCCCGCTGTCCGACGCCCAGATCCGGGCCATCTGGGAGTCCGCCCGCCTTCTGCCCGGCGTCAGCGGCATGGCCGCCGGACCGGCGGTGCCCTCCTGCCGGGAGGCGTTTGCCTCCTACCAGGCGGCCCTGGCCGCCCTCGACCGGCTGTTTTTCCGCCAGGGGCCCCATCTGATCCTTTCCCAAAGCGCACCGGAACCCCCGGCCCGCCCCCTGAATGAAGAAGCCTTGGCAGAATTCCGCAAGACCCTGTCCGAACTCCACACCGCCGAAGCCCAGAAAATCCTGGGGCAGATTTTTGCCAGACTCCGTCGGAACGAAAACCGCCCGGTCTCCTCCATCAAAAATTTCTGCTGTAAGGCCGCCGACATCCTCCTGCAGGTATCCGCCGAAAACCTCCTGGATTTTCACAGCCAATACACCAACACCCAGCTTTCCCAGCAGATTTTCCGCGCCGCCTCCCTCCAGGACCTGGAAGCCCTCCTGACGTCCTGGACCGGCGAGCTGCTGGCCTGCGGCGTCGGCGACGAGCGGATCATCCGCCTTACCATCGCCTACATCCGGCGCAACCTCCCCAATCCATCCCTCTGCCTGGACGAAATCTGCGCCTTCACCGGGTACTCCAAAAGCTATTTGTGCACGATTTTCAAGCAAATGGTGGGCATCACAGTGAACAACTACATCAATAAGACCCGTATGGACCAAGCCGCCGCCCTGCTCTCCGGAACCGCCAAAAGCGTCAAGGAGATCGCCCAAAGCGTCGGCATCGACAACGCCAAATATTTCAGCCGCCTTTTCAAATCCTACACAACGCTGACCCCCAACGAATACCGCAAAAGCACCGAACCCGCATAAAAAATCCCAGGCCGTCGCAATCCAACAGCCCAGGTACCAAAAGAGTCCCAACTTCTCAGGAGTTTCCACCACTTCATCGAATTTTCAGCCTAAAATCCCCACTGTGTATCCATTTTTGCAAAAAGCACACCTATTCAACATGCAACCGACTCATCGAACCCCACAAAGGCAATCACAGCGTATAGAAACCCAGGCCATCGAATCCACCAGTCCCGGTATCAAAAAAAGCTCCCGATCCCTCGGGAGCTCCTATCACTTCATCAAATTTTCAGCCTAAAATTCTCCACCGCAGTAACCATTTCCGTAAAAATCCCTCCACGTCCTGTTCAGCGCCAAACTAGCCCCACCAAAGCAATCACTGCGCATAAAACCCAAGCCAACGAATCCGGCAGCCCGCGTACCCAAAATGCCCGATTTTTTTCGAAG
>OIXH01002766.1_pt1 | contig 16833 bp, 14 predicted proteins | sample 1587741 | NCBI WGS metagenome assembly OIXH01 (sample SAMEA3888916, study PRJEB22519) | human gut metagenome | biome: human gut; feature: human-associated habitat; material: faeces | place: Denmark | collected 2011 | reverse complement strand
CGGTCAGATAGGCCATCTCGCTGGACTGGCACACGGCAAAGATGCCGGTGCAGCCCTTCTCAATGTACCAGTTGCACAGGCCCTCGATGGCCTTGAAGTCAGGCTTGTTGTCGTCGGTCCAGGGGGTGATCATAACGGGCCAGACGCCGGGAGCAATAGAAAATGCCATAACAATCTCTCCTTAATATGATTCGTCCTTTTTTAAACAGGCTTACGCCCAATCTCGCTGCGGCAAAGCCATGTTCAAAATCTTTACATCATATGGAACAGCTGGGGCAGGAACAGCACGGACTGCGGGACAAAGGTGATGATCAGCAGCACGATCAGCATCACGACGATGGGGCCCCAAATTTCCTTGATCACATCCTTCAAGGGGGTGCCGGAGATACCGGAGGTGATGAACAGGCACATGCCGAAAGGAGGAGTGGACAGGCCCAGCATCATGTTGAAGATGATGATCAGGCCGAAGTGGATGATGTTCACGCCAAACTGCTGGGCCACGGGCCACAGAATGGGGATCATGACCAGCTGGATGACGGAGGTATCCACGAACATGCCCAGCACCAGGATGATCACGTTGACCATCAGCAGGAAGACGATCTTGCTGTCAGTGAAGGACATGATCCAGTTGCCCAGACGCACACCGATCTGCTCCTTGGCGAAGATGAAGGAGATGGCGGAGGCTGCGCCCACCATGATGGAGACGGAGCCGGTGCCCTTTACGGTGTCGATCAGTACCTGCTGCAGGCCCTTCCAGTCCAGGATGCGGTAGACCAGGATGGCGATGATCAGGATGAACACGATGGTCTGCAGATAGCTCAGGTCACGGGTGGTACCCTCAGAACCGGCGGGAGCCAGAACGAAGGTGTAGATGGGCCAGGTAGCGGCAGTGGCCATGACCATGACGAAGGTGACAGCCAGGGACATACCCACGGCGCTGTCCAGCTTCTTGGACACGCCCAGGAAGGGACAAATACCCAGGAACTTGGCAAGGACGTAGTTGTCCACCAAGATCATGGTAAAGAAGATGCTGGCAAGTTTCAGTGCCATTACGCATTACCTCCTTCCGCAGTCTGGGCAGGCTCCTCGGCCTTCACCTTTTTTGCCTTGGGGGTGGTCAGCCAAGTAGCGGCAGCCATCAACACACCAAATACAAAGAAGCCACCGGGGGCGCTGGTCATCAGAGTGAAGGGATCCACAGAAGCGGGCAGGATCTGAATCTTGAAACCTTCGGGCAGGAAGGGCAGCAGGCGTTCGCCCACGCCCACCGGCCCGGCGCCGGGGCCGCCGCCGCCATGCGGGGTGCCCAGGGTCTTGTGCACATTGAGGTGCACCACGTCAAAGCCCACGTCGCCCACGCGCATCTTGCCCATGATGGCGTTCATGTTGGCGCCGTCGTAATAGAGCAGCGCGTCCACCTTGCGCAATTCTTCCACGATGCGCGGCAGGTACAGCTCCATGAGACCCAGCGTGTTGGGGCAGGTCATCATCAGACCGGCCACGTCCTCGCCGTGCTCGGCAATGGCCGCGGCCAAGGCGTCCGGGTCCACCATGCCGTCGCGGGACTCGATGTTCACGGTCTCAAAACCGGCCAACGCGGCGGAAGCCGGATTGGTGCCGTGGGCCGCGTCCGGAATGAGCATCTTTTTGCGATTGCGGCCCTTGGCCTTATGGTAGGCCGCGATGAGCTTGACGCCCGTGAATTCGCCGTTGGCTCCGGCCATGGGCTGGAAGGTGAAGGCCTTCATGCCCGTGAGCTCGCACAGCCAGCGCTCGGCCTCATAGAGGCATTGCAGCGCGCCCTGCGTGCAGGCCGCCCCGCGCGAGAGCTGGGCCAGCAGCGGATGCAGGCGGCTGAAGCCGGGCAGCGCGGCCACGTATTCGGTGAACTTGGGATTGTACTTCATGGTGCAGGAGCCAAGGGGGTAGAAATTGGCGTCCACACTGTAATTGAGTTTGGAAAGCCCGGTGAAGTGCCGCACCACGTCCAGCTCCGAACATTCGGGCAGGCGCGGCGGATCTTTGCGCAGCAGACCGGCGGGCAGCATCCGCGCCGCTTTGGGCGCGTCGGAATCTATCTCCCAGGCGCGACGGCCGGGCACGGATTTGGCGAAAATGGTTTTCACAGCAGACCTCCCACGGTTTCGGCCAGAAAGCCGATCTGGCGGCGGCTGTTGAGCTCGGTGCAGGCCAGCAGCAGCACGTTTTCCATGCCCGGATAGTAGCGGCCCACGGGATAGCCCGGCACGCAGCCGTGGCTGGTGAGCGTGTCCACCAGGGTTTCAGCGGGCATGGGCAGGCGCAGGGCCACTTCATTGCCGAAGGGCGCGTCGTTGAGCAGCTCCACGCCCTTGAGGGCCGTGAGCCGCTCCACGGCATAGCGGGCCAGCGCCATGTTGTTTTCCGCCAGGCGGGTCAGGCCTTCCGGTCCCAGCAGGCTCATGTGGATCAGGGCGCGCAGGGCGCAGAGAGCCTGGTTGGAGCAGATGTTGGATGTGGCCTTGGCGCGGCGGATGTGCTGCTCGCGGGCCTGGAGGGTCAGCACGTAGCCGGTTTTGCCGTCCAGATCCGTGGTGCGGCCCGCGATGCGGCCGGGGAACTGGCGGATGTGCTCTTTGCGGCAGGTCATGACGCCCAGATAGGGACCGCCGAAGGACAACGGCTGGCCCAGGCTCTGGGCCTCGGCCACGGCCACGTCGGCCCCCATTTCGCCGGGGGTTTTGAGCACGGCCTGCATGACCGGGTACACGGAGATGATGCCGAAGGCCTTGTGCGCGCGGGCCTTGGCGAAAAGTTCCGTATAGTCGGCCACCGCGCCGAAGAAGTTGGGATTCTGCACCAGCACGGCCGCGCAGTTGTCGTCCACGGCGGCCATCAGCGCGTCCATGTCGCTCACGCCGTCGCGCTGGCGCACGGTCTTCAGTTCCAGGTCCAGGCTGGACATATAGGTGCCGAGCATGACCCGCCAGATGGGGTTCACGGCTTCGTCCACCACCAGCACGCGCCGCCGGGTGGCGCGCACGGCCATCATGGCCGCTTCGAACAGGGCGGTGCCGCCGTCGTAGACCGAGGCGTTGGCGCAGTCCATGTCCAGCAGGCGGCTGATGGCCGTCTGGAATTCAAAAATGGCCTGCAGGGTGCCCTGGGAGCATTCCGCCTGGTAGGGCGTGTAGGCGGTATAGAACTCGCTGCGTCCGGCCAGGGCGTCCACGGCCTTGGGGATCTGGTGGGCATAATAACCCGCGCCCAGGAAGGAGATCATTTCCGGACGGTTTTTGGCGGCCAGGTCCTCGAAATAGGCACAGACCGAGGCTTCACCCTGCCCCTTGGGCAGTTTGAAACTTTTGGGCCGCATGTCCTGCGGAATGTCGGCGAAAAGGTCATCCAGGGTGCGCACGCCGACCACGGAGAGCATTTCCTGGAGATCGTCCGGCGTATGGGGAATATAGGGCATGTTTACTCCTTTTTGAACCTGCCTTGCGGCTTGCCCTGCAACGTTGCGCGTCTTTTGCAAAACCAGTTAGTTTTACAAAACATATCCAAGGAACCGCTACGTCAATCAAAATGACATCAGCGCTTCCTTAGAAACAGCCCCGGAGCATTTCAAAGGAATCTGCTCAAGGGAAGCGCTGAGTAATGAAAATTTTTGTTCTCTGCCAAGGGCGGCGAACCGCGGGCGGAGGGGTATATTCAAACCCGACCTTCGCACGGAATGAGCCGGACGCGGGCAGAGGGCAAAAAGACCATTACTCAGTATTTTCCTGGGAGCTGTTTCTAAATTAGGGAGTTTTGCCTTTCCAGCGAGGAAAACGAGCTTTTTACGACGGGAGTATACTCTTCTGGTATTCGGCCGGAGTGAAAAGCGACGTTTGACGAAGCCGGCAGGCAAAAGAACCAATTTAGAAACAGCTCCTAGTGAGCCTCTGTTGCGCAGAAAGCCTCATACGCCGCCGCATCCATCAGGCCCTCGGGCTTGCCGGACAGCTTCACGCGCACCAGCCAGCCTTCGCCGTAAGGATCGCTGTTGCATTTTTCCGGGGCATCCTCCAGAACGGCGTTCACCTCGGTCACTTCGCCGCTCACCGGCGAAACCAGGTCGCTGGCGGCCTTGACCGATTCCACGGAGCCGAATTCCTTGTCCACAGCCAGGGCGTCGCCCGCCTGCGGCAGTTCCACATAGGTGATGTCGCCGAGGGATTCCTGGGCGAAATGGGTGATGCCGATAACGGCTTCGTCGCCTTCCAGGCGGGCCCATTCATGACTTTTGCTGTAGAGAAGATCGGCGGGAGCGTTGGACATGGTGTTTCCCCTTTACACTGCATAAAATGTGTTGGTTATGTGAAATCAAAAGCCTTGCGCGGGCAAAGGCTCCGCGCCTACTGCAATTTTTTGCGGGCCGTGCCTTCTTTGTAGAAAGGCAGATCCGCGCGGCGGGCCGCCAGCTCGCTGCGGGCCGTGCGGACCACGAAATCCGCATGTTCGGCCTGAGCCGCGTCCACCCAGGCAAAAGCGATGACGCAGCCCAGCGAGGGCGCAAAGGAACCGCTGGTCACCCGGCCCACTTCCGGGCCGCCGGGCAGAGCCAGAACGTCGCCGTGCCGCGCGGAACGGCGGCCTTCAATGCGCAGAGGCACCAGCACCTCGCGCACGCGCTGCGCGCCTTCCTTGCCCACATAGTCGGCCGTGCTGGTCAACATGCGGCCCATGCCCGCCTCGGCCGGAGAGTGTTTGTCGTCCAGATCGTGTCCGTAGAGGGGCAACCCGGCCTCCAGGCGCAAAGTGTCGCGCGCGCCGAGGCCCACGGGTTTGACCCGTTCGTCCTTGAGCAGGGCCGTCCAGAAGGCCTCGGCCTTGTCCCAGGGCAGATAAAGCTCAAAACCCAGTTCGCCGGTGTAGCCCGTGCGGCTGACCAGCAGAGGCGCGCCGTCAAAGGTCGTTTCCCGGAAGCCGAAATAGGGCAGGTCATGAAAATTCTCGTTGAGCGCGGCTTCCAGCACGTCCACGGACTCCGGCCCCTGCAGGTCGACCTTGGCCGTGACGGCGGAAAGGTCGGTGAGGGCCACGCCCTGGGGCAGGCGCTCGCGCAGGGCCGCAAAGTCCCCGGCGGCGCAGGCCGCGTTGACCACGATCATGAAGGCGTCCGGGCCGAAGCGGTAGATGATGCAGTCGTCCAGCACGCCGCCCTCGGCATTGAGCAGAAAGCCGTAACGGCATTTGCCCGGCGCGAGGGTAGCCAGATTGTGGCTCGCCGCGCGGGACAGCGCCTCATCCGCGCCCGGCCCTTCAATGCGGAATTCGCCCATATGACAGATGTCGAAAAGACCGGCATGCTGACGGGTGTGCTGATGCTCGATCAGAATGCCCTCGTACTGGATGGGCATGAGCCAACCGGCGAAAGGCGCCATTTTGGCCCCATGGGCCTCATGCCAGGAAGTGAGCGGCGTACGCAGTTCCGACATGGATTCTCCTTTGCTGCAGTGTCTTGAACGCGGCCGTAAGCGGCCGGAGCCCGTCGGGCAGCTTGTGATGGGCGCGTGTACTTTAGCATGTCCGAAGGCGGGGCACAAGAAGCCCGTCCTGGCGCGTAAGCCCGGCAGCGCGGTAAAAAAGACGCCGGAACCGCCGCTCAAGACGTCTTGACCCTTGCGGGATATGGAGCCATAAGAAACAGAAAGTGTCCAACCATGCCCGCCGTCCCGCAACAGCCCTCTTTTCAAGCGGCTTTTGGAAACATTGCATGCCCAAGGTCCGTCCCCTGCATTTTCCGGTCTTTCTGACCGGCGTGCTGCTTACCATCGCCTTCGCCGTCTATGCCGCGTGGACCTCGGTCGACCATCGACGGACGGACGCCCTGCGCACCGCCGAAGTGTACAGCGCCCGCCTGGAAACGCTGCTGAGCGGACTTTTCCACAAAACCGACGTGCTGGAATCCGTGATCATTGCCGGACACGGGCACATACCGGAAACAGTCTTTGAGGACCTGGCCAGATCACTGGCCGACGGCGCGGGCATCCGGGCCATCCAGTATCTGCCGGACGGCGTCGTGACCTATTGTTATCCCCGCGAGGGCAATGAAGCGGTCATAGGCACAAGCGTTTTTACCAATCCCAAACGCCGGGCCGATGCCCTGCTGGCCGTCAACAGCCGCGGCATTGTTTTATCGGGCCCGTACAGCCTGTTCCAGGGCGGCCTGGGGCTGGTGGCGCGCAATCCCATTTTTCTGACCGAGGCCGACGGGCAGGAAAAATTCTGGGGATTCGCGGTGCTGATCCTGGACCTGCCCGAGGCTTTGAAGCCGGTCTTCCTGAACGCGTTGCGGCAGGAGGGCTACGCCTACCGCCTGCACTGCCGGGGGGAACACGGCGATGATCTGACAATCGCCCAAGGCGGCGTCATGCCCCCCGGACGGCCTGTGGACTACGGCATCCAGGTGCCCAACCATGCCTGGACACTCAGCCTTGCCCCGGAAGGCGGCTGGATCGGCACAAAGGAGCTTCCCCTTCACCTGGGCCTGGGCTTCGTCATCAGCGGGCTGTGCGCCGTCGTGGCGCACCAGCGGCGGGAAAAGGAACGCTTGCTGCGCCAGACCGCGGAGACTGACGATCTGACCGGCCTGTTCAACCGCCGCAAGCTGAACCGGATAGTGGACGCGCTCTGCCGCGCGCCGCAGTCCGCGCACTTTGTGTTTCTGTATATGGATCTGAACGCTTTCAAGGCATGCAACGACACGCTGGGCCATTTCTGGGGAGATACGGTGCTGAAGGAATTCGCGCGGCGTCTGCGCTCCGCCCTGGGGCCTTTGGCCGCTCTCGCCCGCGTGGGCGGCGACGAATTCGCGGCCGTGGCCGTCACGGACGGCGGCCGGGACGCGGCGCCGGAACTGCTGCGGCGCATCCGGGAAAGTTTGCGCGAACCGGCCATGCTCGACGGAGCGCCCTACCGGATTTCCTGCAGCGTGGGCTGGGCGGAATTTCCCGCCGAAGGCAAGAATTATGAAACGCTGATGAAAACGGCCGACGCCCGGATGTACGAGGACAAGCGGCGGAATGGAACCGAACGGGCGCACGGGAACGCCCAAGCCTGAACGCCGCCCGCGCGGCGGCGCCAGAGCGGATCAACGTTAAAATGCTCTCATCGCGCCCGGCGGCGGTGGAAGCCGATGCGTTCTTATTCCGCAAAAAAGCGGCGCATTTCCTCCGGATCGCAGCCGCTGAAATACAATTCCCAAGGCACGTCTTCCAGGGCTTCGGCCAGGGCTCCGGGCTCATGCTGCAACCCGGCAAGCATGTTTTCCAGATCCTCGATCTCGGCATTGGCGAAAAAATCGCCGTAAATCCGGCAATCCGCGATCCGACCGTTGCGCACGCTCAGCCGCAGGTTCACACCGCCCCAGGGAAAACGGCGGCGCTTTTCCTCGGTGAAGGCCGGCGAAGCGCCGTAGTTCCAGCTCCACTGCCGGTATTTGCTGTCGGCCAGAGCCTGGGCCGCGGCGTAGTCCCCCATGTCCAGACGGGCGGCGCTTGCGGCGCAATGGCGCAGCAGGCAACATTTGAGCGTGCCCATGTCCGTGCCCGGCGTCCAGCATTCGGAAAGATTGCGGACCCTGGCCCGCACCGAGGCCACGCCCTTGGAGCGGATTTTCTCCGGATCCACGCTCAAGGCCTCGCTCAAGCGCCCGAAATCCACGTCCACCAGCAGGGTGCCGTGGTGCAGCACCTTGCCCCGGTGAATCCGCTGGCCGCTGCCCGATATCTTGCGTCCGTCCACTTCCAGGTCATTGCGGCCCGAAATTTCGGCCCGCACCCCCACATCGCGCAGGGCTTCGCGCACCGGTTCCAGGTAACGCCGGAAATTCACCCGCTCCTGGCCGTTGGCGTTTTCAATGAAGGAAAAATTGAGATTGCCCGTATCATGGTAGACCGCGCCGCCGCCGGTGATGCGCCGTACCACCGGCAGATTTTCGCGCCGCACGAAATCGGCGTTGACTTCCTCGGCGGTGCACTGGTGGCGGCCCACAATAATGGAAGGGCCGTTCTGCCAGAGCATGAAAAGTCCGGGATGTTCCGGCGGCAGGGAATCAAAAAGCCGCTCTTCAAGAGCCAGATTAAAAGCGGGGTCAAGCGAAGAAAATGTCAGAAATTCCATGGCGGCCTCGTCATGCCCCTGGTATCCGGCCTGTCCGGGGCGCGTCACGGTGACATACGCGCCGCTGAACAGGATCGCAGGCATCGGTCATTAGAGTATGCTATGCTGAAAGCAGTATACTATGCTGAGCAGTCAGACATTTTCAATGCCAAAACGCCCTGATTCAGCTTGAAAAAGCGGCGTGCGTTTTCCCCACAGGCCAGCCAGAGTTCTTCCGGCGCGACGCCGCGCGCCTCGGCCACAGTCCTGGCGGTGAACACTGTCAGGGCAGGTTCGTTGCGCTTGCCGCGCCAGGGGATTGGCGAAAGATAGGGGGAGTCGGTTTCCAGCAGCAGACGGTCCGCCGGGATAGTCGCGGCGGCTTGGCGCAGTTCGGCATTGGCCGGGTAGGTCGCCGGGCCGGGCACGGAAATGTGCCAGCCGTTGTCCAGAATGCGGCGGGCCAGAGCCGGACCGCCCCCGAAACAGTGCCAGAGCAGCGGATATCCGGCGAAACCGCGCGCCTCCAGGGTCATGAGGCATTCATCCTCGGCCTCGCGGCAGTGAATGACCACGGGGACGTCCAGCTCGCGGGCCAGATCCAGCTGTTCGGTGAACGCCTTGAACTGCAACTCCCTGGGGCAGTCCTGCCAGTGGAAGTCCAGGCCGATTTCGCCCACGGCCCGCAGGCGCGGCTCCGTCGCAAAGGCCGCGCGCACGGCTGCCAGGCTCTCCGGCGTGCAGTTCCGCCCGTCGCAGGGATGGATGCCCAGCAGAAAAAAGACTTCCGGATGCTTGTCGAACAAGGCCCGGCGCGCGACGAAATCCTCAGGCCCCAGAAAGACGTTGCCCACGTTGGCCAGCCCTGCCGCGCGGGCCCGGGCCAGAACATCCTCACGGTCCGGATCGAAGTCCGGATCGTCCAGATGCGCGTGGCTGTCCACCCCGCCCAGGGGCAAAGCCCGGCTCAGGGGGTCAATACGCTCCACTTTTTTGTGTCCCATGCGTAACCTCGCGGGGAAACATAGCAATGCTCCGGCAACGAGGCAAGTAAAGCGGGAACCGCGCGGCACGGCCGTCGGGCGGCATTGCCAGCGGCGGGCATTGAGAGTAATATATCTGCATTACGGACGCCGTGCGCCTGAACGCGGCGGCGTCCGGCTACAGTCTTTCCGGGGGAAACATGCATCTGCGTAAACGGGTTCTGGTCACCGGCGGTTCGGGCTTTCTGGGGTCGCACCTCTGCGAGCGTCTGCTCAATCAGGGGCACGAAGTGATTTGCGTGGACAATTTCTTTTCCAGCGCGCGGGCCAATGTGGAAGAGTTCATGGACAACAAGCGCTTTGAGCTGATCCGCCACGACGTCACCTTCCCGCTCTACGTGGAGGTGGACGAGATTTACAATCTGGCCTGCCCGGCCTCGCCCGTGCATTATCAGCACGACCCGGTGCAGACCATCAAGACCTGCGTGCACGGGGCAATCAATATGCTCGGCCTGGCCAAGCGGCTGGGCGCGCGCATCTATCAGGCCTCCACCAGCGAGGTATACGGCGATCCGGAAGTGCATCCGCAGACCGAGGACTACTGGGGCCATGTGAATCCCAACGGCATCCGTTCCTGCTACGATGAAGGCAAGCGCTGCGCCGAGGCGCTCTTTTTCGCCTACCGGCGGCAGGGCAACCTGCCCATCAAAGTGGGCCGCATCTTCAATACATACGGTCCCAAGATGCATCCCAACGACGGCCGCGTGGTGTCCAACTTCATCATCCAGGCCCTGAAAAACGAACCCATCACCATTTACGGCGACGGCAGCCAGACCCGTTCCTTCTGCTATGTGGACGACCTGGTGGAATGCATGCTGCGTTTCATGGCCTCGCCCGACGACTTCACCGGCCCCATGAACATGGGCAATCCCGGCGAATTCACCATCAGGGAACTGGCCGAAAAGGTGGTGGCCCTGACCGGCAGCGGTTCGGTCATCAGCTATGAACCCTTGCCCGGAGACGATCCCAGGCAGCGGCGGCCCGATATTTCCCTGGCCCGGAAGATGCTGGGCTGGGAGCCCGTGGTGCCCCTGGAAGAAGGCCTGAAAAAAACCGTTGCCTACTTCGAGGGACAGTTGCGGCAGGGTTTGGCGTAGCCCGGCCGAGAACATCCGGAACAGCGCATGGAACTCTTTCTCACGGCCCTTCTGATTCTGGCGGGGACGGCGCTGGCGACGGGCCTGCTGGCCATCGCGGCGGCCCTGCGGCCTTTTGGCGCGGCCTGGGGACGGGCCGTCAACCGGTTCGGCTCGCTGGGCGCGGCCCTGGGTTGCCTGATCGGGCTCTGCGCCCTGGCCGTCGGCCCATGGGAGGCCGTCGACAGTCTGTCGACGGCCCTGCCCTGGGGACTGCCAGTGGGCGCGTGCGTCCTGGGTCTGGACTCCTTGAGCCGCCTTTTTCTGCTGCCGGTTTTCGGCCTGGGACTGGTCTGCGCCCTTTCCGGCGGCCTCTCCCTGCGGCAGGTTTCGCCGCGTATGCACAATCTGGGCGCGCACTGGTTCTTTTATCTGCTTCTGCTGCTGGGCATGGCCCTGGTCATGAGCGCGCGCGACGCCGTGCTTTTTCTGCTGGCCTGGGAAATCATGTCCCTGGCTCCTTTCTTTCTGATTGATTTCAACGACGGCGACAGCAAGGTGCGCGACGCCTCCTGGGTCTATCTGGTGGCCGCGCATTTGGGGGCCGTGGCCCTGATCGCCTTTTTCGGCCTGCTCTGGCAGAGCTCGGGCGTCACGGCGCTGGACGCGCTTCGCGATGGCGCGGCCCTGCGCGCGGCCGGGCCGGGCGTCATGACGGCGCTGTTCCTGCTGGCCGTGCTGGGCTTCGGGGCCAAGGCCGGGCTCGCGCCCCTGCACGTCTGGCTGCCCGAGGCCCATCCCGCCGCGCCCAGCCATGTCTCGGCCCTGCTGTCCGGGGCCATGATCAACGCCGGACTGTACGGGCTGATCCGCAGTCTGGGCATACTGGCGGCTCCGGGCGCCGCGCCCGAATGGTGGGGCTGGTGTCTGCTTCTGCTGGGCCTGGGCACCGGCCTGATGGGCATTCTGAAAGCGCTGGCCCAGAGCAACCTCAAGCGCCTGCTGGCTTATTCCAGCGTGGAGAACATGGGCCTCATGTTCATGGGCGTGGGGGCCGGGCTCATCGGCCAGGCCTCGGGCAACGCCTGGATCGCCCTGCTGGGCTTCGCGGGCGCACTGCTGCACATGCTCAACCACGCGGGTTTCAAGGGCCTGCTCTTTCTCTGCGCGGGCGAAGTGCTGCACGCCACGGGCACGGTGCGCATGGAACTGCTGGGCGGCTTGCAGAAGCGCCTGCCCCTGCTGGGCGCGGCCTTCGCCCTGGGCGCGGCGGCCATCGCCTGCCTGCCGCCCCTGAGCGGTTTTGCCGGAGAATTTGTGCTGGCCCTTTCCATGCTGGACGGCCCGTCCCTGCCCGGCGTGGAGCGGCAGATGGGCCTGCTGCTGGCCCTGACGGGTCTGGCCCTGATCAGCGGCCTGGCCGCAGCCCTCTATGCCAAGGCTTACGGCATGACGTTTCTGGGCGAGGCCCGCACGGGCTTCGCGGACAATGCCCACGCCGTCTCCTGGCGCACGCTCTGGCCGCTGTCCCTGCCCGCCCTGGCCTGCGTGGCGGGCGGCCTGCTGGCCCCGAGCTTTTTCGGCCTGGCCGCGCAAACGGCCCTGCACGCCGTCCCCCCGCCGCAAGGTCTGATTCCCGGCGCGCTGGAAGTCCAGGCCCAGGCGAGCGGGAGCCTCGGCATGGTTTCCATGCTGGGCGGGGGTGGCCTGCTGCTGTCCCTGGCGCTGCTGCTGGGCCGCAAATGGCTGCTGCGGCGGCGCGGCGCGGCGGCGCAAATGGAGCGGACGGAACAGACATGGGGCTGCGGCTTTCAGGCGAGTTCAGCGCGCATCCAGTATACGGACGCCTCCTTTTCCGAGCCGCTGGCGCGGATTTTCGCCCCGGCCATGGGGCTCAAGGTTCGCCGCCCGATGATCGAGGGGCTTTTCCCCGGCCGGGCCGGGCTGAGCGTGACCGCGCCGGATCGTCTGCGCAGCGGTCTGTTCACGCCCCTGTTCGAAGCCGTGGAACGCCTCTGCAATGCCTGTAAAATCATCCAGCACGGCAAGATTCATCTGTATATCCTCTATATTCTGGCCACGGTGGTGGGCCTGCTGATATGGGGGCTGGGCGTATGAGCCAGAACATTTCCGCCTATCTCGTCCAGCTGCTGCTGGCCCTGGCCCTGGCCCCGCTGTTGCCCGGCATCATCAATCGGATCAAGGCCAAGACGGCCGGGCGCAGGGGCAAGCCCCTGCTGCAAACCTACTATGATCTGGCCCGGCTGCTGCGCAAGGGCGAGGTCATCAGCCGCACCGCCACCTGGACCTTCGCCGCCGGGCCCGGCGTGGCCCTGGCCGCCACTCTCTGCGCTCTGGCCCTGCTGCCCCTGGGCGGCGCGCCCTCGCCGCTGGGTTTCAGCGGGGATTTTCTGCTGGCCGCCTATCTGCTGGGCATGGGGCGCTTCGCCCTGATTCTGGCGGCCTTGGATACGGGCTCCTCCTTCGAGGGTATGGGTGCCAGCCGTGAAGCCGCCTTTTCGGCTCTGGCCGAACCCGTTCTGTTTCTGGCCTTTCTGGTGCTGACCAGCCTGAGCCTCGACCTGCATCACGGCCTGGACCCGGCCGCGTCCTTCTCCCTGTCGGGCATGTTCGGCGGACAGGCCGCCGGGGCCTGGCTGCTGGGCCGTGCGGAGCTGTTGCTGATTCCGGCGGTGTTCTTTGTGCTGTTGCTGGTGGAGAACTGCCGCATCCCGGTGGACGACCCCAACACCCATCTGGAACTGACCATGATCCACGAGGCCATGGTGCTGGACCACTCCGGCCCCAACCTGGCCATGATCATATATGGGGCGGCGCTCAAGCTCTGGTTTTTCGCGGCGCTCATCGCCGGGCTGCTGGTGCCGCCGCTGCCGCTCTGGCAGCAGGCCGGTCTGTGGCTGGCCGTCATTCTGGGACTGGCGGCGGTGGTAGGCGTGGTGGAATCCGTCATGGCCCGCCTGCGCCTGACGCGCGTCCCCCAGCTGTTGGGCGGCACGGCGGCTCTGGCGGCCCTGGCCCTGATTCTGACCCAGGTTCGCTGAAATGCGCGGCGTTTCAACGATAGAGCATTTTGCGCTTGAAATTATCGCGTAACGGCGAAGTAAATTCGCCTTGCGATACTTTCGCGGTACGGATTTTCACGGAAAATCCGCACAGAGCGTTAAGATATTTTCAATATCAAAGCGCTCTAAGCTGTTCCAGGCGAGGCGGACAATGACCACGACGTTCCTCCCCACAGTGCTTTTTCTGCTGCTGCTCAACAATCTTCTGCTGCTGGGCGCGCCGCGTCTGCCGGCTCTGATCCGGCTCACGGCTTTTCAGGGCATTCTGCTGGCGGCCCTGCTGCTGTGTCTGGATCATGCCCTGCTGGCCGGAGCCGTGCTGCTGATCAAGGGCCTGCTGCTGCCCGGCCTGCTCACGCGCACCCGGAAGCGCCTGCGCGCCGGGGCGGGCCTCAGGCCCCGCCTGCACATCGGCCTGGGCATTCTGGCGGGCATGTCCGGGCTGGTCTTCTCGCTCTGGCTGGAGGCCCGGCTGTCCATCCTGCCGGGGCTTTTTCCGCCGCTGCTGCTGCCCACGGCCCTGACCACTCTGTTCTGTGGGCTGATCCTGGTCGTGGGGAGGACCACGGCCCTTTCGCAGGTCATCGGCTATCTGGTGGCGGAAAACGGCATTTTTCTGCTGGGCGCGCCGCTGATGACCGCAGGCGCGGTCTGGTTCGAACTGGCCCTGTTGCTGGACATTTTTGTGGCGGTTTTCGTCATGGGCATCGCCATCAATCACATCGGCGAAACCTTTGAATCCATTGACGTGGGGCGCTTTCGCAGCCTCAGGGACTAGACGCGCATGCTGGAAGCTCTGCTTTTTCTCCCGCTCGGCGCGGGCCTGATCATGCTGCTGGTGGGCAACGCCGCCTTCTGCCGGGGACTGTTGCCGCTCACGGCTCTTGGGCACGTCACGCTGTCTCTGCTGACCGTTGCGCGCGTGGCGCGAGGCGAACAGCCCTGCGCTCTGGGCGGCCTGCTGGCCCCGGACGCGCTGGGTGCGCTTTTTCTGGCACTGGCCAGCCTGCTGTTTCTGGCGGCCTCCATCTACGCCGTGGGCTATCTGCGTGAAGAGGAAAACCTTGAGGAACGCACCTGCATCCAGGACGGCCGCCCCTTCACCAACGCCCCGGAGCGCCGCTTCACGGCCTGTCTCTGCTTCTTTCTGGCGGCCATGAGCCTGGTGACCACTACCCCGCATCTGGGCGCGCTCTGGGTGGGCATAGAAGCCACCACCCTCTCCAGCGCGCCGCTGATCTATTTTCACCGCCACCGCCATTCGTTGGAAGCCACCTGGAAATATCTGATCATCTGTTCCGTGGGCATCGCCCTGGCGCTGCTGGGCAATATCCTGCTTTCCGTGGCCTTTTACGCACCTGACGGAAGCGGCATCCCGGCCGGGGACATGGACCAGGTCGGCTGGTTCATCCGGCACGCGCATACGGCCGCGCAACCCTGGCTCAAGGCGGCCTTCATCTTTCTGCTGGTGGGCTACGGCACCAAGATGGGCCTCGCGCCCCTGCACAACTGGCTGCCCGACGCCCACAGCCAGGCCCCGTCCCTGGTGTCGGCCCTGCTTTCCGGCGCACTGCTCAACTGCGCCCTGTTGGGCATCCTGCGCGGGCACCAAATCATGCTGGCGGCGGATCTGGGCGATTTCAGCGGCGGCCTGCTGGTCTTTTTCGGCCTGCTCTCTCTGATCACGGCGGCCATTTTCATCGTGGGGCAGGGCCATTACAAGCGCCTGCTGGCCTACTCCAGCGTGGAGCACATGGGCATTCTGGCCCTGGGCGCGGGCCTGGGCGGCTTGGCGGCCCAGGGCGCGCTGTTGCATGCGGTCTGCCACTCCCTGACCAAATGCATGCTCTTTCTGCTGGCGGGCAACATCCTGGCCCGTTATCACACCTTTTCCAGCTATGACATACGCGGCCTGCGCTGGACCATGCCCGTCACCGGCGCGCTCTGGACGGCGGGTTTTCTGGCCGTGGCCGGTTCGCCGCCCTTCGGCATCTTCGTCAGCGAATTCCTGATTCTCAAGGGCATGCTGGCCCAAGACTCCTACGGCGTGGCCGCCGCCTATCTGACGGCTCTGGCCGTGATTTTCGTGGGCATGTCCGTGGCCGTGCTGCGCATGGTGCAGGGCAACCGGCCCCCGGACTTGCCGAGAAGCCGACACGAGACATTGCTGAGCGTGCTGCCGCCCCTGGCCCTCTGTCTGGCCATACTGACGCTGGGCCTCTGGGTGCCCGACCGGCTGTGGCATTTTCTGCAACGCGGCGCGGCGCTTATCGACGGCTAGAGCGTTTTGATATTGAAAATATCTCAACGCTCCGTGCGGATTTTCCGTGAAAATTCGCACCGCGAAAGTATCGCAAGGCAGATTTATTTCGCCGTTACGCGATCATTTCAAGCGCAAAATGCTCTCTAGGAGACCTGGGTATGCTTTCCTTTGATTACCGGCAGGCCATGGATCTCGACGATCTGCCCCTTATGGACGCGGCGGAGCTGCGCGACCGTCTGACCGGAGCCGTGGCCGAAGGCTGGCGCGTACTGGCCTTCTTCGGACTGCCGGAAGCCGCACGCGGTCCGGACGCTTCCGGCCCCGTGGGCCTGTGCTGCGTGCTGGGCCACGACGCCGCGCGCATGCTGACGGCGCTGCGCACCCCGCCGCTGGAGCGCTTCGACTCCCTCACGCCGGACTGCCCCCAGGTTCACCTTTTTGAGCGCGAGATATACGAGCAATGGGGGGTGGAACCCGTGGGGCATCCCTGGCTCAAGGCCGTGCGCCGCGCGCCCGACGGCATGCGGGGCGTCGCTCTTCACGCCGCCCCGGCGGACTACCCCTTTTACCGGGCGGACGGCGGCGAAGTGCATGAAGTAGCCGTGGGCCCGGTGCATGCGGGCATCATTGAGCCGGGACATTTCCGCTTTCAATGCCACGGCGAAATCGTATTGCACCTGGAAATCGCCCTGGGCTATCAGCACCGAGGTCTGGAAGCCATGCTCACGCACGGCCCGGCGGGCCGCCGCCTGCCGTTGCTGGAATGCGCGGCCGGAGATTCCAGCGTGGCCCACGCCACGGCCCATTGCGTGCTGTGGGAACGCCTGACCGGGACGGGCGTGCCCCAACGCGCCCAGCTTGTGCGCCGCATCGGCCTGGAGCTGGAGCGTCTGGCCAACCATTGCGGCGACCTGGGGGCCATTGCCGGGGATACGGGCTTTCTGCCCACTTCCTCCTGGAACGGGCGCATCCGGGGCGATTTTCTGAACATGACCGCCAGCCTGTGCGGCAACCGTTTCGGGCGCGGCCTGCTGCGCTACGGCGGCGTGGCCTGGGATCTGGACCCGGCGGGCTGCGAGGATCTGGCGGCGCGGCTGCGGGCGGCGACGCGCCCACCACGGCCATTTCGGCGGCGGAACTGGGCGAGGAAGCCCGCCTGATCGCGTGGATGGCCAAGGCCGGCATGACCAAGTCCAACGGCGAGGCGCGCAAGGCCGTCCAGCAGGGCGGCGAGGCCCGGCTGT
>OIXH01002758.1_pt1 | contig 16858 bp, 9 predicted proteins | sample 1587741 | NCBI WGS metagenome assembly OIXH01 (sample SAMEA3888916, study PRJEB22519) | human gut metagenome | biome: human gut; feature: human-associated habitat; material: faeces | place: Denmark | collected 2011 | reverse complement strand
GATGCTCATGAGCTTCATGGGGTTGTCGTCGGCGGCCACCCGGTTGGACGAGAGGGCGCCGCAGCGGCGGCAGCGGTGGATGACGGCCCACTCGCCCCCCCTGCGGACCCAGACGGCCACGGGGTCCATGATGCCGCCGCAGTCGGAGGCCCGGTCTCCGGGCTCCACGTCCACATGGAGGCTGGAAAGGCAGTTGGGACAGTGGTTGCGGTGGTCGCTGCCCGCCCCGGCGGGGGTCACGGGCCGCCCGCAGACCTTGCAGGTAAAGCCTTCGCGGCAGGGGTGAGTCTTATAGTAACCGGTCTCGTATTGCTTGCGCTTGTGTTCACGGTTCATGGTGATGATCCTCCAAAAAGTGATTTGAGTTCCTTTTGGGAGGATTGCGGAGAGCGTCAGTCGCAAACCTCCCGGCTTGCCACACGCTCCAAATCACAGTAGAAATAATTCAAAAACATACTCCTTTGTTTCGTTGATTCAGCCGCCGCGCGGCGGCGCTGCCGCCTCCGCGCCTCTTCAGCATACCGCAGAATTCCTCCGGATGCAAGTGGAAAATGCTCGTGCCGCCCTTACCGCTCCAGCGCGCGGATCAGATTGACCATCTCGATGGCCCCCTGCGCGCACTCGGCGCCCTTATTTCCGGCCTTAGTACCGGCGCGCTCGATGGCCTGCTCGATGGTGTCGGTGGTGAGCACCCCGAACAGCACGGGGACCCCGCTGCTCAGGGAGGCCTGGGCAAGGCCCTTGGAGACCTCGCTGCACACGTAGTCATAGTGGCTGGTGGAGCCCCGGATGACGGCGCCCAGGGCGATGACGGCGTCGTACTTGCCGCTCTGGGCCAGCTTGGAGGCGATCAGCGGGATCTCAAAGGCGCCCGGCACCCAGGCCACTGAGATGTCCGCAGCGTCCACGCCGTGGCGCAGCAGGGCGTCCTCGCAGCCGCTGAGCAGCTTGGAGACGATGAATTCGTTGAACCGGGCGCACACCACGCCCACCTTGATGCCTTCGGATACCAGCTTGCCCTCGTAGATGTTCATGTGTTTTTCCTCCTGCGTTAATAATTCAGAATGTGGCCCATGCGGTGCTGCTTGGTCTGCAGATAGAACAGGTCGTCCTGGGTGGCCTCCATCTGGATGGGGACCCGCTCCACGATCTCCAGTCCGTAGTCGGCAAGCTGATAGACCTTGTCCGGGTTGTTGGTCAGCAGCCGCAGGGTCCTGGCCCCCAGATCGTGGAGGATCTGGGCCCCGATGAAGTATTCCCGCAGGTCTCCGGCGAAGCCCAGGGCCAGATTGGCCTCCAGGGTGTCCAGACCCTGGTCCTGGAGGGCGTAGGCCTTCAGCTTGTTCAGCAGCCCGATGCCCCGGCCCTCCTGCCGCATATAGAGCAGGATGCCCCGGCCCTCGTTTTCAATCTGGGTCATGGCGGCGGCCAGCTGTTGTCCGCAGTCACAGCGGAGAGAGCCGAAGGTGTCTCCGGTCAGACACTCGGAATGAACCCGGCAGAGAACGTCCTTCCCGTCGCCGATGTCGCCCTTCACCAGCGCGACATGATGCTCGCCGTTCAGACGGCTCACAAAGCCATAGGCTTTGAAATCGCCGTATTTCGTGGGCATATTCACCGCCGTGACCTGATCCACCAGCTTTTCGTGGCACTTGCGGTACGCCTGCAAGTCCCGGATGGTGATGAACTTGATACCGAACCGCTCCGCCAGCGTCATCAGCTCGGCGGTGCGCATCATGGTGCCGTCCTCCCGCATGATCTCGCAGCACAGGCCGCATTCCTTCAATCCCGCCAGACGGCACAGGTCAACGGTGGCCTCCGTATGGCCCTCCCGCTCCAACACGCCGTTTTTCTTCGCCAGCAGCGGGAACATGTGGCCCGGTCTGCGGAAATCCTCCGCCTTCGCGCCCTCCTCCACGCAGGCCATCGCCGTCACGGAGCGCTCGGCAGCGGAGATGCCCGTGGAGGTGGAAATGTGGTCAATGGATACCGTGAAGGCCGTTTCGTGGTTATCGGTGTTGTTCTGCACCATCTGGGGGAATTGCAGCCTGCGGACAAAGGCCTCCGACATGGGCATACAGATCAGGCCCTTGCCGTGGGTGGCCATGAAGTTGATGTTCTCCGTGGTGGCAAATTCGGCGGCGCAGATGAAATCGCCCTCGTTTTCACGGTCGGGGTCGTCTGTGACCAGAATGATCTTCCCCTGTCTCAGATCCTCCAGTGCTTCGGGAATGGTATTGAAATTCATAGTAAAAACTCCTTATTAAAAGCCGCAGCGCAGCAGCATTTCTTTTGTGAGGGTGCTTTCGTTTGCGGGGGTATGCGGTTTCGTTTCTTCCGGGCGCAGCAGCTTTTCTATGTACTTGCCGACCACGTCGGTCTCCAAATTCACCGGGTCGCCCCGGCGCCGCTGGCTCAGATTGGTCTGGGCCACCGTATGGGGGATGGTGGACACGGAAAAGCCCTCGCCGTCCACGGCGGCCACCGTCAGGCTGATGCCGTCGATGGTGATGGAGCCCTTCTCCACCACATAGCGCAATATCTCCGGCCCCGCATGGACGGTGTACCAGACGGCGGTATCGTCCCGGCGGATGTCGGAAATGTGTCCGACACCGTCCACATGGCCTGCTACGATATGCCCGCCGAAGCGGCCGTTGGCAGGCATGGCCCGCTCCAGATTGACCACGCTCCCCGCCGTGAGTCCCGCAAGGGACGAGCGGTTCAGCGTCTCGTGCATCACGTCCGCCGAAAAGCCATCGGGAAAAAGTCGGGTCACCGTCAGGCAGATGCCGTTCACAGCGATGCTGTCTCCGATCCGGGTCTCCTCTAAAACAGTTTTCGCCTGGATCGTCAGGACGGCGGAGTGCTGCCCGCGCTTGATGTTCTTGATCGCTCCGACTTCTTCTACGATTCCTGTGAACACGGATATTCCACCTCACTTTCTATCAGAAGATCCTCGCCCAGCCGTTCCATCCGGCTGTTTTTCAATCGGAAGGCGTCGTCCGGGGCGGGGACGCCCACGCCCTCCACGGGGGTTTTCGCGTCCCTTCCGCCGAACAGCTTTGGGGCGATATACGCCTGCACCTGCTGCACGATGCCGCATTCCAGTGCGGCCCAGTTCAGCGTTCCGCCGCCCTCCAGCAGGATGCTGTCGATCTGCTCCCGCCCCAGCCGCTCCATGAGCTGCCGGAGATCCACTTGGCCGTTTTTCTCATTCAGGCAGAGCACCTGGCACCCGGCCCGCTGGTAAACCGCCTGCCTTTCCGGGTCGGTGCAGCAGGTGGCGAGGATGGTCGGGATCTGTTCTGCGGTGGTGACCACCTGCGCCTGCGGCGGCGTCCGCAGATGGGTGTCGCAGATGACGCGGACGGGGTTTCGCCCATTTTCCATGCGGCAAGTCAGAAGGGGATCGTCCGCCAGAACGGTGCCCACGCCCACCATGATGCCCCGAAACCGGTGCCGCTGCTGCTGGACGTGGCTCCGGGCTGTCTCGCCCGTGACCCACTTGGACGCACCCGTATAGGCCGCGATCTTGCCGTCCATCGTCATGGCATATTTCAGGGAAACGAAGGGCCGCCCGGTGGTGATGTAGTGGAAGAAGATCCTGTTCAGCGCGTCACATTCCTCCCGCAGAACGTTTTCCGTTACCTCCACGCCGCGAGAGCGCAGGATCGCCACGCCCTTTCCCGCCACCAGCGGATTTGGGTCAGCGGAGCCGGTCACCACCCGGCGGATGCCGGATGTCAGGATCGCATCCACGCAGGGCGGCTGCTTTCCGTGGTGGCAGCAAGGCTCCAGCGTCACATACATGGTGGCTCCGGCAGGGTCGGCGGTGCAGGACGCCAGCGCGTTCCGCTCCGCGTGGGGTTCACCGTACCGCTCATGCCAGCCCTGTCCGATAACTGCGCCGTCCTTTACGATCACGGCGCCCACCATGGGATTGGGCGCCGTCCAGCCCCGGCCCTGTTCCGCCAGCGCCAAGGCCAGACGCATATATTCCGCATCGTTCATACTGTTACCTCCCAAAAGAAAAAGCCCTGAACAAATCGTTCAGGGCAAGACAGAAAATCACAAGTATCCTTGTGTAAAAGCAAAGCTCCGGAATGTAAACACATCCCAGAGCAACTTCCATAGACGCAAAGCAGTTCCCCTGCGTTGCGTTGTCATCTTCTTTCATCCAGACTGTACTGTCGGCTTCGGAGTTTCACCGAATCATGCCTTGCGGCTCGTGGGCTGTACCACCGGTAGGGAATCACACCCTGCCCTGAAGATTTTCTATTCAATTACGGTGGAAGTATAGCACAGCGGCAGGTGGATTGCAAGGCCATTTTGCAAACCGGGACAAAACCGGGACGGTCAGGCTTTCAGGGTGGGAGGTCAAATATATGCCCTTCGCACTGCGGCTTCGGCTGCGGGACATACAGAGAAGCATTGGAAGCGCTGGCTTTTTGCACAGCCCTGTGGTATCATTTCTCATAGAGAGCCGAGAGGCGCAGACAGGAAAAACAGCGTCTATTTCACATGCGCATCCGAGCAGCTCCAGCAAAAACAAGCTGTCTGCGTTTTTTGAAGGATCGCCGTGTGTCTCGGCAGCGGTGAAAACACAATGCACGTTCTCTGAATGAGGTGACCGGATATGGCAAAGAAAATGACGCGGGCCGCGCTGTTTTTCATGATCGGGACGGTCATTTTGACCGCTTTCTACGAAAAGACCACTTACGGGCCGGTGCTTTCACTCGCCATTACCTTCGGAACGGCTTCCTACCACCTCGTCATGCGGCTGCTGGTTGGAGGCGCATTTCAGGCAGTGATGCAGAATCGTGCGGATCTCTACAAGCGGTGGTACCGGGTCGGCAGGCGGGAAATGGCGGTCTATGAAGCGCTGAAGGTAAAGCGGTGGAAGCGCAGAATGCCCACCTATGACAACGCGCTGTTTGATCCGCGTCTGCATACATGGGACGAGGTCGCCCAAGCCATGTGCCAGGCGGAGCTGGTCCATGAAACGATCGCGCTGCTCAGCTTTCTGCCCATTGCGGCGGGACTCCGGTTTGGCGCATACCCGGTATTCATCGTGACCTCCGTTTTGTCCGCCGGATATGACCTGCTGTTTGTGATGATGCAGCGGTATAACCGCCAGCGGATCATGGTGCTGCTGAAGCGCAAGCGCACATCGTCCGCCTGCGCCAGATGACCCCGTAACCGATCAGCAAAGGGCCGCCATCCCGATTTACCGGGCAGGCAGCCGGTTCTGCGGTAAAAATGAGCATAGCCGAAGCGCGAGATCGCGCTTCGGCTATGCTTTTTGTTCTGCTTGTTCTGCGCTTGTTGAAGCCGGGCGGAACGATGGGAGGAACCGTGCTTACCCGGCAAGAAGGCTGCTGAGTGCGGCGATCAGTTCCTCGATGTTAATGGGCTTGGACAGGAAGCCGTTCATGCCGCATTCCAGCGCACTCTTCCGGTCCTCCTCGAAGGCGTTAGCCGTCATGGCGAGGATCGGAATTTTCGCCAGTGCAGGGTCAGGCAGCGCCCGGATCTGTCTGGCGGCCTCGCCGCCGTCCATAAGGGGCATCTGCACGTCCATCAGCACCAGATCGTAGTCTCCGGGTTTGGACTCCTTGATTTTTTCCACGGCTTCCACGCCGTTTTCCGCCGTATCCACCACGAAGCCGTATTTGCTGAGGATCTCCACGGCGATCTCTCGGTTCAGTTCGTTGTCCTCCGCCAGCAGGATGTGCTTGCCGCGGAAATCCGGACTGCCGCCGGGGAGGACGCTGTCATCGGTCTCCGTCTGGCTCTGGCCCAGAGCCACCAGCAGGGTCTCCCGCAGGTCGGACATGAACATGGGCTTGGAGCAGAACGCCGTGACGCCGGCGGCCTTGGCCTCCACCTCGATATCCGTCCAGTCATAGGCCGTCAGGATAATGATGGGGGTCCCGTCCCCCAGACTGCGGATCTGACGGGTCACCTCAATGCCGTTCATATCCGGCAGACGCCAGTCGATGATATAGGCGTGGAACGCATCCCCCAGCTCCATGGACTGCCGGGCCCGGAGGACGGCCTCCTTGCCGGAGAGCGTCCACTCCGAGCGCATCCCCACCCGGACCAGCATTTTGGTCACGCTGTCGCAGGTGTTGAAATCGTCATCCACCACCAAAGCCTTCAGGCCCTCCAGCTCCGCGATCCGCTCCGCACGGTGGTGCTCCGGCTGGACGCGCAGCGCCACACGGATGATAAACTCGGTGCCCTTGCCCGGCTCTGTCCGGATCTCGATGGTGCCGCCCATCATATCCACGATGTTCTTGGTGATGGCCATGCCCAGACCGGTGCCCTGGATCCGGCTCACGGTGGAGCTCCGCTCCCGCTCAAAGGGATCGAAGATCTTTTTCGCAAATTCCGGGCTCATGCCGATGCCGTTGTCCTTGACCCGGATCTCATACTGCTCCCGGTCCTTCCGGGTCCCCGGAAGCTGTCTGAGCCGGACGGAGACCGTTCCGCCTGCCGGGGTGAACTTGATGGCGTTGGACAGCAGATTCAGCAGCACCTGATTCAGCCGCGTCTTGTCGCAATAGACGTCCTCATCGGTGACGTCCATGGCGTCCATATAAAGCTCCAGCTGCTTTGCGTGGATCTGCCCGCTGACGATGGGCTTTAAGTCATGCAGCACATCGGACAGGTTGGTCTCCGTCTCCTCCAGATGGATCTTGCCGCTTTCGATGCGGCTCATATCCAGAATGTCATTGATGAGGGAGAGCAGATGGTTGCCGGAGGCCAGGATCTTGCTCAGATAGTCCTGAACCCGCTCCTTGTCATCCATATTGCTCACCGCCAGCGTGGTGAAGCCGATGATGGCGTTCATAGGGGTGCGGATATCGTGGGACATATTGGAAAGGAACGTGCTCTTGGCCCGGTTGGCGGTCTCCGCGGCGCGGACAGCCTCCGAAAGAGCCTGATTGATCTTCTTGTCGGCAGTCCGGTCCGACATGACCAGAATGTACTTCGTTCTGCCCTCCACATTGCTGCCCATGGCGATAACGTGGAACCAGCGGTGCTCGCCGGTCTTCTGGTGGATATATTCAAAGTCCCATTCACGCTGCTCGTTGACCGCAAGCCCTGTGAGATAGTTCATCGTCTGCTCTGCGGACTCCTGGGGATGCAGCTTTCCCAGAACATGAACGTCCTCCTGGATCTGTTCCGCCGTGATCCCCAGCAGCTTTTCCGCGTTCGGGCTGACATAATCCGCCCGATTCGTTTGGGCGTCCAGCATCAGGAACACATCGTCCACGTTCATGGAGAGCTTCATGAACAGCTCATCCCGGTACAGGATCTCCATGTCCTTCCGTCTCAGCTTGACGCTGCTCTTTCGATGCACGAGCGCAAGGGCCAGCGCGGAAATGCCGAGGACAATCATGCTCACCATCACGATGGTGCTGGATTGCAGCGCGTTCATGCCGGCGTTGACGACCGCCGCCGGAACAAGACCCACGATCGTCCAATCCAGAATGTGGGCGCTCTGATACGTCATGTAGTACCGCGTGCCGTCCAGCGTTACCAGCCGGGAGCCGCTGCGGCCCTGCGTGAAATCGTCGGACAGGGTCTGAATATCCTCGCTGGTGAGAGGAGAGCGCTCCTGCATAGCGGCCAGCAGGTTGTAGACGTCCTCTTCCCTCTGCGCCGCGCAGTTGATGATGATGCGGCCGTCGGGATGGAGCACATATCTGCTGGCAGTCCCGTCAAAGGCGGAGATATCCAGCACCTTCACAATATCGTCATTGTAATAGGAAACCGCCACGGCGTCATACGCGAAGCCCCGATAGGTCCCCTGATTTTCCGGACGGGCAAACACCAGCATCTCCGGCTTTCCGGGCAGCACGGCAGTCATGACGATGTCGCCGCCCTGGGTGATCCGGTCCTCCAGATCATCCTGTATGCCCAGGTACCCCGTCTCCCCCGCAGCCGTCATATAGTTGCCATCGGCGGAGAGGAAGTAAAAGTCGGAAAAGCCCGTCTCCTGCTGAACAGCCTCGATGAGCTGCCGGATCTCGTCCTCGTCGGAAATATGCCGCATGGTGGTTTCCCACAGGTGCAGGTAGGTCAGATTCTTCTCCACCACCTCGTTCAGCATATTGTTGGACTGGTGGAGCACCTCCGCCAGATGGGCGGTGCTCTCCTCGTAGACGGTCCGGGACACGAAGTCGAAATATCGGACGTCGGCAGCGGCGATCCCCAATAACAGGACAAGCACCGCCGCCAAAGCAGCCACCCGCCGCTTCCCCAACGGTCTCATCCTTTTTGCGTGGTAATGCGTTTCTTCCATCTATCCTTACCTCAAGCTGATATAGGTCTCAGGCTCCGCAAGAACGGCGTCATCCTGTGCGGCGTATTCGGTCCAGGTATTCCGCACATGAACGTCTCCGCCTTCAAACATGCGGCTTTCATCCGCAAGGAGGGGCGCCATGTGCTTCGCCGCAGCCAGACAAGTCACGGTAAAGGTGTCCTCGTCCCGGACTGCCTTCCCGTCCCGTGTGACCTTCGTCAGGGTATACGTCCCGTGATCCTCCCGCACTTCCATGGCAATGCCGCTGACCACCGGCAGAGAGCCCCGGTTAAACGGCGTAAAGCCACCCTCACAGCCCTCCACAAAGGCTTTGATGGTCTCCTTCAGCTCGGCGCCGCTCATTTCCCGCTGGTAGGCCAGCAGCCCATTGGGCATGATCATGTACCCGGCCATCTTCTCGGTGTAGTCCGCCTGAAGCACCGAGCCGGTGAAGCTGCTCCCTTCCGCGATCAGCACATCGGTCCCATAGACGCCCCGCAGCGTGTTGGCCATCACGGAAGAAGCCTCATTGCCGCCCTCGGGGCGGAAGGTATTGGAATAGGTTCGCTCCACTGTCAGAACGGTCTCCTCAGAGACTTCTCTGGGCTCACGGAGCTGGCAGTCAAACGCCTTATACGCCTGCGCCGCGCCGTACTCTCCCGCGATCATCTTGGAGACCACATCCTGCGAGACAGAAAAGAAATCGTTGGAGGCGATGCGGATATACATGTGGTTCTCCTCCACCACCGGCCGCACCTCCTGCAGTGCGTCCGTAAAGCGAAGGGGCACATTCTGACTGTAGCTCAGCGTATCCTGCCCGTTGCAGACGATGTTCTGGGCCTCCGCCGACAGCATCACCTTCAGCACCCTCATGGCCTTTTCCCGGCGCGCCTCATCCTGTTCCAGTTCCCGGTTCAGCGCCACCTGAAAATACGGCGTTGTCATAAGCCACTTTTCGCCATTCTCACCGAAAAACGGCAGAAACACCGTGTCGATGCCCGCCTCCCGGAACAGGCTCACCCCTGCGGAGGAGCCGAAATACATGGCAAGCTGGCCGTTTTGAAACAGCTCGGTAACCGTGTCATAGTTGTTATTCAAGTCCTCTGCGGTCAGATGGGTGTCCTGAATGAACTGCTCCATGCGCTCAAAGGCCCCCGGCCACACGGTATCGTCCAGACCCACACGCTCCGTATTGGCAGGGTCGCTGTAAGCGGTGCGCCACTTGCGTCCCGCCGAGGAGGAAAGCGCTGTGGCAGACAGACCCTGTAAAGTCTCCATACAGGTATAGTCATAGGAATAGTCGGCGGTAAAGCCCCGGAGCCCCACGGCCTCAAAGGCGCGGCAGGCGGAAACGAAGCTGTCATAGTCCGTAGGCAGCGGGATCTCATACTGCTCAAACAATCCGTGATTCACCACAAAGCCGTGGGCGTCCGCGCACACCGGCAGCCAGTTGATGCTGCCGTCCTCATTCATGAAGCTGTTGAGGTAGGTATTGTAAATGGCGCCCGCCTCGTTGCTGGTGGAGAGATCCATCAGGCTGTCCTTCAGCGGCTGTGCGTCATGGAGAGAAAACCGGCAGCAGGTGATCACATCCGGCAGCCCGCCGTTTTCATTGAGGAATTTGTAGAAATTCAGATCGTTGCTTCCCACCACAAATTCCACGTCCACGTCCGGAAGCTGGGCCTGGACGTAGGGGGCGTACTTTTCATACAGGTTCGCCGTCCACAAATACACCTGGATGGGTTCCTCCTCATCCTCCGCGGTTTTCCCGGCGCAGCCTGCCAGGAGGGAAACGCTCATCGCCAGCGTCAGCAGCAGCGCAGCCATACATCCCCATACTCTCTCTTTCATAGGCTATCGTCCCTCCAAAAAAATCCGTTCCATCCCGCTTGCTTCTGCCCTCAAAAAAACACCTTCAGGACGTGGAACACCACATCCGAAAGTGTTTCGTTCTCAGAATATCAGGTTTTGGACACCGCAAGCACACAGAGAAGTCTCTGCGCAGCTTTGATCGATCCTGCCGCCAAATAGCTCCATGCCTGCCAGCTCCCGCGTTTCAAAAATCCGCAAAGCAGCCGGGTCCAGCAAAAAATGACGGCGGCCCGTCGTCGGCAGCTGGCTGACCCGGTGGGTCCCTTTAGCTTTGCGTCACCGGCTTGCGCCGGGTTTGCCTGCGATTCACTTATAGAAAATAATAACACAGCCTTGCGCGGTTGACAAGAGTTCGTTAAGAAATATCTAAAGAATTTTAAGCTTTTCGCAACCTATCGGGCGTGATCCCGGGGCTTTGAACCGTAATTGAAGGGTCTAAGCCCAAGGCAGACCCTGAAAACGCAGATCCCCTTCGGGGTTTTGCCCGGTGCCGGCAGAAAAAGAGTTCCGTTTTTGCCGATTATGGCAAAAGCGGAACTCTTTTTTGCGCTTTCTGCTCCGGACGTGCGGCTCGGCGGCGTTACCGCATCAGCTCCGACAGAACGCGGAACAGCTTCGGCAGGTCCAGCGGCTTGGCAATATGGCCGTTCATCCCGGCATTCAGCGCGTTTTTCCGGTCATCCTCAAAGGCGTTGGCCGTCATGGCCACGATGGGAACGCTGGCCTTCTCCTTGTCCGAAAGGGCGCGGATACGGCGGGTGGCCTCATAGCCGTCCATCACCGGCATCTGAATATCCATCAGGATCAGATCGTACCGGTCCGCAGGGGCATTCTCCACTTTTTCCAGAGCGATCTGCCCGTTTTCCGCCGTGTCCACCTCGAAGCCGGCCTCCTGCAAAATGGTGGAGGCGATCTCCAGATTCAGCTCGTTGTCCTCCACCACCAGCAGCTTCTTTCCGGAGAAATCCGGTCCTTTTTCTGCCGCGGCCGACGCATCCTCCGCGCCGAAGGGCTTCGCCAACACGCTGCGCAGCTCGGACATAAAGAGCGGTTTCGCACAGAAGGCCGTCACACCGGCCTCCTTCGCTTCCGTCTCGATATCCGTCCAGTCATAGGCGGTGAGAATGATGATGGGCGTCGCATCCCCGATGATTTTGCGGACCTGACGCACCACCTCGATGCCGTTCATATCCGGAATCAGCCAGTCGATGATATAGACGCTGAAGGCGTCCCCCTGCTCCATGGCGTCCTTGGCCCGGATGACCGCCTCCTTGCCGGAGATGGTCCAATCCGGCCGCATCCCGATGGACTGCAGCATCTTGCTGACGTTCAGACAGGTGCCGGTATCGTCATCCGCCACCAGGGCACGGAGGCCCTCCAGCTGGGCGATCTGCTTCGGCTCCTGCTTCTCTCCGCTGACGGGGAACCGCAGTGCCACCACGAATTCCGAGCCCTTCCCGGGCTCGCTCTCCACGGTGATGGTCCCCCCCATCATATCCACAAGGCTCTTGGTGATGGACATTCCCAGACCGGTGCCCTGGGTCTTGCTGACGGTGGAGGTCTCCTCCCGGGAGAACTGCTCAAAGATATGCTTCCGGAACTCCTCACTGATGCCGATGCCGTTGTCCCGGATGTGGAATTCATAGTCCGCATACCCCTTCGGCGCGGTGGGCTTCTCCACGATCCGCAGGCTGACCATACCGCCGGTGGGCGTGAATTTCACGGCGTTGGACAGGATGTTCAGCAGGATCTGGTTGAGCCGCATGGGGTCGGCAATGACCTGCTCATCCACAACATCGATGGTATCGATGAACAGGGACAGCCGCTTGGCAACGATGTTCGACTGAACGATGTCCCGGATGTCATGCACCAGATCCGGCAGATACACCGGCTTTGTCTCCAGGGTGACCCGACCGCTTTCGATGCGGCTCATATCCAGCACATCGTTGATGAGGGACAGCAGATGCTGGCTGGCGGTGGAGATCTTTTTCAGGTAATCAATGACCTGATCCCGGTTGTCAATATGGGTGGCCGCCAAAGAGGTGAAGCCGATGATGGCGTTCATCGGTGTGCGGATATCGTGGGACATATTGAACAGGAACTCCCGCTTGGCGCGGTTCGCCGCCGCCTCATGGCGGACGGCAAGCTCCAGCTCGGCATTCTTCTGCTCCAGAGATTCCTTATAAGCCTGCTCGGACTTCTCCTGCCGGAGCTGGAATTTCCGGGCGGTGCTCCAGCGGAGCCCCAGGACCAGCACCAGGATCAGGATATACGCAGCCAGAGCCATCGTCAGGTTCGGCGAGGTGGCGCTGTCGATCTGCCTGGCGGGAACGTATGCGTAAAGATAGTAATTCCGCCCGTGGCTATACATGCCGTAGTACTGCCCTAAACCATTTCCGACGTTCACAAATGTCAGCTTTTCCGACTGATTGCCCTTTCGGATCGACTGGATCAGCTGATCGTCGGAAACGTCCTTTCCGATGAGCTCCGGGTCATTGGACGCCTCCACCCGGCTCCCCTTTACCACAAGGAAGGTTGCCACGGTGTCGACGTCATAGCCGTTCAGCAGAGTCTGGACGGACAGGACGGACTTCTGGGAAAAGGGCGCCTGCGTATGGCGGTAGGCCAGCACCGCGCCGGTGTTATTGGCGCAGCTATGTACAGCGATATCGGCATAGGTGCCGTCCTCCAGATATACCCGCTTCACATAGGTCTTCTGGGGATGGTCGATGACGTCAAGGACCGGCGCCCGTTCCAGATCGGTCCGGAGCCGGGCATAGCCGATGCCGTGCTCCGTGTACTCGCACACCACGTTCCCCTGCTGATCCAGTACGGAAATTCCTGTAAGCCACAGCTTGTCGGCATACGCCTCCAGCTCCGCCTCGCTGCAGTCCAGAGAGATCTCCTCCAGCGTCCGAATGACGGTACTGCCCCGCATCAGGCTTTTGGCGACGGCAATATTGTTGTAGTTCACATAGCTGTCCGTCTGATCCTTGATAAATTCGACTGTGGTCGTCAGCCGTTCCTCGCACCGACGGATATCCGCCTTGTGGGAGGAGGTGTACACCACGCTCAAAGCAATGATCCCCACCGCAAGACAGGCATACCAGAACCTTGCGCTGAACATGCTCTGTGTTTTTTTACTGCCCAAGGCTCTCTACCTCCAGATAGGTTTCGGGGTGCTCCAGATATCTGCCGAGGATCTCCTGCAGAGTGCCGTCCTGCCGCATCTGGGCAAAGGTCTCCGTCAGCCTTTGGGCCAGCCCCCGGTTATCATTGTTGGAAAAGGCGACGCCGATCCCGGTGACCAGCAGTGGCTTGTCCAGAATACGGAACTCCGCCCCGTAGTCCTCCATATATTGCAGAATGGCCATCTCATGGGTGGCAACAGCGTCCACATAGCCGCAGTCCAGCGCGGCGTACTGCACGCCCCGGTCCTCCAGGCTGATGATGGCCCCGAACTCCGGGATATCGGCGATCCGGTGGTGGAGGAACAGATCCTCCGGCTTTCCGGTGGACTGCACGGCGATGGTCTTTCCGGCCAGATCGCCCATGGTGTAAATATCGCTGCCCGCATCCACGGCGATCACCTGACGGCTGATCGCGTAGGGCCCGGCCCACTGGTAGTCATGCTCCCGGCCGCTCATGGAAAAGCAGCCCCAGATGCAGTCGATCTCGCCGCTGTCCACCAGTGTTTTCTTCTGTTCCCAGTCGATGGTGGTGAACACCGCCTGATACCCCATCCGCCGGAAGGCCTCCGTGGCGATCTCCACATCGATGCCGGTGGGGTCGCCGTTATCGTCCAGATAGACGTAGGGCGGGTAGGTATCGCTGCCGATGATGATCTCGGGGAGTGCGGGTTCCGGCTGCTGTGCGCCGCAGCCGCAGAGCAGCCCCACGGACAGCAGACAGGTCAAAAAAAGTGCTGTGATGCGTTTCATGTATCTCGTTTTCCTCAGTTTCAAAGCAATTCCCGCAGCGTTTCCCGCAGGATCTCCGTATTGATGGGCTTGGCGATATGGCCGTTCATTCCCACGTTGAAGGCCTTCTGCCGGTCCTCGGCAAAGGCGTTGGCCGTCATGGCCACAATGGGAATCCCGGCCTTTTCCTTATCCGGCAGGCCGCGGATCGCCAGCGTCGCCTGATAGCCGTCCATATTGGGCATCTGAATGTCCATCAGGATCAGGCCGTAGGTCCCGGCCGCCTCATGCTGATACCGGTCCACGCAGTCGGCGCCGTCTACGGCCCGATCCACCGTAAAGCCCATATCCTGCAAAAATGCGGTGGCGATCTCCGCGTTTAGGTCATTGTCCTCCGCCAGTAGCAGCCGCTTCCCGGTAAAGCAGTGGTCAGTCTGCTCCTCCGTCCCGGCGGGCTTCTTCTCACAGTGCGTCTGATCCGCCAGCTTATGGGTCAGCGTCACGGTGAATTTCGACCCCTTTCCCTGCTCGCTTTCCACGGTGATCGTGCCGCCCATCAGTTCCACGAGGCTCTTGACGATGGGCATACCCAGTCCGGTTCCCAGCACTTTGCCCGCAGTGGTGTTCCGTTCTCTGGAAAAGGGCTCATACAGGTGCGGCAGGAACTGTTCGCTGATACCGATGCCGGTATCGGCCACCTCGGTACGCAGCGTCACATACCCCGGCCGGGCGCAGGGCAGCTCCTCGGTGGTGACCGTGACGGTCCCGCCGGGTGGGGTGTACTTGACGGCGTTGCTGATCAGGTTTGTAAAGAGCTCCTGCAGCTTTGTAACGTCGCATAGAATATCCAGCTTCGTCGCCTTCTGCACTCTGGTCAGTGTCAGATTCTTTTTCCGGGCCTCCCCCTGGAAAACGGCGACGATCTTGCCGACGACATCTCCCACGCGGTTGTAGTCTTCATTCAGTTCCAGCCGCCCGCTCTCGATCTTCGCCATGTCCAGCACGTTGTTGATGATGGACAGCAGCAGGCTGCCGAACTCCTCGATCATCTCCTGATAGTGGAGCAGCTTGGGGTCCGTCAGTTCCTTCCGCATCAGGTGCGCGTAGCCCAGAATGGCGTTCATGGGCGTGCGGATGTCATGGGACATATTCAGCAGGAAGGCGGTCTTGGCCTCGTTGGCCTTTTCCGTCGCCTGATAGGCGATCTTCAGCTTCTGGCGTTCCAGCTCCTGCCGCTTTTCCTTGGTGACGTTTCTGGTCACATAGAGGATGTTGGTGACCTGTCCGGCTTCATCCCGCCGCTTTTCGATAAACCGGGCCATGTACCAGTTGCCGTTGGTGGCTAAATAGTCCATCCCCACCGTATCGGTATCCGCCAGCCGGTCCGGCACCGTGGACAGGTCGAAGAACTGCCGGACCGCCATCCGGTACTCCGGGTCCACAAAGGTGCTGCACAGCTCGTTCAGCTTCTGCTGGGCCATGCCCCGGTGTCCCGTCAGGCGATGTACGGAGTTGTCGCTGGAGATCTCCTCATAGAAGTCCTCTTTCAGATCGATCCGGAAAATGGAGAAATACAGCCAGCTCACAGAGGAGATGATCTCGTGGTCCAGCTCCGCCTCCTGCCGGGCGGTCTGCGCCTCCCGCAGAGCCCGCTGGAAGCGCTCCCGCGTCTCATGCTTTTCATCGGTGTTGACGAAGATCCCGTCAAAAAACTCCGGGGACCCGTCCGCCCGGCGGGACAGGCCGCCGGTGGTGTGGAACCAGTGGTAGGTGCCGTCCTTGTGGCGCAGGCGGTATTCCACGTCAAAGGGCTGCTCCCCCGTGGTATCCTCCACCACCGCTTCGTAAGCGCTCAGTACCCGCGCCTCATCCTCCGGGTGGAGCTGTCTGGTCCACGCTTCAAAGGCATTGGGAAACTCCTTTTCCGAGTGGAAGCCCAGCATCTGCCGCAGCGTGTCGGACCATTCCACGGAGACCCGCTCCCACCGTTCATTGAACGTCAGGTGCCAGGCGCCGGAGGACATGGACTTGTGGATATTCCGGAAGGAGACGATCTGCTCCTCCAGCTTTTTCCGATAGGTGTCCTCCTTCCAGGAGTTCCGCAGAAGCAGGGCGCACTCGCCTGCCTCGTCGATGGGCAGGCAGTCGATATACAGATGAAATTTCCGCGCCTCGTCCCGCACCTCCAGTCTTGCGGGGCTCTTTTCAAAGGCCGCCGTATAAAACGGTCCCATCCACTCGCTTGCGCCATCCGGGCGCAGCGTCAGGAAGCTGTTGCTCACCAGCTCTGCCCGGGTCCGCCCCGTCAGCGTTTCCAACGCCTGATTGCAGCAGAGAAAGCTCCAGTCTGCCGGACGGCCGGTCTCATCCAGCTCCACGGGCTTGCCGTCGATATCGGTGAGAACGCCGATCCAGGTGGCCTTTCCGCAGCGCATGAAGTGTTTTAGGCCGGAGTGGACGTAAGGCAGGTCCAGATTGACCAGCTTGCCGCCGGCCCGGAAGGTCAGCGCGTCGCCGGCGCCGGTGTTGGCGGGGCAGATGTCCACGTTGAAGGGATAGGCGGGGTTGTGAGGCGGATACATCCGGGCGGCCGCGCCGGTGCCCAGAATGACGGCCTTGAACATGACGTTGTAGTTCTTCATGGTGAAGAACTTGGTGAACAAATGGGGCTGACCGATGGTGAAGAAGCTCCACATCACGATCATGGAGGCGTAGTTTGCCCACGGCATGCCGCCATTAACGCCTGGGTGCG
>OIXH01002753.1_pt1 | contig 16870 bp, 11 predicted proteins | sample 1587741 | NCBI WGS metagenome assembly OIXH01 (sample SAMEA3888916, study PRJEB22519) | human gut metagenome | biome: human gut; feature: human-associated habitat; material: faeces | place: Denmark | collected 2011 | reverse complement strand
TTTTGGTGGACTGGCGCGCCTTGAAATCCTTATAATAGGCGATTTCCTCGTCCTTCATGCGGAGGCGCTCTTCGTACTGCTCCTTAATATTTTGCTCTCGGAGCCGGGTTTCCTGCTTTGCATGTTCTATTCTACCGGTCAGGTCATAAATCTGCCGGTCCATTTCGTTGATCTGCTTTTCTTTATGGGCGGCTGCTTTGGAAACCGCCAGGGCGATATCCTTGTCCGCAGTTTCCTGTACAGATGTGATTTTGGCATTTAAAAGGCTGATCTGAGCGTCCTTTTGGGACAGAGCCTTTTCCTGTTCAGACAAAAGCTTTTCCTGCCGGGAACGGGCATCTGCCTCCGCCAGCTGTCGTGCGCTTTCTGCTGCCGCAAGCTTTGCCTGCCCTGCCTCGGTCATTTCCGTCAGCGGGGAACGCAGACTGCCAACGTTTTTACCCATAAGGTTTAATGCCGCCTTTACCGGAATCGGGTTTACCTCCGAAAACAGTGCTTCTACAAGTGGCTGTGCCTTTAACTGCATTTTCGTCGCCTCTGTGATATTTCCATTCAGGAAATCCATGCACATCTGATGTACGTCATGCGGTGCAACATTAGACCAGACAGAAATGACGCCAACTGCTCCAAGTGCCATAAGCGGTGTTACAATGGCATCCTCTCCGGAATAAACATCTAATTTGCCATCTGTAAGATACAGTGTCTTTGCCGCCTGCGCAGCATTTCCGGTTGCCTCTTTGATTGCCACGATGTTCTCCACATCGCGGTATAAAGTTGCCGCCGTCTCCGGCAGGATATTGCATCCGGTTCTTGACGGAACATTATACATGATAATCGGCACCTTCACTGCATCTGCAATCTCAGTATAGTACTGCACCAGACCGCCCTGTGTTGCCTTGTTATAATAAGGTGTGACGCATAACAGTCCGTCTACGCCTGCTGCCTCTGCTTCCTTAGAAAGGTGCACTGCCTCTCTTGTGCAGTTAGAACCGGTTCCTGCCACTACCGGGATTCTGTGCTTTGTAAAGTCCACTGCTGCTTTAATCACCTTTGCGTGCTCTTCGGTTGTAAGCGTAGAGCTCTCACCTGTCGTTCCTGCAATGACGATACAGTCCGTCCCCTCCGCAATCTGCCATTCAATCAATTCTTCAAGCTTTTCATAATCTACTTCCTGATTTTCTTTCATTGGGGTGACAAGTGCCACTCCTGCACCTTTAAATATTGACATCTTTTCCTCCTGATATTCTGCTTGAACTGCATAGGGGGTCAAAAAAGCCGGCTCAGATGAGCCGGCTCGATATTCCATCCGAATGATGTACTCCTGCACATCCATTCCCATGTAAAACCGATAGCTCCCCATCTTCCGATGACAGTCATGAAGTTCTTCACTTCATGCCCAAGCAATGCATTCCCAGACCATGCACCCTTTCGGCGTCTTTTCCTTTAACTTCCTTTCTCCTGTGTCTGTCACATCCGGGAAGCGACTCATAAAAAACGCAACCTCTATCAAGCATTTTTTGTTTTGATTCCTCACAAATCATAACACTATGACCTGTGCTTGTCAACGTCTTCTTATTTTGCCTTCTTAGAAACAATCGAAGAATAACCGCTGTATACTTTCTTTCCATTTACGGTTCTATAAGAACGAACTTTGTAATAATAAGTTTTTCCACTGCTTACTTTCTTGTCCGTATAGGTTACCGTCTTGCCCTTTCCGATGGTTTTTACCTTGGTGTATTTTCCGTCCTTGGAAGTTGCACGGTATACTTCATAACCGCTTGCGCCGGAAACCTTCTTCCAGCTTACTTTGAGCTGTTTCTTGTTCGGAGAGGTCACCTTCACACTTCCCGGTTTCGCCGGTACGCACTTCGCAGATTTAACGGCAGAATAACCGCTCGTAACCGTCTTATTGGTGGTCACGACTGCCTTCATCTTGTAGTAGTAGGTTTTTCCGGTCTTGACATCCTTGTCCGTCCAGCTTGTGGTCGATACGTTTGAGATAGTCTTAACTTTCGTATAAGAACCGTCCTTTGAGGTACTTCTGTAAATCATGTACTTCTCTGCACCCGGCACGGCATTCCAGCTCACCTTCATCTGGTTATACTGTGTGGATTTCACACTCTTGATAACCGGTTTTTTCGCTGAAATCTTGTTAACGGTCAGACCATACTCTTCCCCTGTACCGTATTCTGTTGCACTTACACGGATATAATAAGTTCCCTTCGGAAGTTTGATTTTATTGGTTTCTGCATAAGTTCCATCCTGCTTTACACTCAGGTAAGAATTCTTACGGTCTACTTTGTTTCCCTTGGAATCATACAAGTAAACACTCCATGCCGTATTACTGCCGTTTAAGTTTTTATGGCTCAGGCTGACCGTAACGTATGCCTGTTTATCCATGGTAAACGTATAATAATCATAATCATCTGCATAGTTCGTATCGCAGACACCGTTAATGGTCTTTCCGACCGTCATCTTATCCGCACTGGTGAGGTCGTCATTTGATTCGCTCTCCCAGTCAGAAGCTGCCGTTGCAGTTGCCGTCAGCTTATAGTTTCCGGTATACAGATTGGAAATATACGTTTCAATCCGGATATAATAATTTCCTTTTCCAAGTCCCAGTTTACAGGTTGAAAAATCTGCATCTGTTCCGGGAACTTCCGTACTGAATAATTCCTGTTTATCCGCATTATAGACCTTTACACGATAGATTTTTCCGGATTTCTCAGAAGACTGTTTGATATTCAGCTTAAGATATCCCTTTTTCTCCATCTTAATCTTGTAGTAGTCATAATCCTTTGTACCCATCATGGAACCATAATAGGTCTTACCGGATTTGATGGATGTTGCCGTATCGAATGTATCGTTTCCTTCGATTTCCCAATATGCGGACTTCGAATAGTTCACTTTTAATTTATAGGTATCTGAGCAGAAACTTAAGCTGTTCGCACTTGCCACTGCAATATAATAAGTCCCTGCCTTCAGTCCAATCTGCGGCGTTACCGTTTTCTTGTCACCACCACTAATCGTCTGTGAGTAAACTGCGGTGCGCAGATTTGATGCCTCATAAATGGAAACCTTCCAGAGGCTGCTTGCCTCGGAACCTGAGACAACATCGTGACTGAAGGTCAGTCCAAGACCACCCGCACCTGCTAACGTAACCTTATAATAATCCACATCTGCAAGTTTGTAGATACTTCCGAAATAAGTCTTGTCAAGGTTCTTGATTTCAGTGGCTGTTGTCGTGGAATCATTTGGCTCCATTTCCCAGTAAGATGATTTTGTAAAACTTGTGGAAATCTGATAGGTACTGGTATCCGAAAGTGTTGCTGACTCCACGCATACATAATAACTTCCTGCTTTTAATCCCATCTGCGGCAGTGCCGTATTCATGTCCCCGCCGTAAATAGACCGGGAATAGATGGCATTTGACCGGTCACTGTCCTTATAAAGTGACACCTTCCAGACATAATTTGACTCCCTGCCGGAAACACTCGGATGTGCAAAGTTTGCACGAAGTGCTCCATCCGCTGTCAGCGTTACCTTGTAGTAGTCTTTGTCGGAAGACTTCTGGATACTTCCGGAATAAGTTTTTTCTAACGCAATTGTATTTGCGGTGTCAAATGTATCGTTTGACTCCTTCTCCCAGTAGGCACCTGCCGTATGGTTGACCTTTATCTGATAGGTCGTAGTGTCGTATACTGTTCCCACTGCTGCCACCGCAACATAATATTTTCCTGCCGGTACGCCCACCTGCGGTGTAACAGTCGAAGTCACACCTCCGTTAATCGTCTGTGAGAAAAGTTCCGTTGTTGTCTTGGTGGTATCTGAGTAACTGTAGAAAGTTACTTTCCAGACCGGCGTATTCTCTCTTCCTGATACATTCGCATGGTCAAAATTAAGGCTTAATGCGCCGTCTTTTGTCGTTTTCAGTTCATAATAGTCTACATCAGATGATTTATAGATACTTCCGTAGTATGTCTGTCCAATTGTAAGCGCGGTGGCAGTAGAACTTGTATTATTTTCTTCCTGCTCCCAGTATGCAGACTGTGTATAGTTAATTTTAAACTGGTAATTATCCGAAACTTCTGCACCCGTCTTCACTCTGAAATAATAGGTTCCGGCTTTGAGTCCTATCTGTGCAGATGTAACGGTTTCCTGCGCTCCCTGGGAAGTAAAGCTGTATGCCGGAATATCTTTGTATTTATTCGTGAAATAAAAAGATCCGGTATAAATATCCGTCGTCTCGCTTCCGGTGATAACACCATGTGTAAAGTCAAAACTTACCACTCCAGGCTTTGTTACTGTGAATTTGTAGAAGTCCTCGTCGCCCTTCTTGTAGCCGGAACCGTAAATTGTCGTATTTAAAGCAACACTTGTCGCTGTTCCAAAGGAATCATTCGATTCTTTCTCACAGTTATCCGTCTGTGTATAGCCAACCGTAAACTGATAGGTAACAGATGCTGCCAGACTGGCCTTTTCTACATAGATATAATAAGTACCTGCCTCAAGTCCAACCTGATTTACCTCTCCGCTCTCCCCAGCTTTTATCGTCTTACTTACAAGGGAATCACCCGCAGATTCATATTTAAAATGAGCGGTCAGACTGTCTGTACTTGCCTTGTCATTTGAAACACTTAATGTTACCAGACCTGCCTTGCTTAATGTAAATTTATAATACTCCCCCTTTACCGTAACAGAAGCTAAAGATGCCGAATGGCTTACATTTAACGTCACTGCAGTTGCACTGTCCTTCGTGACTCCTCCGGTAACCGTATCTAACAGGATTTCATCTGTAACGCTCTCTGTGCTTTCGGTCTCCTCAGCAATTTCGGTCTCCTCGGCAGCTTCGGTTACTTCCGTCTCTTCCGTAACTTCCGTCTCCTCGGTTACTTCCATCTCTTCCGTACTTTCCGTCTCCTCGGTACTTTCCGTCTCTTCCGTAACTTCCGTCTCTTCCGTACTTTCTGTCTCCTCGGTGATTTCTGTCTCTTCGATGATTTCTGTCTCTTCCGAAGCCTCCGTCTCTTCCGTTTCGACTGTCACTTCCGTCTCCCCGGTTGCTTCTACTGTATCCGTCTCCACTTCTTCAGTAACTTCTTCTACCGTCTCCGTAGCCGTCGTGTCCGCACCGGCTGCATACACTGCGGTGCTTCCCATTTCACTTACCAGAAATATTGCCGCCATAAGGCCGCACAATTTTCTCTTCCAATTCTTCCGACTCATTCCTTCTGCTCCCTTTCCTCACATTCTTCCTCATGGTAACAAATTACTTTTTTTATAACATTTTCCCAATTGACCGTCAAGAAAATTTCCTTTTGCAGGGCGTAAATTTATACAAAATGACGAAATTGTATAGACTTTTACCGAAACAGGCACCTGTCGTACGACAGGTGCCCTTTCCTAATAATTATTCTCTATTGTCGCTCTATTTTCCGCTGAAATGATTGATGGTCTTTGTCAGTCTGTCAAGTGCATCCACAATCTGTACACTCGCCTGTGACATTCCGCCTGCCAACTTCTGAACCTCGGTTGCCACCACCGCAAATCCCTTTCCGGCTTCTCCGGCACGCGCTGCCTCGATAGACGCATTGAGTGCTAAAATCTTCTGGCGGTTACCAAATTCGCTAATCTGCTTCGTGATGGCATTGACCTCTGCAATCTGCTCCGTCGCATCGACAATTCCCTGCTGTACGCGGTCTAACATACCATTGTTTGCATATGTGATATAGGATGACTGCACAAACATATTGATGACTTCGCCAAGGAGATTCGCTGACGCTTCAATCTCTTCTTTTGTTTTGACATTTACCTTGTGCAGTGCTTTGATATACTCGTCTTCCGGAATTCCAAGCTCTCTCGCTGTCTTGCGGAACTTCTCGTCATCCGGTTTCTCCGGCAGAATCTGTCCACCAATGATACTTCCAAGTACCGTTCCATCCTCAAGTGCAATCGGGATTGCGAAATCCATCAGACCTGCATGACACTCATAAGTGCCCTTTCCTTCTCTGTCACAGCGCTCACAGCGTGCAAGCCCTTCCTTGCTTCCACGGGTAAGTTTAATGCAGAAATCTGTAAAATTATAACATTCACTGATGTACTCTCCATCTGCGCCCACTGCCACGGTTGCAAGTCCTGTCGACTTCGCCCAATTTTTCATAATCTTTTCAAATTTCTGCATATTGCAAAAATCCTGAATCTTTATCATGACACTGACCCCCTGCTTCTTAATTTGGTTCTTTGCCCTTTTTCTATAGGACTATTATACCAAATTCCTATAATTAAACAAGAGGGTTTTAACGAATATCGACAGGTCCTGCGAGCACACTGCGCTCCGCCACAAGGCTTAAATCCGGTCTGCTAAAGGTTCCAACCAGAAAACCGGCTTCCTTCTGCCAGGCGTCCAGTGTTCCCGTAAACACATCCTGTCCCGTCGTTCTTCGTCAGGCTTTTTCTCTCGCATTTTTCTTTAATAAAAGGAGACTTAACAGCAAGAGAAATGGAAAAATGATTGCTGCAAGAATTCCCATTTTCAGGTTGTCAGATGCGATTCCCGAAACATATCCTACGACTGTGGGACCGCCTGAACAGCCCAGGTCTCCCGCAAGTGCCAAAAGCGCAAACATCACCGTTCCACCGTTTCTGATGGAGGCAGATGCCTTGCTGAACGTTCCCGGCCACATAATTCCAACGGACAACCCGCAAACTGCACAGCCAAGCAGTGAAATCACCGGAGAAGGCGCTAAACTGATGCACAGATAGGAAATCATGCAGAGCACACCGCTCGCTTTCATAAAGCGGTCGAGGTTCAGCTTATCTCCCCATTTTCCGTAGAAAGCTCTTGCACTTCCCATCAGCACTGCAAATGCCATCGGTCCTGCCAGATCCCCTATCGTTTTGCTGACGCCAAGCCCCTGCTCGGCAAAGGTGGATGCCCACTGGCTGACCGACTGTTCACTGGCTCCCGCACACAGCATCATAAGCATTAAAATCCAGAAAATTTTCCGTCCAAACAGTTCCTTCATCGTAAGACCGGTTTCGCCCTCTTCCACAAGCGGCGCCATCGGCACCTTTAAGAAAAAGAAACCATTGCATAACGGAATGATGACCCACAAAAGAGTCAGTATCTTCCAGTTTTCAATTCCAAACACGGTGAAAAAGAGGGTTGAGAGCAGCACAACTCCAACGTGTCCCCAGCAGTAAAAGGAATGTAACAGGCTCATTGCCTTTTCCTTATTGTCGGTCGGGCAGCTCTCCATAATCGGGCTGATTAACACCTCAATCAGTCCGCCGCCGAGCGCATAAATGACAACCGCAGTCAAAAGCCCTGCAAACGCATCCGGCAAAAGTTCCGGCAAAATCACAAGCCCAAACAGTCCTGCTGCCGAAAACAGATGCGCTAAGAAAATGGAGGTCCGGTATCCAATCCGGTCCACAAATCCGGCAGACAACAAATCCACTAACAACTGGATTCCAAAATTAAACGTGATTAACATCGTAATCTGGCTAAGCGGAATCTGATACGTTTTTTCAAACGTCAGAAACAGTAACGGCACAAAATTATTGACAATCGCCTGCACTATATAGCCGATAAAGCAGGCATACATCGTTTTCTGATAATCTTTTTGCATATTTTATAACACCCTTGATAAAAATTCCTGTAAGCGCTGGCTCTTTGGCGTCTTGAATATCTCTTCCGGCGTTCCCTCCTCGGCAATCACGCCCTCATTGATAAACATCACGCGGTTTGCAACCTCTCTTGCAAATCCCATCTCATGTGTAACTACAACCATCGTCATCCCTGTTGCGGCAAGCTCCCGCATAACCTGCAATACTTCTCCAACCATCTCCGGGTCAAGCGCAGAGGTCGGCTCATCAAATAAAATAATATCCGGGTTCATCGCAAGGGAGCGGACAATCGCAATTCGCTGTTTCTGACCGCCGGAAAGCTGTGCCGGGTAAGCGTCTGCCTTATCCAAAAGTCCCACGCGCGCTAAAAGCTCCTCGGCACGTGTATTTGCCTCTTCCTTTGTCATGAGGTTTAATTTTACCGGCGCAAGCATAATATTCTGCCGGATTGTCATATTCGGAAACAGGTTAAACTGCTGAAATACCATTCCAATTTTCTGGCGCACCCGGTTGATATCGGTTTTCTTGTCCGTGATATCGGTTCCCTCAAACAAAATCTGCCCTCTCGTCGGAACCTCAAGCAGATTTAAGGAACGCAAAAACGTCGATTTTCCACAGCCGGAGGGTCCTATGATGGCAATTACGTCCCCTTTTTGTACCGTCGTGCTGATGCCCTTTAATACTTCCTGTTTTCCATAGTATTTATGTAAATCTTTTACTTCCAGAATCACATTACCGTTCATTGTTCCGCAATCTCCTCTCCAGCTTACTTACTCCAAAACTTAACAGCATTACCAGTGCCAGATAAATCACTGCAACTGCAAGTAACGGAAGGAACGCCTCATACGTATTTCCGCGAATAATGTCTCCACCCTTTGTCAAATCTGTCAGACCGATATATCCGCTGATAGATGTCTCCTTTAACAGGCTGATGACCTCGTTTAACAGCGCCGGAAGAATATTTTTTATCGCCTGCGGCAGCACAATGAAAATCATGGTCTGCTTATAGCCAAGTCCAAGGCTTCTGCCCGCCTCAAACTGTCCCATATCTACAGACATGATACCGGAGCGGACGATTTCTGCCACATATGCGGCAGAGTTTAATCCAAATGCAATCGCTGCAACCATAATCTTATTTGTCGCAGACGCCAGAATAACATAATAGATAATCAAAAGCTGTATCATGACAGGCGTTCCACGTATCACGGTTAAATAGATGCGACAAATAAAGTTTAATATGGTCAGTCCACCGTTTCTGTCATGATTTGTCCGCACAATCGCAATCAGAAATCCCCCGATAATTCCGAGGATAACTGCGAGGATTGTGATGATTAAAGTGTTTCCAAGTCCTTTTACGATATACTGATACCGGTTGTCCTTGATGAAGTTGTCATAGAATTTCTCCCGGAGACTTGCTTTTGCCTCGCTGTCACCGTCCTTTACAATAATGACCTGGCGGGAAGTGATATAGCTGTCCGTAAAATTGATGTTCTTCTTGCGGTCCTCGGTAATCGTAAAGCCGGATGCACCGATATTTACCTTGCCGGAGGTCACGGCGGCAATCACAGAGTCAAACGCCATATCCTCAATCTGCACGTCCATTCCAAGGATATCGCTGACTGCATACATGATGTCGATGTCAAGTCCGGTTATCTGGTTGTTCTCATAATATTCATACGGTGGAAATTCTGCATTGGTTCCTATCACAAGCGTGCCGTTTGTGCGCTCTACCTCCTTGCGCTCATACGGATACTGTCCTAACTCTTCGTCAGAACCGATGTAATTTTTGATGATATTTTGAAGTGTTCCATCCTCTCTTAATTCCGAGAGCGCTGCATTGACCTGCTCTAAAAGCTCTGTATTTTCCTTTGCAATGCAAAACGCATATTCCTCTGTGACAAATTCTTCATCTAAAATACGGATATTGCTGTTCTGGTTTACAAATGCAATTGCCGGCTGTTCATCAATGACCACACAGTCTATTTTTCCAAGCTTTAACGCCTGAACGGCATCCGCACCTTTATTATAGCGCTCGACCTTTGTCCCCTGTCCATCGTTTTCTAACTCAGCCGCATAGTCGGCTCCGGTCGTACCTGTCTGTACACCGATGATGGCTCCGGAAAGGTCAGCGGCTCCTGTAATCTGTTTCGTCTTTGTGCCATCCCCCTGCCCGTTTTTGCCGCAGCCTGCCAGTAACAGCGCTCCAAGCATCAGGGTTATCAGGAAGAGGCAGATTTTCTTACCGTTTCTCATGTCATACCTCGTTTCTGTATATTTATTCACATGGAAGTATAACACAAGCTGTCCGATTGTCCAATATCTTTTATTATGTTTCCGCTTTATTCTTCAATTGTAATGATATCCTGTAAAACATAGTGAAATGTCGGTGCCGAGCTGTAGCGGTTTTCTTCATATTCTTCCCTAAGGTCACAGGTATCGGAAGGGTCCTCCGGATTGACACCGATATAATCCCCCTCAAACACATGGACTTCTCCCTTTTGAAACTGCTCTGTCAATTCTGCTATCTTTTCCGCTGTTCCGTCAGCGGCAACGATTTCGTTTAATTCAAGCATCTGCACCCAGCCTTCTTTAAAGCCGGCCCCAACGTCATTTCCATTGACCGTTCCACCTGTGCAGTCCTCGATTTTTTTCCCTTCTAATACCGCCTTCACTGCCTGCACCATATACGGCTCCCAGTTAATTTTGGCTCCGGTCAGATAGGTGGTCGGCGCAACCTGTGCCATGCTCTGGTTATACGCCACCAGGTAAACTGGCTGCCCTGCATCGGTCTCCTCACACGCAACCGCCGGTCCCGCTGTATCCGAGTGCTGGGAAATAATGACGCAGCCCTCTTCAATCAATTCCTTCGCATACTTTTTTTCCAAGAGATAATCGCCCCAGCTATTCGTATATTTTACCGTCATCCGGGCATCCGGCACCACGGAACGCACGCCAAGCAGAAATGCCGTATAGCCGGAAATCACCTCCGCATAGGGAAATGCCCCCACATAGCCGACACGCGCCTGCTCTTTCGTGATGACGCCCTCTTCGAGCAGTTCCTGTAATTTCATCCCCGCCGCAACACCGGAAATATATCTGCCCTCGTAGATGGCACCCATAAAGGTATGATAGTTTTCAAGCACCGGCTCCTCGTTTGCATTTGTGCCCGTTGCCATACAAAACTGAATATCCGGGTACTGCGCGGCAAATTCCTTTGTTTTCTCCCCATACGCATAGCTGGTTGCAAAAATCAGGTCACACTTTGCCTGCACAAGTTCTTTGAGTGCTTCCTCTTCCGTTCCTTCCGGCACATTATACTTTGCAAGCGTCTCTACCTGTTCCCCATACTGATTCTCTATCTCCGTCTGCGCTTTTATAAAATTACCTGTGTAGGTTGTACTGGAATCCCCAACATAAATAAATCCCACACGGATTTTTTTCTCTTCCTCATCCCCGGACACCATCCGGTAAATTCCGGTGACTGCCGCAATCACGGCAATCGCAGTAAGCACTGTAATGATATAGACTCTCTTCATCCTCATAACCTTCTACTCCTTATGACTGCCGAACTCTTCATACATCCGTTCCACATCAATTTCTCCTTTGTCTATCAAATCCAGCATGATTTCCACCAATTTCGGGTCAAACTGTGTTCCGCTTCCTTTTTTTAACTCCCCTATTACATAGTCAATATCTAACTTCTTGCGATAGACACGGTTTGCTGTCATTGCATCAAATGCATCTGCAATTCCAATAATTCGTGCATTTAGTGGAATTTCCTCACCTTTGAGCCCATGCACATATCCCTTGCCGTCGTAGCGCTCATGGTGATAGAGTGCGCCCTCCTGCACATTCTGAACGAGCGTAAACTTCCGTAGGATTTCTGCACCTTTTACCACATGAGACTTCATCAGCGCATACTCTTCATCCGTAAGCTTATCCGGTTTATTTAACACACGGTCCGGAATTCCAATCTTGCCGATATCATGCAACAGTGCTGTCTTGCGCAGCTCCTCACACGCCGCATCCCCGTATCCGAGCTGCTTTGCAATCATCACAGAGTATTCCGAAACACGGAATGAGTGCTGGCTGGTATTCTCGTCCTTTGCATCCACCGTCCGCGCAATCGTAAGCACAGTTTCATTTCCCATCTCAATCTGGCTTCTGGCAAGTTCAAGTTCTTTCTTTTGCATATTGATGGTTCTCTGAATCTGTGTCCGGAAAAAAAGCCAGGTCAGATAAGCAATCGCAATTCCAAACACCAGCACCACGTATAACATAAACCACCAGTTATCATAGATTTCTTTTTCCTTGATGATAGTATAAGTACTCTCCGCTATCACATTTTTGCCTCTGCTATCAAGCACCGCAAGATGAAACGTATAAGTTCCAACCGGAAGGTTCGTATACGCCACATTTGTAAGTTCATTTTGTTGCATCACCTTCGGGTTTTTATCAAAGCCTTCCAGATAAACACTGACGTACGGCATATTCGGCGAATAGTTAATGATTTCCGTGATAATTTCGATTCTGCCGGTTCCGCTTGGAAGATACACTGCCTCGCCTCTCTCCACCGGATAAACCGTGTCGTCCACCTGAATCGAGCGAACTAACATACGATAAGACCTGGCCGCATTGTCGTAATGCTTCAGATTCATCCGCACAACCCCTGTGTCTGTCGAAAGATAAAGGTTTTCTTCCTCATCCACATAGTTCCATGCGTTTGGCGTCAGCGACTTCTGGAATCCAAGGCTGGAGTCAAGCAGCTTATACTCCATTTCCCTGCCGCTTAACAATTCCGTTTTATCTACCACATAAATTCCGGCAGAACCGCAGACAAACAGCATTCCATCGCTTCCCTCCACAATATCATAGTTATTATAATAAGGAAATTTCTCAAGTGTCTGAATCGTTCCGTCCGTATTCATAAAACAGATGCCATTGCTTGTCACGATAAAAATTCCGGTTCCATCCTTATCCGCTATCATCCGCAAAATTACTTCTGAACTGAGCCCGTCGCTTTTTGAAAGATTTTTTACAACTTCTTTTCCCTTGATAACAGCAATTCCGCCTCCGTCTGTTCCGGCGAGAATCGTTCCATCCTCCTGTTCCAACATACAAAGTACAATCGGATTCTTCAGTCCTTCTTCACATCCGATGTTTGCGCTCACCTTTCCATCTTTGATTATTGAAAGTCCGGAATTTGCTGCCACAATGATTCTGCCGTCTTTTGTTTCCATGGCAGAGCGTGTCTTATCATCATTTAAACCGTTCATTCTGTCATACTTTCGTATCGTGCCGTCCGCATCCACTTCCCAGGTGCCCTGCCCGGTCGTGCAAATCCACAGATGGTTCTCTTTATCCACCATAAGCTGCCGGATTCTGACCCCCTCAAGTGCCTGTTGCAGCTTTCCTGCCGTTTCCGGTATTTTTTGCGCATCAAGCACATCCAGTCCGCTGTCCGTGCCAAAATAAAACACATTATTCCACTTTGTAACGGTATTCACCACTTTCTCTTCTAAGGATGCCTCTCTATAAATCTCAGTAAAAGCAGACTCATACAATCGCAAAAGTCCAAGTCTTGAGGATGTAAACCACAGGTTCTTCTGGTAATCAATCAACATATGGTCAATGGAATTGTTAAATTCATTCGTATTGATGGTGTGATAGTTTCCCTGTGCATCAAAATACGCCACCCCATTGTCTGCGCATAAAAACAGGTTCCCACTCTCTGACTGATAAAAAGAAGTGAGATTCATAAGCCCCTCACACCGTCTGGAATCTTTTTGGGAAAAAGTGCCATCCTCCTCCATGTAATAAATATCCACCCGGTTACTGGCAGTTCCTGCATATAGATTTCCGGCTTCGTCAAACAGACAGCAGGTGTAGCTGTCCTCCTCCGCCGCGCTCTGTGTGTCAAAAATTTCCCCTTCCTTTAACAGGTAAAGGATTCCGTCATTTGCCACCACTGCCACCGTTCCGTCTGCATCCGCAGCCATGCTGTTTGCATACACAATCTCCGGGATTACCTTTTTGACCGCCAGTCCGCCGGACAGCGTCAGCACGCAGACCTCTCCCGCTGTTCCGACATAATAATTGCCGTCTGTGCTCTGTGTGATGCAGCGCACAGAATCTGAGGATAAACCGTCATTTTTATCTACGATATTTGAAATTTTGTCATTAATGTAAATTGACAAACCACTGTCATTTGTTCCAATCCAGAGTCTGCCTTCCTCGTCGGTATAAAGACAGTTCACATTTTTGACGGATTCAAATTCATCCATCAGCTGAAACGTATTTCCGTCATAACGGTAAAGTCCACCATAGGTGCCAATCCATAAAATTCCGTCGTTTGTCTGTGCGATGTCATTTGCGCTTCCGCCCGGAAGTCCGCTCTTTCCATCGTAAACGGTCTGGATATACGCATTAAAATTAACCGCTTCCCCGTCTGCTGCGTTTTCTGCCTTTACCTCCATCCCGGAAAAGAGTGTCAGTATTCCGATAACAGCCAGAAGTGCCCACGGTTTTTTGCGCTTCAAAAGCTCTTTCCCATATCTGCGGTACACTCTGACCGTCAGGGAAAGCACTGTGATTGTTAATGTTTTGTCAAGGAAATCAATATAGAACTCGCCTATGCAGTGGCTGACAATCTCATTACAGCCAATCCTCTGCAGCAGGCTTATGACACCGTCTCCCCATATGTTTCCTGTGTTTCCCTCAAAAAACAGATAGTTTAACGGTGTAGAAATCAAAACTGAAATCATGGTCACAAGAAAACTGACCGACAGCGTGCCAAACAACGATGTGAGATAACCCTTTTTTGCACACACTCCCACCGTAATTCCAAGTATCACGCTCACAATTGCATAAATCATATGCGTATATGAAAACAAAACTGCATAAATAATATTTACGCTTGCCCCCACAATTGCCCCGCATACCGGTCCTAACAAATATGCGGTATACACGGTTCCAAACGAATCTAACCACAGCGGAAGCTGCAGCTCCTTCGCCACTATCTTTCCGATGCAGTTTATCAGAATATTCACAACGACAAATAAACTAATCTGGTAACTTTTCTTATCAGCTATCATAATCCCATTCCCCCAAGGCATCCATGATGTGCCTCTGCGACCCATTTACCCGATACACCAGTATTTTATCATAAATACCACCTTAGGGAAATGTTTTCTCGTCAAATATGTGCATAATTATTCTTTTTTCAGCAATTTTTTTGAGGCAGATAAAAATATTGTATCGTTTCATCTTCTCTAACAAGCAGTCTTTTATCTTTCATTCTATGGATTTCCCTTGCAAGCCAGATATCCCCTCTACAACAAAATACATGAAATACCATAACTATTCCACAGCTCAATCCCAGAAATGAGTGATTCATGCAGGAAAGAACCGTTCCTCCAATGAGCAGCACCGAAAACACCATAAATGGTGCCAAGGCACACCACCACTCCATATTTCCCGGCACAAACAGTCTCGGATAATAGCAGACAAATACTTTTTCCTTATAGTCCAGCTTATATTCCGGTTTTACTCCCGTCATTACATGAAATGCCAGGCCATGCACCACCTCATGCACCGGAATATACACAATACAAAACACCAGCGCAGCTGCAACAGCCGCAAGCACCCATAATACATTGTTAAAATCGCCACATGCATAGCCCGCAACCATCAGAAGAATTCCCGGCAATAATGCAAGCAGATTCTCTTTTATTTTTCTTTCCACCTGATTAAAATTAAGTTGTTTTATCTCACAATAGCCATCAGGTAGTTCCTGTGTTACATTCATTTTAAACACCTCTTCTTCAAATTTTTTCTGTCATTCCCGAAATTTCCGCCAGATGCACTATCGCATGAACCTCATACGTCAGCTCTCTTTTATACTTCTCCGGTCCTACCACCGTACAATCCGGGAAATATTCTTTCATCAGGCGCTCCACATCCCCATGCGCCATCGTCGATGTCCTGCTCAGGATTTTCAGATTCTGCATCCGCACAACCTTATAAGTCCTGTACTGTTTCTTTTCCTCTGAATAGGCAAACAGATACCAGGCATACCATTTATAATGAATCGCTAACGGTTCCACACAGGGCGCTGACTTTTTCCCATCCGCATTCCGATATTCAAATGTAATATAATTTTTCTGCGTTATCGCCTGCTCCAGCCGCTCATTTAACTTCTGTACCTGGTCATTTTCCCTCGTCACTCCAAAATTCCAGAATACCTTCTGTCCACCCTCTTTTTCTATGATGGCATTGTATTTTTCAAGCAATGCCTTTAATGTGTCATTCGTATAGGACGTCGCAAGGCTTTCCAATGCCCATATTTTCCGCCTTCCGCGTAGACCGGTATCCCAATTGCGGAAATGCTTACGATATCTCTTTGAATGGTCCGCACCGAAACATGAAACCGCTCCGCTAAAACACTCGCCGGAACGTTGTCATGATTTAAATATTTTCTTCCCTATCTTCCTTCTGTTGTAAATAAAAAATTGCCTTTTGCGCTTCTATTTCCTCTCTCAGTTCTTCTTCTGTTGGTAAATACAACTTGTATTTACTTGCAAATAATTGTTCATTTCCATGTAGGATAGAATATCTTGCGATATCTTCGTCCGTCTCCGAACACAAAACAATTCCAAGTGTCGGGTTATCATCCGGAGATTTTTTTAATTCATCATACATCCGAATATACATGTCCATCTGCCCAACATCCTGATGTGTAATACGTTCCGTTTTTAAATCTATAAGCACAAAGCATTTCAAGACCAAATCTATATAATAATCCTGCTTTTCTGTATGAATATGCTGCTGTCTTGCTACAAAAGCATATCCTTTGCCCATCTCCATAAGGAATTTCTGCAAATTTGAAATAATACTCGTTTCCAATTTTGTTTCATTAAAAGACATATCTGGTGTTAAACCCAGAAACTCCACTATTACAGGACTTTTAATAAACTCAAGTTTCTCATTTTGATATACAGAAGTTTTTTCCTTCATCTCGTACTCTACAGCCTTCTTATTCTGAGATTGCAGCAGACGATAATAATACTGTGTATCAATGTTTCGCTGTAAAGTTCGAACGCTCCACATCTGCTCATAGGCTTCTTTCTCATACCATTTACGTGCAGTCTCGTCGTGCACCTGAAGTAAAGTACGATAATGTGACCATGTAAGTTTGATATCAGATTGTCGACACGTTGTGTCGACAATCTGAGGAAAAGCT
>OIXH01002749.1_pt1 | contig 16882 bp, 17 predicted proteins | sample 1587741 | NCBI WGS metagenome assembly OIXH01 (sample SAMEA3888916, study PRJEB22519) | human gut metagenome | biome: human gut; feature: human-associated habitat; material: faeces | place: Denmark | collected 2011 | reverse complement strand
ATGTTTCCAAAGGGAAAAGCATGGTGGCTGCCCTGCGGCCAATGGGTGAAGTGGCGTTGCTGCCACAGGAATTTCTCCACACCGAGGTCGGTCTGGAGCAGATGGCCTACGCCATCATCGCGCTGGGGGAAGATACCCGCGTCATCATGGAGGCCACCGGACGCTACCACGAGCCGGTCGCGGCGGCGTTGCATGAGTACGGCATTTATGTCTGCGTCCTGAATCCGCTGTTCATCAAGCAGAGCGGGGGCGGTTCCATTCGCAAGGTCAAAACCGATAAGGCAGACGCCATGAAAATCGCCAAGTACGGTCTTGACAACTGGGTGGATCTGCGGGAATATACTCCCATGGACACGGTAAGGCAACAACTGAAGCTGTGCAGCCGCCAGTATAACCTCTACATGAAAACGGTGGTATCGCTGCAAAACAATCTCATTTCATTGACCGACAAGACCTTTCCCGGTGTGAACGAACTGTTCTCCAGCCCAGAACGCGCCGACGGTCACCAGAAATGGGTGGACTTTGTCATGACCTTCTATCACTGCGACTGCATCTGCCGCGTCAGTGAGAATGCGTTTGCCGAGCGCTACCAGAAGTGGTGCAAGCGCAAGGGCTACCATTTCAGCGCGGAAAAGGCGCAGGATGTTTATCTCGGGAGCTGCGGTCATTTCACCACGCTGCCGAAGAACGACAACACGAAATTGCTCATTACGACTGCTGCCCAGCAACTGCTTGCAGGCAAGATGACGCTGGCCGCCTTGCGCACTGAAATGACACGCCTTGCCAAGCAATTGCCGGAGTATGATATCGTGCGTGCCATGTACGGTGTGGGCGAGACGACTGCCGTGCAGCTCATGGCGGAGATCGGCGACGTGCGCCGTTTTCCGCGCCGCAGCTCCATCGTCGGTTTCGCGGGTGTTGATCCGGCTGTAGACCAGTCCGGCAAGCACAGCGCCAAGAGCGTCCCTACGACCAAGCGCGGCTCTCCGCATCTTCGGAAAACGCTGTACCAAATCGTCTGCACTTACCTAAAGAAGTCTCCTGTAGATGAGCCTGTGTACCAGTTCCTCGACAAGAAACGCAGCGAGGGCAAGCCTTATTTTGTCTACATGACAGCCGCGCAGAACAAGTTCCTGCGCATCTACTATGCCCGTGTGAAAGAGTGCCTGGAGGCTTTTGACGCACAGCAGGACACCTCACAAAGATAAATCAGATTGCTACTTTATCCCGGCTGGCGAAGCTTTTTCTCCAGCCTGTTTTGTCATGCCCTTTTTCAGCTGTGCAAATTTTGCGGGACTTTTTTCATTTCAGCTATTGACTTTTGTTTGCAGGACTCCTCGGTGGAATTCGCCGTGGAGTCCTACACCGTGGGGGCCTATTTCTACCAGCTCAAGCCCATCTGGCAGGAGAGTTTTTTCCGCCTGCTGGACTCCGTGATCGCGGAATGTGCCAAAAGCGGCAGTATGAGCCTGATCCTCCGCTGCAAAAGCGGCATCACCCGGGTGGAGCTGGACAAGCTGGAATACTGCGAGGTGCTGGGCCGGGCCCTGTGGCTGCACTTGACGGACGGCACGGTGCTGGAGAGCGGCGGCGGTATGGACCATCTCTGCGAGCAGCTGACGGAACATGACAATTTCCTGCGGATCCACCGATCCTATCTGGTGAATCTGGATCACATCAAGTCCATCGTGCCCAAGGCCATCACCATGGATTCTCTGGCGGAGCTGCCCGTCCCACGGGGAAAATACGCGGAATTGAAGGATCTGTATTTGGAATACGCCTTCCGCAGAAAGCAGGTGTTTCTGACATGACAGCGGATACGATCCTTTATGCGTGTAATACCGTGGCGGTGGGACTGTTCGGCATCGTGCTCTCCGCCGCCTTCTGCAACATCCGGTGGACCCGGCGGAACGTCTGCTGCATGGTTGCTTCCACCCTGGCCATTTTCCTGATCCAGGGGATCGTCTATCTGGGGATCGACCCGGCGCTGGGGCCGTATCTCTACCCCCTCCATACTCATCTTCCTCTGGCGATCACCCTCTGCTTGCTGAGCCATGAGCGGCTCTGGCCGGTGATCTCCGTGCTGACGGCGTATCTCTGCTGCCAGCTCCGGCGGTGGCTGGCGCTGGTCTGCGTGTGGGTGTTTTCCGGTGGAGATCGGATGCAGTATGCGGTGGAGCTGATCGTGACGCTGCCGCTGCTGCTCCTGCTGCTGCGGACGGCACCGGCAGTGCGGTCTATTTCCTGCTATTCGGTGACCGTCCAGTGCCAGTTCGGCTGCACACCGGCCCTGTATTACGCCTTTGATTACCTGACCCGGGTCTATACGAATCTTCTTGCCGACGGAGACCCGGCTGTGGTGGAGTTCATGCCCTTTGTGTGCTGCGTGGCGTATTTGATGTTTCTGGCGCGGCTGTCGAAGGAGCAGGAGGCCCGGGCCCATCTGGAGCAGCTGCAAAACAGCCTGAATCTGCAAGTCAGCCAGGCGGTGCGGGAGATCGAAGCTCTCCGGGAATCCCAGCAGAAAACCAGAGCCTACCGGCACGATCTGCGGCACCATCTGCAATACCTGTCCGGCTGTCTGGAAAACGGACAGTACGAGCAGGCCCAGCGGTACATCCACGAGATCAACGCGGAAATCGAGGCGGCCCGCGTGGTGACCTACTGCGAGAACGAGGCGGCGAACCTCATCTTCTCCGCCTTCGCGGCCCGGGCGGAGGCCCAGGGCGTGAAATTCTCCCTGCAGGCGGTGCTGCCGCACATCCTGCCCATCTCGGAGAGCGATCTGTGCGTGCTGCTGTCCAATGCGCTGGAAAATGCCCTTCACGCCTGCAAGGGGGCAGACGACAGCATCGAGGTACAGACCTACGAGAAAAATGGAAAATTCTTCTTGCAGGTGGTCAACGATTGCCGGGAGGCCGTGCGGTTCGAGGATGGAATTCCGGTAACGGACCGACCGGGCCACGGCATCGGCGTGAGCAGCATCTGCGCCATTGTGGAGCGGTATGGCGGGCTTTACAGCTTCTCCGTGAAGGAGGGAAAGTTTGTCCTGCGGGTCTCCCTCTGACGGCCAAATTACATTTCATGTCATTTTGGGGACGTTTCGTGCAGAGACGTCCCTTTTTCATGCTTCCCGGTGTATCATGACCATATCAAGAACCAACAGCAGCTTTTCCTGTAGCCGTAGCTATGTTGATAAGAAAAGGAGGGCCATGATGGGAGCATTCAATGATAACAAAGAGAACTGTCCGGTCTGCGAACGTGTCAACGAGCGGCCCTTAACAGAATCTGAGCCGCACGCCGCCGCGCTTCGGGAAAATCAGGCTTTGCAGGCGGCGTTCCAGTCCACATACTGCTTCCGCGCCGACCAGGGGGACGGTCCCCTGTTTCTGGATGAGGAGCACGGTCTGCTGCGCATAGGGGAGGACGGCTGGGTCCTGGAAGGGAAGGCACTGCGCTCCTTCCGTATTTCCGAGGACGGCGCACCGCTGTTTGAAAACGGCATCGGTACCTTGAAGTGTACCGTCAGCGATGTGCCCGATCAGGTGAACGTTATGGCGGCGGAGATCGCCCGGTTCCATCTGGAGCGCCAGAGATTTGAGCGCTGGGAGGCCATGGATGGTCTGCACCGCGCAGGGACCGAGAGCAGCGAGGAGCGCCGGGAACGGGAGCGGACCAACGATCTGCGCCGACCCCGGTTCGATGTATCTGCCCCCGTCAGAGAATTCCGGGTGGAGCTGACCTTGGATCACCCCTACCGGACCGCCTTCGACGCGAGGATCGCCGCTCCGGCCTTTGACCGGAACTATCCGCGGACGGAGGATTATCTGAAGTCCTACCGGGAAAAGACAGAGGAGCTGCATCTGCTGGCTGCAAAGCTGATGCACATGATTGCCCCCGGCGCGGGGGAGACCGAGAGCGGCTTTGGCTGGGTGCGTTCCATGCAGATGGTGCTCAGCCGGATGCCGCGGACGAGAGCGTTTCTCTTCTGAAGCCTAGGCCCAGCCGCCATGGCGGCGGAGGTTGATCGAGCAAAAACGAATACTCTTGGAGATACAAAAACCCGGGCGCTGTGCTTGCACAGCGCCCGGGTTCGTCTCCCTGCTGAAAATGAAACGAGCACTTGCCGGAAGACACAGTTTTCCGACAAAAAGGGGATACAGACGAAACCGGCGAGATGACCAAAGGTGGTCCACGTATCACTTAGAATGCCCAAACTGAAAAGTTTTTTGTTTTAGACCTTAAAAAGTTATTGAATATACAAACTATTTTGGGTATACTATTAGCTGTAGGGAGGCGATACGATGATCAACAGACCGGACTATATCGCGGCAATTGGGCCGTTTATCGACAAGCCGCTCGTCAAGATACTTGCCGGTATCCGTCGCTGCGGCAAGTCTACGATTTTTGAGATGCTGAGAGAGGAACTGCTGCGGCGCGGTATTGGGGAGGACCAGATCGTCTGCAAGCGGTACACGGAGATGGATATTCCCGAGAACAACACCGCCAAGCAGATGTATGACGAGCTGACCGCTGCCATGGCGGGCAAGGGACACTGCTATCTTCTGCTGGACGAGATTCAGGAGATCGCCGGCTGGGAGAAGGCGGTCAACAGCCTGTTGGAAAGTGCGGATGCCGACATCTATGTGACCGGCTCCAACTCCAAGCTCATGTCCAGCGAGATCTCCACCTATCTGACGGGCCGCTATGTGTCCATTCCTGTCTATACGCTGTCGTTTAAGGAATATCTGGACTTCAAGGCCGACAGCACTTTATCTCGCAGAGAACTGCTGGAGGAGTATATTCGCTTCGGCGGTTTTCCCATCATTGCACTTAGCGAATATGATGAGCAAAGCGCTTATCAGATCGTCAACGGCATTTACCACACCGTAGTTTCCCGTGATATTGTCAAACGTCACCGCATCAACAAGCAGGATCTTTTTGACCGTGTGGTGAAGTATATCATCGAGAATATGGGCAAAACCTTCTCGGCAAACTCGATCTCCACCTTCCTCAAAAGCGAGCACCGCAAGGTCTCGGTGGAGAGTATCTACAACTACCTGCGTTGGCTGGAGCAGGCGCTTATTATCTACCCCTGCGAACGCTATGACCTGCAAGGCAAGAGTATCCTGAAAACGCAGGAGAAGTATTATCTTGCCGATGTCTCTCTGAGATACGCGCTGCTGGGTTATAACCGCAAAATGCTGGACGGCGCGATGGAGAACATCGTGTACCTTGAATTGAAGCGCCGCGGCTACGATGTTTACATCGGCAAGAACGATACAAAGGAGATCGACTTTGTTGCAATGCGCCGCGACGAGCGCATTTATGTGCAGGTCTGCGTCCGGATCCCAGAAGCATCGGACCGCGAAGTGGGGAACCTGATGGAGATCCGCGATCATTACCCCAAATATGTTGTTACCCTCAACGAGATGGATACCGGCATCGAGGACGGCATCCGGATTGTCCACCTCGCGGATTTTCTGCTTGCCGAACAATGGTGATCATCTTTCGGCTCATTCGGTAACCGTAGAACCCAGTCATGTTATTTTAGAAAAGCCTACTTGATAATCGTTACTTCGCAGCTTTTTTGTCATTCCATTTACCTGAGTCTCTCGATCTGCTGCCAAAGATACAAAACCCCGGGCGCTGTGCTTGTACAGCGCCCGGGTTCGTCTCTCTTGCCAACGGGAGAGGGAGGTCAAATCGGTTTTTCTGCTTTCTTGCTGGGGTCATTCCATGGGAAGGATCAATTTGCATTCGTCGTGACCACTGGTGCAGGCATAAATAATATTGTATCCCTGATTATGGTCTTCTTCTGCGACCCAAAGCATCCCAGTTCTCAGATTGATTGTCTGGCCGTCCAGAGTAACGGAAGTGAACCCAGGAGTATTTCCGTAGTAGTCGAATTCTTTGAGATAATCCTTATTGATCTCCCCCGTCTCCATGAACTCATATTGGAGCTGGGCGTAATAGCTCCGCACGTTAGCCCAGTCGGTTGCGACGCGCGCCTTGTGAAGCTGTGAACTGAAGGTCGGGATCGCGACGGCCACCAGAACGGCGATGATCGCCACAACGATCAGCATTTCCATCAGTGTAAATCCGTGATTCCGTTTTGCGGTTGGGGTTGTTCTCTGTTTCGTCATTTTGCCACCATTTTCCATAACGTATCGGCGCGGGCCGCCCATAGGGAACAGGGGGCCTGCCGTATGCTCTGTTTTGCCCGGTTTTCGATTCGGGTGTGAGGCGAGCCTGAGTTTTTATTATATGGATAGCACCTGCCGCTGTCAATTCTTTGCGGCATACTTTTCAAATTTTGTGCATTTTGGTGAAGAAAGCGGGTGCTTTGCAGGATCGTTGGACAGTATATGGCGGACATATATCCGTAAATGAACAGCAGCAGCGGCAATTTGCCGCTGCTGTGCTGTAATTTGGAATAACAAGCTTGAGCATCCGAAAGGGGAGAGACCGTCACTGGATGGCGAAGATCAGCTCCGCGGTGCAGGCGGTCTCGCCGTTCACCGTGGCGGTGCAGACGCCGATGCCCACCGGACCCCGGCGCTTCGTGAGGGTACATTCCAGCTCCAGAACGTCTCCGGGGATGACCTGCCGCTTGAACCGGGCGTTTTTCACGCCGCCGAACAGGGCGATCTTCCCCCGGTTCTCCGGCAGGGATAGGATCGCCACGGCCCCCACCTGGGCCAGCGCCTCTAAGATCAGCACGCCGGGCATGACGTGCTTTTGGGGGAAGTGGCCGCAGAAAAACGGCTCGCCCACGCTGACGCACTTGATGCCCTTGGCCCACACGCCGGATTCCCCATCGGTGATGCGGTCCACCAGCGCGAAGGGGTAGCGGTGGGGCAGGATCTCGGCGATCTCATTGGAATTTAACTGCAAGCCCATGTCAGTCCTCCCATTTCTTCAGCAGCAGGCTGCCGTTGTGTCCGCCGAAGCCCAGAGAGTTGCTCAGGGCGTAGCAGATGTCCGCCGGACGGCCCTCGTTGGGCACCACGTCCAGATCGCAGTCCGGGTCCGGGGTCTGATAGTGGATGGTGGCGGGGAGGAAGCCTTCCCGCAGGCTCAGGGCGGTGAAGATGGCTTCCACGGCGCCGGCGGCTCCCAGCATGTGGCCCGTCATGGACTTGGTGGAGCTCATGGCCAGCTGATAGGCGTGAGGGCCGAACACGGTTTTCACTGCGGCGGTCTCCCCGGCATCGTTGAGGTGGGTAGAGGTGCCGTGGGCGTTGATGTAGCCCACCTGCTCCGGAGAAACGCCGCCGTCGGTCAGCGCCATGGCCATGGCCTTGGCGCCGCCGCTGCCGTCCGCAAGGGGGGCGGTGATGTGGTGAGCGTCGCAGGTGGCGCCGTAGCCCACCACCTCGGCGTAGATCTTGGCCCCGCGGGCCTTGGCGTGTTCCAACTCCTCCAGAAGCAGCACGCCCGCGCCCTCGCCCATGACGAAGCCGCTCCGCTCCGCGTCAAAGGGGATGGAGGCCCGATTGGGGTCCTCCGTCTGGGTCAGGGCCTTCATGGAGGTGAAGCCGCCGATGGACATGGGCGTGATGGAGGCCTCGGTGCCGCCGCAGAGCATGACCTCGGCGTAGCCGTCCCGAATGTAGTGGAACGCGTCGCCCACGGCGTTGGTGCCTCCGGCGCAGGCGGTGACGGGGCAGGAGCACATGGCCCGGAAGCCCGCGTCGATGGCCACCTGACCCGCCGCCATGTTGCAGATGGCGGTGGGGACATAGAAGGGAGACACCCGGTCAAAGCCCTTTTCCAGACCCCGGCAGTGCTCCGCCTCGGTGATGGCCTGTCCGCCGATGCCGCTGGAGAGGATCACACCGCAGCGGTCCGCATCCGCCTGCTCCACGGAGAAACCGGCGTCGGACAGGGCCTCCCGCGCCGCCGCCACGGCGAACTGGGTGAAGCGGCCCATGCGCTTGGATTCCTGACGGCCCAGCAAAGATTCCGGGTCGAAGCCCTTTACCTCTGCCGCCAGCTTCACTTTCTGGGCGGCGGGATCGTAATGGGTGATGGGGCCGATGCCGCACACGCCGTTTTTCACGGCCTGCCAGCTTTCTCCCGCCGTCAGGCCGATGGGGGTCACGGCCCCCAGACCGGTGATAACAACTCTGCGTCGTTCCATGTCGCGTTCCTCCTCACATACTCATGCCGCCGTCAACGGCCAAAACCTGCCCGGTGATGTAGCCCGCGTCCTCGTCGGCTAAAAAGGCCACGGCCTTGGCCACGTTTTCCGGGGTGCCCATGCGGCCCATGGGAATGGAGCCGAGGGCGGCGTTTTTCGCGGTCTCCGTCAGCGCGGCGGTCATATCCGTGTCGATAAAGCCGGGGGCCACGGCGTTGACGGTGATGTTCCGTCCCGCCAGCTCCTTGGCGAGGGATTTGGTCATACCAATGACACCGGCTTTGCTGGCGGCGTAGTTCACCTGTCCGGCGTTGCCCCGGAGACCCACCACGCTGGAGAGGTTCACGATGCGGCCATAGCGCTGCTTCACCATCTGCCGGGCCACGGCCTTCATGCAAAGGAAGGCGCCCCGGAGGTTGGCGGCGATGACGGCGTCGAAATCCTCCGGCTTCATCATCATGAGCAGGCCGTCCCTTGTGATGCCCGCGTTGTTCACCAGAATGTCGATGCGGCCGAAGGTCTTGAGGGCGGCGTCCATCAGGGCTTTCACCTCGTCCTCTTTCGACACGTCGCACCGGATGGCCACGGCCTTGGCCCCAAGGGATTCGCAGGCGGCAGCGGTCTCATTGGCCGCCGCTTCGTTGCCCGCGTAGCAGAGCATCACGTTGGCTCCGCCCCGGGCCAGCTCCAGACAGATGGCCCGGCCCAGACCCCGGCTGCCGCCGGTGACGACGGCTGTTTTTTCAGAAAAATTCATAGCGATGCTCCTTTGAGGGTCTCCGTCAGCTGTTCCAGCTCCGCCGCGGTCTCCACGGCGTACACAGGCAGCTCCGGGACGGTTTTCTTCACAAAGCCGCTGAGGGCCTTGCCCGGACCGATCTCCACCAGCGCGTCCAGCCCCATGGCGGCCATGCGGCGGAGGGAATCCTCCATGTAGACGCTGCTCTGCACCTGCCGCACCAGCAGCTCCGGGATGGCAGCGCCATCGGGACGCTCCGCGCCCAGACAGTTGAAGATCACGGGAACTTGCGGCTCCCGGAACTCCACGGTGCGGAACCGCTCCGCCAGCGCGTCTCCGGCGGGGGCCATGAGGGGGGTGTGGAAGGGTCCGCTGACCTTCAGCGGCAGACAGCGGCGGGCACCCTTTTCCTTTGCCAGAGCCGCTGCGGTCCCCACGGCGGCCTTCTCGCCGCCGAGGACCAGCTGGCCGGGGCAGTTGTAGTTGGCGATGACCACGCAGCCGTGGGCGGAAGCCTCGTCACAGGCCTCCTGCAAGGCCGCCCGGTCCAGCCCCAGCACCGCTACCATGGCAGAGGGCCGTCCGGCTGCGGCTTCCTCCATGGCTTTGCCACGGAAGGCCACCAGCTCCACGGCGGTGTCGGCGTCAAAGACCCCGGCGGCGTGGAGGGCGGAATACTCGCCCAGAGACAGTCCGGCGGCAGCGGCGGGGACGATGCCCCGCTCCGCCAGCAGCGCGGTCATGCCCGCGGCGAAGGCCACCATGCAGGGCTGGGTGTAGCGGGTCTGATTCAGAACGCCCTTCGCATCGGTGAAGGAGACCTCCTTCAAATCGAAATCCACCTGCTCCGCAGCGCTGTCCAGCACGGCGCGGAAGGTGGGGAAGCGCTCATACAGGTCAGCGCCCATGCCGGGGTGCTGGCTGCCCTGTCCCGCGTATAAAAATCCTAACTTCATTGTGCAGCTCTCCATTCGTCCATGATCTGAGCCATCTGCTCCGGCACGGTGGAGAGGGCGTTCACCTCGCCGCCGGCGGCTCCGCAGAAAAACAGGCCGTTCTCCCAATCGCCGTTCCGGGCGGCGATGAGGGCCTTGGAAATGCAGTAGGGGGCGTTTTTGCCGTCGCAGGTGACGATGCACTTCACGCACCGCTCCGGAGGCGGCTGGGTGCCGGCCTCCACCCGCTGGATCAGGGGACTGCGCAGCGCTCGTCCCGGCATCCCCACGGGGCTTTTCACCAGGGTGATGTCGTCGGCCTTTGCCGCTAAGAGCCGCTGCTTGTAGCCCTCGGAGGCGTCGCACTCCGCCGTGGCGATGAACCGGGTGGCGAACTGCGCCCCGGCAGCGCCCTCCTTCATGTAGCGGGCCATGTCGGCGCCGTTTTTCACGCCGCCGGCCACGAAAACCGGAATGTCCCGGCCTGCCTTGTCCCGGAAGGGGGCGATGGCGGTCAGGACCTCCCGCAAAAGGTCGGAAAGGGCAGGGGGCTGGTCCAGCTCCTGCCGGGAGAAGCCCAGATGCCCCCCGGCCTCCGGCCCCTCCAAGATCAAAAAGTCGGGGATGCGGCCATAGTGCCGGTCCCACAGCTTGCACAGCAGCCCCGCCGCCCGGCCGCTGCTGACGATGGGGGCAATGGCGGCGTCGCTGTCGGAGACTTCGGAGGCCAGCGCGGGGAGATCCTTGGGAAGTCCCGCACCGCAGACGATGGCGTCAGCCCCCGCCCGGAGAGCGGTGCGGACGCTGTCAGCATACTGGGTGGTGGCGACCATGGCGTTGACGGCGATCAGCCCCGCGCCGTGGGCCAAGACCTTGGCATGGCGCACCTGCCGGTCCAGCGCCCGGAGGTTGGCTTCAAAGGGACGCTTGGCGAAATCCGGCTCCTGAAAGCCGCAGACGGCGGTGGAGAGGGTCCCCATGCCGCCGCAGGCGGCTACCGCCCCGGCAAGGCCGTCCAGACTGATGCCCACGCCCATGCCCCCCTGCAAAATGGGGAGGGGGAGGGTTTTTCCCCGGATCGTTACCGCCATGCTGCCTCCGTGGCCTTCAAAACGGCCTGACTGCCGGTGTACAGCTCCTCGAAGATCTGACGCAGGGGCTTGATCTCATGGAGCATACCGGCCACCTGACCGGCCATGACGCTGCCCCGCTCCATGTCGCCCTCAAACACAGCGCGGCGGAGACCGCCGAGGGTGACGTGTTCCAGCTCCTCCAGCGTGGCTCCCCGCTTTTCCAGAGCGAGATACTCCCGCGCCATTTTGTTTTTCAGCACCCGCACCGGCCCGCCGATGGAGCGGCCCGTGACGGTGGTGTCGCTGTCCTTGGCCTTCAGAAGGGCCAGCTTGTAGTTTTCGTGGATGGAGCACTCCCGGCTTGTCAGCAGGCAGGTGCCCACCTGAATGCCGCAGGCCCCCAGAGCGAAGGCCGCGGCCGCCTGCCGTCCGTCGGCAATGCCGCCAGCGGCGATGACGGGGACGTCCACCGTGTCGATGACCTGGGGCACCAGCGCCATGGTGGTCATCTCCCCCACATGGCCGCCGGACTCCATGCCCTCGGCGATGATGGCGTCGGCTCCCTGATTCACCAGCCGCTTGGCAAGGATGGAGGCCGCCACCACGGGCAGCACCTTGATCCCGGCAGCTTTCCACGCGGGGATGTACTTGCCGGGACTGCCCGCCCCGGTGGTCACCACCTGAACGCCCTCCTCTATGATGATCTGGGCCATTTCGTCGGCGCAGGGGTTCATCAGCATCAGGTTCACGCCGAAGGGCTTGTCCGTCAGGCTCTTGCAGATGCGGATCTGCTGGCGCAGCAGGTCCGCCTCCAGCATCCCGCCGGTGGCGATGACGCCCAAGGCCCCCGCGTTAGAGCAGGCGGCGGCAAATTCGCCGGTGGCGATGTTGGCCATGCCGCCCTGGATAATGGGGAACTCCGTCCCCAGCAGCTCGTTGAGTTTTTTCATAGTGTACTCCTCAATTTCACGCCATTTCCAGCACCGCGCCGCCCCAGGTAAGACCGCCGCCAAAGGCGGTCAGCAGCAGGCGGCTGCCGGGACCCACGCGGCCCTGCTCCACCAGCTCGCTGAGGACCAGCGGGACGCTGGCAGCGGCGGTGTTGCCGTAACGGTCGATGTTTTTGTAGTATTTTTCCGGCGGAATGCGGTATTTCCGCACCGCCAGGTCAATGATGCGGGCGTTGGCCTGATGGAACACGAAGAAGTCGATGTCCGCCGGGGTCAGTCCAGCCTTTTTCAGCGTGGCGTCCATGCAGGCGGGAACGGTCTCCACGGCGAATTTGAACACCTGCGTTCCCTCCATGGAGAGGACGTTTGGCTCTCCCCGGCCAAGGCCCGGCAGACGCAGGAGAACGTCGTCCCCCCGGCTGCCCAGCACGGCACCGATGGAGGGCCAGCCCTCCCGGCACTCCACCACGGCGGCGGCCGCGCCGTCCCCAAAGAGGATGCAGGTGCCCCGGTCCGTCCAATCCACCACTTTACTCAGGGCCTCCGCCCCCACCACCAGACCGAATTTCCGGGGGGAGGCGTTCAGCAGGCACTCCATAGTGTGCAGGGCGTAGACAAAGCCGGTACAGGCGGCGTTCAGGTCGAAACAGGGGGTGTCCTCCGGCAGACCCAGTGCCTTTTGCAGCAGACAGGCGGCAGAGGGCACCACGGTATCCGCCGAGACGGTGGCCACGATGCACACGCCGATGTCCGCCGGGGTGATCCCGGCCATGTGCAGGGCGTCCCGCGCGGCGCTGACGCACAGTTCCGTGAGGGTCTCTTTTTCACAGCGGTAGCGGCTGCGGATGCCGGTGCGGGCGGTGATCCACTCATCATTGGTGTCCACCAGCCGGGAAAGATCGTCATTGGTGACGGTATTGGCGGGGACACAGCGGCCTGTGCCCCGGAGCTTGATCCCGTTCATGCGTCCTCCTTCCCGCGGCCAAGGGCGCGGAATTTCTGATAGCGCCGTTCCGTCAGGCTGACGGCGCTTTCCTTCAGCAGGGGTTCCAGACAGGCGGTCAGCGCCCGGTCCAGATTCCACAGCGTCCGGCTGGGGTCGGTCTGCGCGCCGCCCTCCGGCTCCCGGACGATGCCATCAATGACCCCCAGCTTTTTCAGCTCCGGGGCGGTGAGCTTCATCAGCTCCGCTGCCTCACCGGAACGCTGGGCGTCCTTCCACAGGATCGAGGCGAAGCCCTCCGGGGACAAAATGGCGTACACGGCGTTTTCCAGCATCAGCACCCGGTCGGCCACAGCCAGCGCCAGCGCGCCGCCGCTGTTGCCCTCCCCGGTGACGACGGCGATGACCGGCACCGTCAGACGGCTCATCTCAAAGAGGTTCCGGGCGATGGCCTCGCCCTGACCGTGTTCCTCAGCCTCCAGACCGGGATAGGCCCCGGCGGTGTCGATAAAGGTAAAAATAGGGCGGCGGAACTTCTCCGCCTGCTTCATGAGCCGCAGAGCCTTGCGGTAGCCCTCCGGCCCCGGCATCCCGAAGTTGCACCGGAGGTTTTCCTCCAGCGTTTTGCCCTTCCGGGTGCCGATGACGGTGACGGGTCGCCCGTGGAACAGGGCGATGCCGCCTAAAATGGCGGGGTCCTCCCGGCAGGCCCGGTCTCCCCGCTGCTCAAAGAAATCGGTGAACAGTCCGTCGATATAGTCCGTGATATTGGGCCGCTGGGGATGGCGGGCCAGCGCCACCCGCTCCGCGGCGGTTTTCTCAGCCATGGCGTTCTCCTTTCCCGTGGAGCTTCAGCAGACGGATGAGGGTGTCCCGCAGGTCCTTCCGGGGGACCACCGCGTCCACAAAGCCGTGCTCCATCTGAAACTCCGCACGCTGAAAGCCCTCCGGCAGGGTCTCGCCGATGGTCTGCTGAATGACGCGAGGCCCGGCGAAGCCGATGAGCGCACCGGGTTCGGCCAGAATAATGTCTCCTAACGAGGCAAAGCTGGCGGTGACGCCGCCGGTGGTGGGGTCCGTGAGAACGGAGATGTACAGCAGTCCCTTTTCCGAAAATCGGGCCAGGGCCGCGCTGGTTTTCGCCATCTGCATGAGGGACAGGATCCCCTCCTGCATCCGCGCCCCGCCGCTGGCGGCAAAGAGGATCAGGGGCAGCTTGTTTTTCCCGGCGTACTCGATGGCCAGCGTCAGCTTTTCCCCTACGGCGGCGCTCATGCTGCCCATGAGAAAGCGGCTGTCCAGCACGCCCACCACGCAGCGGCTTCCGCCGATGGTGCCGGTGGCGGTGACCACGGCCTCGTTCATGCCGGTCTTGCGGCGGGCGCCGTCCAGCTTGGCCCCGTAGCCGGGGAAGCGGAGGGGGTCGCTGGCCGTCAGCTTTTCATGCAGCTCCCGGAAGGAGCCGGGGTCCAGCACGCTGCTGAGCCGGTAATAGGCCCCCATGGGGAAGTGGTAGCCGCACAGGGGGCAGACGGACAGCGCCGCCGCCACGTCCTTGCGCTGGCTCTCCCCGCCGCAATGGGGGCAGGTGACTAACTTTTCACCGGGGACGTAATTCTCCCGCATGGCTTTCATGGCCAGCAGCCGCGCCCGGCGTTTCGCAAAAATGTTTTCCATGTATTATCCTTTGTGATCGTCTACCCGGCGGCTGAATTCCAGCAGCTCCGGCAGGCTTCGGTCCAGAAAGGCGGTGGTGCAGCCGCCCCGGACAAAGGTGGGGTGGAACAGCAGCTCATAGGACAGCTCCGCATTGGTGGGGAAGCCCTCTAAGGTAAATTCCTCCAGACAGCGGCGCATCCTGCGGATGGCCTCCAGCCGGGTGGGGGCGTGGACCATCACCTTGGCGGCCAGAGAATCGTAATAGGGGGAGAGGGTGCAGCCGTTATAGAGGGCGGAGTCCACCCGGACGCCGGGGCCGCCGGGGAAGTGGAGAAATTCCACCTTGCCGGGGCAGGGCCGGAAATTGGCCGTGGGGTCCTCGGCGTTGATGCGGCACTCGATGGCGTGGCCGGTGAGGGTCACGTCCTCCTGGGTCAGGTCAAGGGGCAGACCGGAGGCGATGCGCAGCTGCTGACGCACCAGATCCACGCCGGTGATCATCTCCGTGATGCCGTGCTCCACCTGGATCCGGGTGTTCATCTCCATGAAGTAGAAATGCTGTCCGTCACTGTCCAGCAGAAATTCCACGGTGCCCGCCCCCTCGTAGTGGACGGCCTGCGCCGCTTTCACGGCGGCCCGGCCCATCTCCTCCCGCAGTTCCGGCGTCAGGCACCGGGCGGGGGCCTCCTCAATGAGCTTCTGGTTCCGGCGCTGGATGGAGCAGTCCCGGTCTCCCAGATGGATGACGTGGCCCTGCCGGTCCGCCAGGATCTGAAACTCGATGTGCCGGGGCTCCAGCACCAGCTTTTCCAGATACATTTCGTCGTTTCCGAAGCAGGCGTTGGCCTCCGCTTTGGCGGCGGCGTAAGCGTCGGGCAGGTCTTTAGCGCTGTCGCAGCGGCGGATGCCCCGGCCGCCGCCTCCGGCGCTGGCCTTCAGCAAAACGGGATAGCCTACCGTCTCCGCCACGGCCAGAGCGTCCTCCACAGAGGATACCGGCCCGTCGGAGCCGGGGGTCACGGGGACCCCGGCGGCGCGCATCAGATCCCGGGCGGCGGATTTGGAGCCGGCCTTCCGGATGGCGTCCCCGGAGGGACCGATGAAGGTGATGCCGTTTTCCGCGCAGGCGTCGGCAAATTCTGGGTTTTCCGACAGGAACCCGTAGCCGGGGTGCAGACCGTCGCAGCCGGTGGCTATGGCGGCAGAGAGCAGCGCCTGAGGGTTTAAGTAGCTGTCAGCGGCCCGGGGAGGGCCGATGCACACGGACTGGGTGGCCAGCTGGACGTGGAGGGCCTCCGCATCCGCCTGAGAATACACCGAGACCGTCTCGATGCCCGCCTCCCGGCAGGCTCGCAGCACCCGGAGGGCGATCTCCCCCCGGTTGGCGATCAATACCCGCTTCAGCATGGCTGATAGCGGAACAGAGGCTCCCCGAAGGAAACCAGCGCGCCGTTTTCCTTCAGAACCGCTGTGATCTCGCAGTCACAGGGGGCGGGGATCTCGCTCATCATCTTCATGGCCTCCAGCAGGCAGACGGGCTGGCCCTTGCGTACCCGGTCGCCCACCTTCACAAAGGGGGGCTGCTCCGGGGCGGAGGCGGCGTAAAAGGTGCCCACCATGGGGGCGGTGATGGCATCGCCCTCCGGCTCAGCGGCCGCGGGTACCGCCGGGGCAGCAGCCGCTGCCGGGATCACCGGCGCGGCGGGAGCGGAGACGGCCCGCTCCATTTCTATGGTAAATTCCTGGGTGGACAGCTTCAGCTTGGACAGGGAACTTCCCTCGAAGCGGGCCAGCAGGTCGTTCAGTTCTTGATTGGTCATGGAATATCCTTTCCTCGCAAAACTGGACCGCCGGAGTGTACAGACCCTCCGGCGGACGCACGTTAATTCTTGTGAGCGGCCAGATAGGTCATGATGTCGCCCACTGTTTTCAGGTTGGCGGCGTCCTCCTCGGCGATGGAGATGCCGACGGCCTCTTCCAGGGCCATGACCAGCTCCACGGCGGCCAGAGAATCGGCGCCCAGATCGTCAGCCAGAGAAGCGGTAGGGGTCACGGCTTCGGCATCGCAGCCCAGAGTCTCGACAATGATGTCACGCACTTTTTCAAATTCCATGATATATCTCCTTGTTTCGGTGAAAGTCGGCTCTTGTTAGTTAAAAACATTTACTTAAAATAATTTAACTAAAAGAATTGAACTATATAATAGCGGACGCCCCTCCCATTGTCAAGACAAAAATTGTGAATAAACGGTTAAAACCGGGGAAAGTGAGGGCGCAGCTTATTTTTTGATTGACAGGGGAAACTGGATGTACTATCATCCAATCAGAAAGATGTATCTGCAACTATCTCTTGGCCGGGCACAGGCTCCGGGGAAAGGAACGCTGTCAATAACCCCCACCAAATCTAACGATTTGGAGGGGGTTTGCGAGAAATCGTA
>OIXH01002748.1_pt1 | contig 16883 bp, 21 predicted proteins | sample 1587741 | NCBI WGS metagenome assembly OIXH01 (sample SAMEA3888916, study PRJEB22519) | human gut metagenome | biome: human gut; feature: human-associated habitat; material: faeces | place: Denmark | collected 2011 | reverse complement strand
AGTGGTTGAGATGATGAATCTTCAGGACATTAAGAATGAGGTTATCGACTATATCCGTAGCAGCGGTGAGTCTGTCGCGGATTATGATATTGACGCGATTGTGGATATTCTCTGTTATTATCATTACAATAATAATACCGGTGATGACCGTATGGACTCTCTTATGGTGGATATGTTTGAGGATGCAGTGTTTAACGGTCGTATTGCTTGACGTGAGCAGGTTTGAGTAACAAATAAGCCCCGCAATTTGCGGGGCTTATTCATTCTATGGTGTCACTCTACTGTAATGGTGAGCGATTCTAGTTTTTCTTTTACGGCCTGTTCTACGATTGCCGCGATTTTGTCCGGGTCGGCACCCTGATTTGCAGCGAGGGTTTTCACGGCCTCGGTGAGCGCGGTAATTTGCGCGTCCATAGTATGCGTATGGGCGTCGATATATCCGATTCTATCCCCGAGTTTCGCGGTGGTGCCGTTGTATTTCACGGGCTGTTCGGTGAGCAAATTGCCCATGTTGGACGCATGGGTTTTGTTGTCCCATGCGCTTAGGCGGTGAATCTCTTGGTTTGCGCCGTTTGCTGCCGCGTCGATTCCTTGTACGCGGTCGCGCATTTTGACGCCGTTCTGATTGAAGTTCCATACGGCTTCAGCGATTTCACTTGCGGTTGCCATGTCATCATCTCCTAATTCTGGGATATTTTGGTTTTCTATGTCGCCGCTCCATCCGAGCGGTACGTATCCATATTGGCGTATCCACTTGGATATGCTGTCTTCATGTGGGTGCCCGACGCTGCTATCGGTGGTGTACATCATATCACCATTAAGGTGCAACGCGATGTGCCCATAGGGATTGCCGGGTTGCGAGAAGTAAATGGGCGCGCCGTATGGTGCGGACGCGAGGTCGGTTGTGGGGTGTGGCTCGCTGCATCCGTTCCATGCGGCTATCGCACTGGCGTATCGCGGTTCAGCCCCGTAGGCGTCTTGGACGTGCGCTAAGCAGTATCCGTTATAGCCTCTGTTGAGGACTGACCGCGCGTAGTCAACGGCCTCCGGTGGTGTTCGTATCGCCATTGTTGTCATCCTCTCTATTGTAGTCTGTAAAAATTTTCATGAACTTTGCTTGTGCCAGTTCGGGATTGATTTTGCCGATATTTTCGATGATGCTGGACAACTCGATTAGCACGATACCTACGGTAACGAGTGGGGTTAATGAGGTGTGGAAACCAATGTCAATGTGCCCCATTTCAAAATCAATGAACCATGCAACAAAAAACACGCAAAGATACGCGAACTTATGCCCTAACCCTTCGCGCATTTTCGTACTGGACAGTTTGCCGTGCATTACGGCATTGATAACGCCGGTAATATAGTCCACGATGATGAATACAAATACGGCTAGAATTTCGTAAAATAAGGTTTCAGTCATTGTTTTCCTCACTTTCTTATGCCTGACTGTTGTAACAAGCCGCCAAGAATCATACTGAATTCCGCTTTAATCTGCGGTGTTTCAAACCGTAATCGTCCGACGCGGTAGGCGTTTAATATTTTCTGCGTCATATCATCCGAACGTTTAAGCATCATGCAATCATTATCAACCAACCTATAATCAAACGTAAAATCCCTAGTGATTTTAGGCTGTTTTTTGGTGATGATATATAATACTTCATCGGTGTTACTTAATTGCTGATATACGTTGAAAATACCGTATTCCGTGGTTCTTAATGTGAACGCATAACCGGCGTTATTAAAATCACTAATGAGAGTATTAGCGTTATCCCTAAAATCATTATTGATTGCATAATTCGCATAATTCTCATCATATTTGCGTAAAAATTGGCCGAATTTCGATGTGGCAACTTTGGCGCTGAAGCCGCCATAATCGGCTAATTCCACCATAATGAACCCATCGCAATACCGTTGGTATTGCACGTGATTATCAAGCTGCGGTTTCAGATTGATATTGAATGCTGAAAAATACGGGTTAGCCAACGTGACCGCATTGCTGCACATGATGACTCTAACCCTATCGTTCCAACGGTCAACGGTATTATAGAATTCCTCAAGCGCCGTAACTTCTCCACCAAGATAGCGCATATTGTCGGGGAAGATTTCATCGAAAATAATGGTTCGCACCTTGGGGTAGGCCACCGATTTGACCTGCCCAGCCTGACTGAGGGCGATAAAATACCCCATGATGTGCCATGTCGGGCGCTGTTTGCCGTGTTTGTCGGTGGTGGCGTCCCTATCATCCAGCCAGTGGCACTCAGCCTGATTGCCGGACACGCGAAACTCCAGTTCCGGGTATTGTTCCGCGATGTCCGCAAACCATGTGCCTTTGTTTTTCTGTTCCTCTGCCGTCCTGCGTAGGTAGATGAATTGCCAGCGTTTCTTAATCCAGTCACCGATGACCAGTTTTTTAGCCCCATAGGTTTTTCCGAGGCCGCGCGCGCCGATGACGAACATCCAAGGCGCGTGATAGGACAACACGCGCCCATAATCGTAGTAATCGCACTCGCCTAACAGCCTCTCCATACTATCCATCATACCATACAATAATGACAACCGGTAGATATCTACCGGTTTGTCATGGTGTTAGAAGTTCGGCGGCGCGCTGGTGCCGTCCCACACGTTCAGCAGCGAATAGGCGGTATTGTAGCGTGTCCCGTATGGCCCGAACGGGGGCGTGTTGAGGATATTATTATACAGCTGGGTAAGCGATGAAGCGTGCGGTATGTTCATCGCGCCTGCCGGGCTTTGGTGGTAGGCGCACGTCCATAGTATCTGCATTTTCGCATCATCATACTTCTGTGGGTAGCCCTCGTAATCCGCGGCGAACTGGTTGCGCTGCCCCTGCCGTGATTCCGTGCGTCGCGCCCACGTCCGGAACGCGGCAACCTCGCTGCCGGTCATCGCCCTGTTGAATGTGCCGCCTGATTCCATAAGCGCGGCGATACTTGGCGCGGCTGCGGCAAACGCCTCATACCCCGCAGCGTCAACCGCCTTCATAGCATTCAACACCTGCAAACGGCGTCCGAAACTCCATTGCGCGATGCCGATACCCTGATTATTAGGCTCGACGGCATCCCAACGTAATGATGATTCCACGATTCCGATAACATACAGCGCGTACGAGCTTTCCCCGTCGCCCACGCTCGGTGTGCCCTGCCCTTGGTCGGCGTCCGGCTGACTTTTGCCGCCGCGATACACCCACGTTTGGGCGCTCGACTTGTAGAAAACGGCTTGCGATGAAGTCGTGCCCGAGCCGCTGTGATATATAAGATTATCGCCCTGCAATTGGATCCACGCGGAGATATCACCGTCCACACCCACGCCCGGATTATTGCCGCCGGTTGGATTATCCCCGGATTCCGGCGGTTCCGGCAGCGCAGTGGGATGCAGGTAGCCGAGGAGCTGCGACCCCTTCATGAGCGGTAAGGTTTGATGCACGGCGGGCGTCGGGTTCTGGGTCAGTACATCGATATTATCCCCTTGGATGCCACCCCATACGATAGCCACGTGACTGCCGGTGTAGATTTGACTGCCGAACGTCCAAAACACCACGTCGCCCATGACGGGCGTATAGTTGGCGTCCTTTTTCTCAAACACTCGCCCCACTGCGGACGTGGTGGGAAAACGAGTGTAATTACCCTCCGCATAACCGGTCGGGGTGATGCAATCGCCCAGCGACAGATTGTAATTGTCCATGCAGTATTTCGCCCATAAGTCCCAGCATTGGGCGCCATAGCTGCCGTCCATGTCCCAATATTGGTTTTGGGTTCGTTCCAACCATGCTTGTACGTCTACCATGATAGTAGTATACCCCGCCCGGCGTACCGAGCGGGGTATGGTGCATCGACCCGTTGTCAGCCGACAACAAAATACGGCACGATGCCAATAAGGGTGATGTAGAACGGGGACGTGGAAGAATTGATTTTGAAGCCAACCCAGACATCGCCCGTGTCGGCCTTGACGGTTAGGAACGTCCCCCCCTCTTCGACCACATCGACGACGGTACGCATGTCAACCGTCGGCCTATACTGCGCGTCAAGCGTTCCTAGCTTGACTCCGTCATCGCTGATACCGCCGGTGATTGCACCGGAGGCGTTGACGCGGACGGTCACGAGTCGGGTAACGCGGCTGTAGTAGGCGGTCCATTGAATCTCGAGCCCCTTGTGGACGACGCTGCCGGAATCAACAAGGGTGGCCGCCTGTCCCGAGGTCGTGAGGCTTTGCAGTTCGTTCGCCGCCTGTGATGCCGTCTGCCTCGCGGATGTGGCCTCGTTGTAAATGGTCTGCGCGGTACCCGAGTATCCACCCTGCTTGGTAAACGTAGTGTCAGCCTGCGCCTTGGTATAGACGTTAGAGGAATCGGCCTTACCGTTCACCTTGCCGGAGAGTGTGGATACCGTACCCTGCAATGCGGTAAGGTCGTCGTCCTCCGCTTTGCCGTTGATGGTGTTCATAAGGTTCTGCGCGGTCTGCGGCGATGTAACGCCGAGCTTGCTAAAATAGCCGTCCAGTTCGGCAATATCGGTCTTGTTGGCCTGCGCAAGCTTCGCCGCGTTGTCGGCCGCCTTCTTAGCCTCTCCCGCCGCCGTGGTCGCGTTGTTCGCCGCCGCCGTCGCCGTGGTGATGTTGGTGGCGTTGGCGTACATCTGATTATCAATCTTGGTCATGGCGTCGGTGAAGTCACCGCGCCACGACGGCCTATCGTTCGGATTATCCCCGAACGTCGGCAGATTGTAGTGTCCCGTATGTTGTGTGGTGGACATTGCTGGTTCCTTTCTATTTCTTGGTGCCGACGCGGACAATGCCGTTCGCGTCCTTATCACTCCTTACTATCGAAGTTCGATACGGTCGGGTTACGCTGCACATACTTGGCGTCCGCCTCGGATTGCGTGATAAACGCCATATCGGCGGGCGGGTTTTCGGGCATGGACTTGCCGTAGGGGAATTGGGAGCGGCCCGGAAAATCGCCCGGCACGCAATTGTCCACGGCGGTGGCGCGTAAATCGTATTCGCGGGCACCGAGGGTAAGCACATCGTATTCTTGAGCGGTGAGCTGCATGTTATCGTAGTCCCCCCAGAATAATCCGTGGTTGCGCGCATTGTCGTACATGCCGCCCAGCACGTCCCCGAGCGGCTGCACAGTGCCGTACACGGGGGAGGTGGCCACGCCCTGCTGCTCCATCTCATGAATCAGCGCAAGCATTTCCGCACGCAAGTCGGCCATGTCCTTGTTAATCTGCGCCACGGTATCCGCCAGCGCCTTATCCACGGATGCCGTGAGGTCGGTCGTGGTTTCCTCCAGCTTGCTCAGGTCGCATTGGAGAATATCAAGATTATGCTTCAGGCATTCAATCAACTGTAACGTAGTCAGTCCATCCCGGTAGGTGAACGGCACGGACGTTGGCACCCCGTCGAATAAGCGTTGCCGTGGGATTAGTGCGTTAATGGCAACCATGATTACTCCCATTCTCCAAAATTATGGCAGTTACTGAAAATTGTATCATACGAACCCCACACCTGCATGAAACATGGTTCGAGGCTGCGCACAACCTCCATGTCCACATTGATGATGGCGTTACGGTATTCCTGTATGAGGCTCATGGCGCTCTGGCTGCGCCCGGTCACGTGACTCTTACCCTTGGAATTGCTCGAATCATGCTGATAATCGGTCGCGCTCTGGGCGGTGGTGTGGCTGGTCGAATCCTGCGAACTGGACGCGGTGCCCGAACTGTCCGCCTGCGATTCGTTGGCGTGACTGGCGTAGCGGGCAAAATCGCCCACCACGCCGGTTTGCGGCACGTCACTATCGAAACTTTTTGACGTGGTGGTGCTGGAATTATCCGACTTGCTGGTGCTGCTACTAGTTGAATCCTGCGTACTGGACGCCTTGCCCGAGGATTGGGACTCGCTACCGCTCTCACTATCCGTTGTCATGTCCATGGAATCCAACGGATTATATTCAAGGTCCAACGTCCGGTAGCGCTCGTTAAAATAGGGCATGATTTCCGCCATCGTCATCCCCAAGTAGAAGATGAATTGTTGCGCGGTTTCCTGCCCGATTTCCCGCAGCGCGTAATGGCGGATAATCTTCTCATTCAACTCCGCGCGATGGCTCTCGTCGTAAATCGGGTAATAGTCTTCGGATAGATGCAGTTTCTCGTCGGTGTCGTATCCGAACGCAATGAGATTGCCCAAGGTTTCGGTGTACTCGCCGGGCGTGGTCATCGCGTAGGCGCTAAAATCCTGTGCCATTACAGTACACCTCCGATACCCGCGTCATATGAAGCGGGCATGTCAATATCCGTCGTGCCCGAGGCGCTTGAATCGAGCGCGTTGGGGACGCCGCTCGATTGCGCGTCCGCATACTCAACCCAGATGTTCAATTGCGGCCACAACCGGTTGATTTCCGTCGCCGCCGCCTGCCGCGCCTTAAGGAAACTCAGGCGGAACACGTCTACCTTTTCGTTGGCTTGCGCCACTTCATCGGATATAAGCCGTTCCTTTTTCTCCGTGCCGCTGGACTGGATACCCAAATACCCCAGCACCTCGTTGGTTACCTGCGCTTTTTGCTGGATGAACTTATCCAACAGGTAGGGTGTGGTGTTGGGCCATGGTTGGAACATGCTGCCGGGGTCTAATGAGTCATATCCGATAATATAGTCCTGTCCATCCTGCCGCTGCTGCAACATGTTCTGTACCGTCAGCTTGGTGCGGGGGTCGGCGGTGATGATGGTAGGCAGCTTCAGGCTCTCCAAATTCACGTCATACGCCTTGTCAATATCCGCGAGGCGCCGCGCATACTGCCATAGAACATCCTTGAAACTCATACGCATACGATTATCCCAAATAGGGATACACTCACGGCCCGCCTTGAGCTGCTTGTAACGATAGTTGACGCCAACCGGCTCGAAACGTGTCGGGTTATTGTACACGTTCAACCGCCCCTGATACCCGGCTTGCGTTACGAGGAACCGGCCTATACGCTTATCCTCAAAAAACAGGGCGCACCCGTATTCGCATAGGCACATTTCCAGCCATCGCTCATCCACGGTGGGAGGCAATCCGCGCCAACTGAAACGGTTCAGCGCCAGCTCTGACAACAGATGATAATACATCCCGTCAAGACTGGCGGCGCGTGCCTTCGCGTAATTGCCGCGCGGATGCAACGCGCCGCCAATCCGATTCTTTTTAGACCTACTCATATCAGCATTATATCACTCGTAGCCGATGCCCGGCAGCGGATTATTATCCGCCCAATCGGTCACGCCGATATACTCGGGCTTAGCCCATACGGTCACGCCACGCTCGAACACACCCTTAATGGTCAATCGCGCCTGCTCGGGCAACGTGCCCCTAATGTAGCATTCCTGCATCTGCCAGTACGTAAACTTCTCCATACATTGCAGACTTGCGGGCGGGGTAATGAACCGCTGGACAAAATACCCGAACCGTAACATGAATTCCCCGACGCTGCGCAATGCGCTGGGGGCGCACGTGCGGAAACGCACCAGCACGCCCATGATACCGTTGGCGAGGTTGAACGAATCGCCGCCCGCCGCGCCGCTGGTGGTCGGCGGGGTCATCTGCATTTGCTGTACTTGTGCGTTGATTCCGGCAATCGCATTTTCGTAGTCACCCTCGGCGAAGCGTGTGGCCAGTCTATAATTCTGTCCGGCCATGAGGGCGCTGGATGTGCCCTGAATCTGCTGGGCGCGTTGCGCGTAGGTGTTCGCCTGTGAGGTTTGCGCCGCATTGGTCGCCACGCTGTTGGCGGTGTTCGCGGCTGCCGTATCGTTCGCGATATCACGACTTGCATGCAGTCCAGTATTGGTGATACCGTTCTGCACCACACCGTTAATGGTGCCGCCAATCAGTCCAGCCACGTCCGCATTCATAATCGCGTTCCCGGCATTGGATATCAACCCCCACGCCGACTGCGCGTTATTCTGGGACACGTTCAGGTCGGTCATGGCATTGGTGTTCGCCTGTCCGATGGCCAACGACTGGTTGAGCGAGTTGGCTGCGATGGCATTCAACGCGTTACGGTTGGTCACGCCGAGCTGCGTAAGCTGCTGCTGGGTACGAATACCTACGCCAGCCTGAGATAACGTGTTGGCGGCGCTCATGGTCGCTTTTTGCTGCGCCCACCCTGCCGACTGTTCCGCGTAAGCACGAGTGTACGCGCTGTTAGCCATAGCAAGCGAAGCCCCATTATTCACCACCATGAATTGGGGAAAATTCGTGATACCGAAGCTGACATTCAGCATTTCCCCGCCATCAATCGGCAACCCGGCACCGTTCCCGGACGGGGAGGCTACCGTAGCCGCGCCGCCAGTATTATAGTCCACCGGGTAGAAGTTCAAACGCGGGGACGGGGGCGCATAGTTCCATGTTTCGCGTATGGTCAAGTCATTGGACTGGATATCCTCGGGTCGGTAGATAACATTCGAGCCGTTTAAGCACGAACATTCCACAACACTGTACGGGTAGCATTGCAGTTTTTTCAGATTATGATACCGGCTCGGGATGTTAAAATTATCGCGAAAATTCTTAATAGAAACAATATCGTCATACCGGTTATCACTCTTAGCCTCCCATAGGAACGTGTATACGTGTCCCTTAATCACGCCGGCCGCGCCGGTACCGAAAAATTGCGTTACCTCTCGCCCCGCGTCGGCAATATAGTCGGCGCTGATTTTGGGAATAGCGTAAATCGCGGTGATACCCTGAGTAACCCACGGGAATGAACTGCCCGCCTGCATGATGCGCGTAAAATCATCGGCGGTATCAAAATAATACACTCCCGCACCATTGGATTGATTCTCGAATTGTGAGCCTTGCGCGGTTTTCAGCGACGGTTTTTCAGCGCTGCCGCCCGACGCCACAAGGTCGGTCGTGGCCACGACAATAACACCATAATCCAAGGTCGGCGAATTAAAACCGGGTTGCGCGGGCTTGCTGGACATAAGCGCCTTATACGACTGGGATGCAATGACGGTTTCCGCGCCGGCATCCAATCCCTCCGGCAGCGCAAGCGTGGTACGCCCCCAGTCATCCCACTGGTGTTCGTTGGCGACACCGATATGCCCGCGCGTCACATAACAGCTACCGAACGTAACATCATGCTGGAAACTCTGCCACACGTCCAGCATAAGCGTGAGCTGTGTAGTATGCGCGTTAATGTATTCCACGGATTCGATAAAGTAATACCATGCGCGCGGCGATTCCAGCTCGGGGTAATCGTTGACGGCCACAAGATAATTGTAGTTCGACGCCTGATTGAATGGCATGTCGATACGCACGGGGGCACCGAAAATATGCATGGTCGCCGGGCGGCATTCCACGCCATCCAGTTTCTCGAACCACTGTTGCTGTGTTTCACGTGAAACAAACCGCACAACATCGCGATAGCTTGCATCCCACGGTACGCGGCAGAGTTTCAACGTGGTGTTGGGCGTCCATTCCGCCCATGAAAAATTGGATTCCACGTAGGGATTCACGTCATCAATCATCATTCGACCTCCGGTATGAAACAAGACCCGGAGCGCTCACGTGGGTTGCGCTCCGGGCCTTGACTTGCATCACACCGTGAGAGAGGGTAGCCAACCGGCTACCCTCCCATTATACCACTAGGATACGGTCACACTCTTCTTACCAGACACGCCAAACAGCGTGGCGGTAATATCAGAGCTACCTGACTTAACACCGGACACTACGCCCGACTCGGACACGGTGGCGTTCGCCGGGGTGCCGGACGTCCAAGCGGCTTGCGCGGTCACGTCGGCGGTACGTCCGTCAATCATGGTCGCGGTCGCGGTCGCCTGAGTCGTGTGACCCGTGGTCACATTCGAGACGTTCACGGCAATCGACGCGATGATGGACGGATTAAACCCGATAACACCGTCGCCGGTCACCGGCACGTCGAGCGCGGCGGATACCGTGCCCGGCACCTCGGGGGTTTCCGGGTTGGTATACAAGGCGGTTGCCGTCACCGGGATAACGGTGTTCGGCTCGTCAAGGCCGACCACCAGCACGCCGGTAGGCGAGATGTACGTGTAATCGCTCTTGGGCTTAGCGGTATCACCGATGGCGTACTCGACCGCGTTCGACCGGAACGTGGCCGTACCGTCGTTGGTGATGGACGTGTCGGCGGTGACCTGTACCGCGCCGCCACGCGCCACATTTCTCGGGGTTTCCGAACCGCCACCATACATGGCAAGTTTGAGCGCGAATGTCGGCTTTTGGGCCGTCGTGCCGGTCGGCGCCACCACCTTGGCGGTGGAACCGGCGCCAGTCCAGAACATCACTGCCGGGGCAAAACCGGACACGCTAATGATGTGCTGCACATGCAGATAATGGTTGACCGAGTTAATGTTAACCGGGTTGGTCTGCTGCGTCATCTCATTGATGACCGGAATATCAATCAGGAATTTATCGGTCGTGAGGATGGCCTGCACGCCATCCATACCGAACCGGTCTTGAGGAATGACGATAATCCGGTCGATAGTCGGCTCGGCGTCCGTACGCTGGAATACGGTAGCAAGACCCTGCACATCCAGAGCGCTCTTCACCTCGGGCGAGCAGAACAATACCAGCTCGTCGGGGCGGGCGAACGTCGGCATGTGCCGCGCGTTATACCGGGTGCTGACAAACTTGAGCGTATCGGCCCACGCGCGAATCTGGCGCAGCATGTCGCGCGCCTGAGTCTCCGTAGAGCTCATCTTATTAAGGTCGTTGTCCATGTGGACACGCCAATACCCGCCCAGCTTCGCATACTCGACGAACTGGTGGCACATGGCTTCGAACAAATCCACTTCAGCGGCGTTATAGCACGAAGTAAGAATCTGCGAGGTCAGCGAGGCCAAACCGGTTTCAGACGTAAACGCACGCTGCAACGTCTTATCATCCGTGGTGGCCGGATACCAGTGGGCGAAGTCCAGCCGATGATAGAGCGAATCCACGTCGATTTTCCACTTGCGGAAATTATCCGCGCCCAAATATTCCGCGTTCGGGTCGTACACCTGCGCCAACGGCATACCCACAGCGATTTCCTGCCACGTATCACCATACGCCTGAGAAGCCCGCTGGAACACGCCAAGCGGATTATTCCACCGCCACGTATTCACATACGTGCCGCCGATACGGTTCACCAGCGCCGCATAAAACTCATTCTTGAGCTGAGTACTCGACATGAGCGTAGCCATCTGCCTATCCATGTTCATCTGGGTAGCGGACGGCATGCGCCTCTGGTACTCGGGGGACGCCCCGTTACGAATCATATTGAGGATCTGGGCGTTATTGAATTCAGTGAGCGGGCGAAGCTGCTGCTTCGGCGTCACCACGGGGGTAGTCGGCATGATAGTCGTTCCTTTCTTAATTATTAGTCTTCATACAAATCGTCAAACGTGCTATAAGTGCCGTTATAGTCATCGTCGGTCATTTCCGCGGCGTCCGGCGTCGCGTCGGCGTCCGGGCCGTCGTTCAGCACATGGTCAGCTGCCGCGTCGCGCATCGCCTCAATGGTCTTGGACAGTTCCGCCACGGTCGCCTCCAAGGCGCTCAACCGGTTGGCCATGTCGGCGTCCTTGTCGTCGCCCGCGTCCTCCGGTTCGCCATCGTCCTGCGTTTCAGGCTCCGGGTTCGGCGTGGTGTCGTCGGCGGGCGCGTCCGGTTCAGTGTCGGGCGTGGTGTCCGGCTCGGTGTTTTCGGTATCGTCCATGTTCACCCCTTAAGGTAATGGCCCGGCAGCAATCACGCTGCCGGGCCGGATTGCTAGGCTGTGCGGGTTCCCTCGCCGTCAATGGGCGCTGGCTACGCACGTCTACATCCAACCGAATCGCCTTACCGATTGCCTACCGGTCGGGCCATCGAATCGACTTGGGACGCACACCCCGCTACCGGCTATTATAGCACGAAAGTATGGCCATCATCATTGCAATGGCGTGACCCCGGCAGGAATTCGTCGTAGGGTATGGGGGCGGCGCGATGCACGCCACTCAACCGCATAACCGTACCGCCATCCGTTTCCACGCCGCAATATTTACGATTGCCGAGGATACGGAGCTTCATATAGGTGTGGTCGTTTTTCCACGCGCCGAGTTTTCGGTCATCCGTTTCGATACCTGCGGGCGCGTCCAGTCCCGCCAATATCATGCCGTCGGTGTCGGCGTATAGCACGCGGTCGGCGTTCGCGTTCATCGCACGGGATAATACCTGCCTGCCGTAGGCGTTCACATAGGCGGCGGTCGGCAGCCATGCCAGACTATTGGCTGACTCGGGTTTGTCCACGGTAAAATCCACACCACCATCCGCCGAGGGTTTCGGATGCAGCATGGGCCGGTAGAGTGAGGCCCCGAATTTTCCCACCAACGAGTTTAATAGTAGTTTCGCCATCTGTTTGCGCTCCCCGCTTGCGGTTTGTTTCACGTGAAACCATTTATCCACATACGTATAGTACAGTCCATGTGATTTACGGAATTTCCAGCCGCCCACATGCTCCCATACATGCACGTCATAGTTTTCCGTGAGCGTTTCCCAGTCCACGTCCGTTACCGGCATGGTGATGACGCCGAGCGTACTATCCAAACGTTTACCCTCATACCCCCATACAGGTAGGATGTTGGTGAGCGTGGCCGTTTTCCCCGGTTTCAGCTTTGCATCAAACGCGACAACATCGATATGCAGCGGGTAGTCAGCATCATGTTGATACTCCCCGTCATACCATATGGGGGAGCCTACCGGCATGGGGAGGTCGCGCATGATACTCGGATAAAGACTGTTCACATCCCAACTCCGGCAGTCCCGGTATTCGCCCGGCGTGCTGTACACTATCGCGCCATAATAGGCGGGGCGCATCCGATGATAATCATCCTTGCCCAAGGGCGGAAAGTGACGTTTGAATCCTGCGTAATCGCCATCGATATAGTCGGTCATCGCCATTGAGGCTATGGTAGTGCCCTTGAGGTTCAAGGCGGCGCATTCCTGTGCAATGTTCCACGCGGTTTCCAAGTCATCCGCGCCACCGAATGTTTCACGTGAAACATTCAAACCGTCATCGCGTGTGATGTTGCGCACGTCCAGAAAGTCCACGGTGATGCCGCCCATGCGTACGCGGAAACTGTAGAAGTGTCCGCGGATGTTGAACGTGCCCCACACGCCGTCCTTGGCGGGGTTCGATTGCAATGGCAGTCGTTTTAGTAGTTCGGCTGCTATGGGCTTAATGTCCTGCCATCCGTGGGCGCACCATACGCGCGTATGATAATCGAGCATGGTGAGACGGATAACGGCATGGGCTGTCAACGGTTCCATGCCGTCATCCATCAATAGTGTTGCGCCGTCTGTTGCCGCCGTTCGACGCTCTCGCATAATTCCATCCTTTTTAGTGTCGTGCCGCGCTCGTCATCCATTCATCGAGTCGTGTATCCACGTCGCCCGCGTCCGCTTTAGTCTCCCATTTGTGCGTTTTATCATTATACCATGTCGCCTCACGTACTACGGTGCTAAAATTCGTATTGTTCATTAGCCATCGTTTTTGCCTGTTAGATAGAGACGCGAATTTCTGGGCCACGCTAGAGTCGAACGCTTCTAGCTGTTGTTCGACTCTATCAAAATCCGAGACACCCTCACTCTGAGGAATCTTCTTGTTTCCTGCGCGCAGTGGCGCACGTCCTATAAGCCCAGCGTATTCCAATATTTCCCGTTCAAGTCTCTTACGGTTCCCGCCGCGTATCATCGCGCGCGCGTGGCTTATGCCACGTTCCGTGCCGAACACGTTCGCGCGATTGCGCGTGAGTTCATCCCGCGCGGATCCACCAACCGTATGGGTGCCCAGCACGTCGAACGGGGATTCTCCCGCGCGTTCCATCTCACGTACTTCTCCCACGGTATAGCGGGCCATGCTCAGGGCCTCGAACTGTTGGGCGCGTTTGATTTTCTGCCGCGCCTCAACACGGCGGCGCTGCTGCTGCCGTAACGTTTTCCGGCGTTTTGCTGGGGCGGCGGCGATTTCCGCGTCGGTTATCAGCGGACGCGCCGCCATCTCACGGTCGAGTTTCGTGATATGCACGTCGGGCACGACTTGATATGGTTCATTGTCCCGTGCCCTTAAGGCTTGCTGTTGTTCCCCGAATTCCTGCCCGATACGTCGTGCGACCTGCTCAAGCTGTTGGGCGCTGAGTTTTCCTAGGAATGTTTCGGTGAGTTGCTTGGGGAGGTGTCCGGTGCTGTAATCCCTTACCGATTGCTCTTGGCGTACCTGCGCTGACCTGATTGCGGCGTTGCGTTTCAGGTTGTTGGCGCGCCGGTTGGTTTTGCGTTTTGCCACGGCCCCTCCTTGTGAGTGTGAAACACCCCCGCCGCAAAGGATGGAAAAACGACGGGGGTGAGTCTGGCGGCAACATCCCTATAGGGACATTACCATGCTATCATATGGTGTGGACATTCGCGTTACTTGCGCTTGTTTTCCGATACCAGTTCGAGGTCGAAGAACTTGTAGCCTCGGCGGCTTTTCTTTTCCACCACCTTGAGCGTGAGAGGCGAGGCCCACGTGTCCGGCGTGCCGAAAATGGCGAACAGATTGCCAAACGCATGCGCCAGCGTAGGCGAGGCGGCGGCGAAGTCGCCTTCCTCCGCGTGAATGACCACGCGGGTAGACGAGTTGATTTCACCGGTTTCCTGATTGGCGACCTCGATGGCCTGCGCCAGCACGTTAGTCACATGCAGCGGCTCGTTAAGGTGTTCGTCAACCTTGTCGGCGGTCTGCATGGCGTTATAGAGCGCCATTTTACCGTCCATGGTGGTGGTGTCGAAAAAGTGGGATACGGCGTTAGCACCGTTCGCAGCAAAATTGTTGCCGTTCGATACGGTCAGTTCGTTGTCAGCCATGATTGTTGCCTTTCCTTATAGGGATTATTAATTATTTTCCTCAGAGATAATATCATCCTCAACCACGTTGCCGTTCACCGGCCCCGGATAGTCGATAACGGTATCATCCCCAAATTCACAATTAGCCCAATAGATTGCTTCATCCATGCGCGTTGCCTGCGCATGATACTCGGCGGACATGGGCAGCATGTCCTTGTTAATCTTACGGGCTTTCTTCATTGCCGTGTCATCCGTGCGGCACGCACCGTCCACGACCACCTCGGCGTCAACAAGTTCCCCGTTTTCGCCGCGCGTGACGCCGCGCACGATACTGTAGTGCTTTGCTCGCTTAATGTATGCCATAATCATACCGCCTTATTGTAGTGTTGCTGCTGTTGTGACATTCTAGCCACGTCTTCATCAGTATACCGCACATCGCTGAGATTGTCAAAACAACGACACGCAATCTTGATGATAGTCTGGGCGAATTCGTCGCCATCCCAGATTTTGCACATCTCATAGCATGTCGCACCCTTGACATGGCAGACCGCACACCATGCTACCATTGCCGGGGCATAGATGACGCCGCCCAACATTTCAACGTTCTGCGTTCGCGCCAACGCGCCGACACGTGACGTGCGCGGGGACAATGATAGGCAAACGTTTGCCGCATGTTCGAAGCTATCGGCAAACGCCACTTGCGCACCCTGGGGCTTGTAAAAGTCCTTGAGTAGCGCCACGGTACGGCACAACGTCTCCCAATCACCCTTACCTTTATTGTATTCCCGCAAGTGCAGATTACGCCGACGGCCACGGGTGACACGGCGCACGCGGTCATCATCCAGCACGCCATCATCAAACCAATTCGTGCGATTATCATCATTCTTCATTTTCAATATCCCCGCCAACTCGTACAGCCTTAGCCACTACCACCTGCTGCGACTGAATATGTCCGGCAGAATCTTCCACCACATCAGACTTGCAAACAATATTACGCAACGTTTGCAGCGCATCAAGACCGCTCTTACCGTAATACCAATCGGTGTAGATATAATCATATCCGGGAATGTAAAAGTAGGCACGGTATCTTGTTGTCGTATACTGTGATACGATTTCATCAAAATTCAGGTTCTTCAGTTCCATGATTATACCCCTCACGGTATCCACGTCGATAATCATCCTCATACATCCTATGAATATCATAGGGCAGCGTTTCGCGTTCGGGCTTACCCTCCGCGGCGTCCAACACACCACGCTCATACCCCTCGGTAGCGGCAATCATCGCGCCTTGCTCAGACCACTGGGCAAACAGTTGTGCGCACAAGTCCCTAAGCAAGTCCACAATACGCCTCCCGTAGCACGCGCGTAGCAACCGCATTATCATGGCGCGTATTCTCCCGCTCCGCAATACCCTGCGCATAGCCCTCACGGAAACAATCGCAATACCCCTCCCGGCACGCCACGTCCTCAAGACTACGAATCTTGTGGGCGGGCAAAGTCTGCGCGGCACGGTAGCCTTGCTCGTAATACGCGGTACACATTGCCGCATCCCACGTCATCGGCAGAAAACTCATTATTCACCACCTCAGTTCTTACGGTAGAAACGTTCGGCGTCCTCAGTAGCACGCCCCATGAGGCGATAAACGAATTTCATCATATTATTCATAGCAGAATGAACCTCACCAGTACGAGGGTTATACGTTTCGGTGAAAAACTTGCAACCGAAAACGCCATTGGCATTATAGTACAAGGTAATAACCTCGCCTTCATCATACACGTTAGTATAAAAGCGAACAGAAATGCTATTCATTCCAACCACCATACCTTTCTAATCAATCCTTGCGACCCTGAAACACAACCAATTCCAGCATATCAGCATTGCCATCCCAACGTTGGGTGAGAAGCGTGTCAACAATCGCACAAATATTATAATCCTTGACCGATTCACCGCTATTGCGAATATAGTCGATAACCTCGGCCTTAATCTCAACTGCATACTTCATGATATTCTAATC
>OIXH01002744.1_pt1 | contig 16903 bp, 9 predicted proteins | sample 1587741 | NCBI WGS metagenome assembly OIXH01 (sample SAMEA3888916, study PRJEB22519) | human gut metagenome | biome: human gut; feature: human-associated habitat; material: faeces | place: Denmark | collected 2011 | reverse complement strand
TGAAATCATCCAAAAAAGAACACGAAAGGAGGTGTGAAACTATGGCAATCAAGAAATCAGTATGGGATATGATCCTGAAAATGGTTATCGCGGTGGCTTCGGCTATTGCGGGGGCGTTGGGGGCAAATGCGATGACGCTGTAAAGCCTTAATCTCATAAAGATATCCCGCCATTCGATACATAGAAAATGATGCAATGGTGGGATATTTTTTATCACAATCAATTATTCATTCACAACAGACAATCATTATGAGAAATATTCTATTTATTCTATTATTAACTCTGGGCACCCTCGCCCATGCAGAAAGGGGGCAGGAACTGCAACAGTTCTACACCCCCAATACGTATGCCTTTGCCCGCTACGGCGACCTGCCCGTTGACTACAGCACCGGTCTTCCGCAAATCAACCTTCCACTGACTTCCATCAGCGACCGCGACATCAAGGTGGACGTTTCACTAAGCTATTACGCATCAGGTATCAAGGTAGACCAGGAAGCCTCGTGGGTAGGCCTGGGATGGAGCCTGAATGCAGGCGGCATGATCACTTGCCAGCTTCGGGGAGCGCCCGACGAGATGGATGCCAAGACAGGAAAAATGCGTCGTGTGAATCTGCGCTTTCAGAATTATCCTTCGGAAACCATGGACCAATACATCAAAGCCGAAAGGAGCAACTGGGTGAGTGCGGCCGACCTGAGACCTAACAGCTTCGATCCTGCACCGGATATCTTTTTTTTCAATTTCTGCGGAAGAACCGGAAAGTTCTACCTGGATGAAAACGGAAAAGGGCGTATGATCAATCAGGATGACTGTACCATAGAGTTCCAACCGGACGGCACTTTCAAGATTACGGACGAAAAAGGGGTAGTATATCTTTTTAAGGATAAGGAATACGCTTATTACGGTGCGATAAAGGATAACTGCACTTCCGGATGGTATCTTTCGTCTATTACAAGTCCTGCCGGGGGCAGCATCACTTTCACTTATGTAAGTGGCGGTACGCTGGGAACGAGTGTCATCCACCGCATTGATGATTCTTGCTATATGACCCTCAATAAAGATCTCAATACGCATGAGATTCCCCCCAGCTACCTGCGGCCTGCCATTGTCGATAACTCCAATGAAGGGATAACCGGACTTGTGGTCAGCCGCATTACTGCTTCTTCGGGAGCACACATCGACTTTACGTGCAGCAGCGAGAACCGTAAGGATGCCCACAGCATACGGGGGAGCATGCTTGAGAGTATCACTTCTTATAATTCGGCAAACGACATTTATAAAAAGTACAAACTGTTCTATGGTTACTTTGAACCGGATGAAAGGCATAAAATAGCCGCTTCATATTACCAATACCTGAACTATCGCCTGCGTCTGGAGAAAGTACAGGAACTTCCGTCTACAGGCACATCGGCACTTCCTCCCTATCGTTTTTCATATTATGGAGACGGTGGTTCCAAGACGGATAATATATATGCATTACCTTATCGGTTGTCGCCTTGCCAGGACCACTGGGGATACTATAATTATACGGATAACAAGACCATTTTTGCGAATAATGCGGCGAATGAACCTTTCTACATTGACCCGTGGTTCCGAGAATTGTCCAACAGTTATGAACTGGCAGGCATAAAGGGTTATAAAATATCAAATGGCGGTAATCGCGAAATGGATACCGAGGCTGTCAAGGCCTGTACCTTGAAAAGGATTGTGTATCCCACAGGCGGTTATACGGACTTTGATTTCGAAACGCATGATGTCAACTATACGTTAGGGAAAATCGGCATCGGCGGCCTGCGCGTCAAGAAGATAACAGACAATGATGAGAATGGCAACCAGAAAATCCGTAATTACGAGTATCCTTATTATTCGTGGGGAGAGAGCAAGTATCATTTGGTGGAAAATTTGTATCATGTCTGGTATCATCAAATGCTTGATTCGAACACTAATCTGGGGCGATGCAGGGACTATCTGGCAGGCTACGGAGTTCCTACCGATCTCATTGATTCACCGGATATCCTGCAAATCACATCTTTCCCCGCCCTGACGCTGGGTGTGGAAGGTGACTTCATGTACCCCAATGTGACGGAATACATAAGCGGGCAGGGACGCACAGAGTATACCTATACTTATGAAACGAACCATGAACCCTATATCCGACCGGGGGATGGCGTCTCGGCTCCCGACTGGTTCCGCTCTTCCTACATCTACATAAATTCGGGCGGGGTAATCCCTTCCACGATTTTGGGGGGCACGGCTACTTCTTACACTTTCCCTTTCATGACGGACGTCGACCTGGGCTGGATGCGCGGGCAGTTGGAGAAGCGTGAGGTGTATGGCGAAGATGGCTGGCTGGTGGAGGCTGACTATATGACCTATGAGGAGTGTCTGCTGGGCGTGGAAGCCGGAGGCAAGGCGGTGCAATTCAATGAATACGAGTTTCTCTTTGCCCGAGATTACTTGACAACCGGACGATCACGGTTGGCACAGGAGACTCATGAGGTTTATGGCGACAAGGGTGGGGTCTTACGTACCACGAAAGAATATACGTATGCCCCGGATTATCATAAGCTGGTGTCGGAAGTGAAGGAAACGGCAAGCGATGGTAGCGGGATTGTGACGAAGTATTATTATCCGCACGATTACACTTCTACTGCCAATGCAGCCCTTCAGACAATGAAGGATAAGCACATCCTCCTTCCGGTAGATGTACGCTCGTATAAAGGTGACCGCCTGGTATCGGGTGAGCAGACCAAGTACAATGCATACGGCCAGCCGGAGACTGCTTACCGTGCGGAAACCACGGCTGCGGAGATTGCTTTCAACGGGAATACCCCTTTCACGTTCACGCCCTACCTGTGGCGTACGTATGATGCTAACCGGCTGCTTGTATCCGAGGAGACACGTGAGAATGGCCTGAAGTATACTTACTTGTGGTCGTACGGCAACCAGTATCCTGTAGCACGGATAGAAGGTGCGGATTACAGCGATGTGACCGGCTGGTTGAGCAGTGCTTCGGTCGGATTGCCAAACACGCTGACCCGCCCTTCGGATATTGAGAGCCGGCTGGCTTCCATTCGAAATGCCCTTGCCTCCAAAGACGTATTGGTCACCACCTATACTTATCTGCCACAAGTGGGCATGACGGGTATGACGGATGCCAACGGTAAAACTACCGGCTACGTATATGATGATTACCGGAGGCTGTCTCTGGTAAAGAACCATGAGAGCAAGGTTGTGATGCAGTATAAATATAATCTTTACGACTAACCCTAAAAAGAAACAATGCGTATGAAACGATTTAGTATATTCTTATTATTCCTGATAGTCGGTTGTGCCCTGAATGCACAGGATGACTACCGGAACTACGTGCTCAGTCGCACGATGCTGAATGGGACAGGAACGTCCTATCTGGACAATATCACTTATTACGATGGACTGGGACGTCCTTTCCAGACGGTACAGAAAGCGGTGCAGAGTGGTTTGCCCGTAAACAAGAACCTTGCCACCCTGCAGGAATATGATGCTGCCGGACGCGAATGGAACAGTTGGCTGCCTACCTTTGCCGGTTCTTCCGATTATCTTGCTCCTGCCGGTATCAAGAGCAGTGCACCTGGAAATTACGACAATGACAGCCGGCCCTACAGCCAGCCGGTTTATAAAGCTTCGCCGCTAAACCGCCTTACAGCACAATATGGCCCGGGAGCAGCCTGGTACAATGCCGGGCGCCCGGTAAAGACGGAGTATCTGCTGAATACGAATGCCTCTCCATTGAAGTGTATCAAGTATGACGTAAGCTCTACAGGAGGGCTGACCGGTAATTCTACTACTTTCTATACTTCAGGTGAACTTTCTGTAGTGAAGACTACGGACGAAGACCTGAACGTAAGCTATTCCTTCACCGACAAACAGGGGCGCACGGTGCTTACCCGCCAGATGAACAACAGCGAGGAACATGACACCTATTATATATATAATGATAAGGGGAATCTTTGCTTTGTGCTTCAGCCCAAATATCAGGAGTCGGCGGATCTTGGCAAATATGCTTTTCAATATGAATATGATGCTCGCGGACGTTGTACGAAGAAGAAATTACCCGGGGCTGATTTTGTGGAATATACATACAATGACGCGGACCAGCTGGTCTTCTCCCAGGATGGCAACCAGCGGGCGCAGGCTACCAAGAAATGGACTTATTATCTGTATGATAAGTTCGGCCGTCTGACCGAGCAGGGGGAATGCACGAACAAGAGTGCCACTTCGAGTCCGGTGGTGTATATTCATAATTATTATGATGGATATGGGTTTATAAACGGGACAGGCTTTACTGATTCCAACTATAAACTTACAGAAGCTCAGAAAGCTTATGGCAAAGGCTATCAGACCGGTAGTGTCATCAGTATATTCGGTGACAGCAAGAAGATATATTTGATGTATCAATATGACATTCAGGGACGTGTGGTGAAGACTGTACAGAACAACTTGCTGGACGGGCTGGATGTGACTGAAACGACTTTTACCTTCAGTAGCAATCCACAGACAGTGGTTCATAAAAATACGTATAAGGAGAACGGAACACAAAAGTCTATTACCGAAACTTACATTTATACTTATGATTATGCCGACCGAATCAGTAAAGTGGAACATACGCTGAACGATACCAAAGTGGTGCTTAGTGAGAATACCTATAATAAATTGGGCCAGTTGGTAAACAGGTCCTTGCATGGCGCTTCGGCTGACATAATGGGATATGCATATAACATCCGGAACTGGCTGACCCGTATTGAAAGTCCCAACCTTATTTTAAAGTTGAATTATGGTTATTCTGCCGGTGGAGGGAATATCGCTTCAATGTTCTGGAAAAGCGGTGAGGAAGGCCGACAGAAATATACATTTACCTATGACGGACTGGGACGCATGTTGAATGCTGATCATTTAATCTTGGGCCAGCAGGATGAAGATGATGACGACTGGGGAGTGACAACCGGGCTTATGAGTATTCAAACCGGAAGGCAAATAGAAGAGACGCCTCTTGCCAGAGAAAACGCTTTCACGGAAAGAGTGACGAAATATGATAAGAATGGAAATATCCTGAAGTTGGTACGTTACGGACAGACAGGTGCCAATTCCTACGGTGTGATTGACAACCTTACGATGACGTTGACCGGTAATCGGCTGAACCGTGTGGATGATGCCTCTACAGCTTCCGCCTATGGTGGTGGATTCGAATTTAAAGATGCCGTGAAACAGGATAATGAATATGCTTATGATGCCAATGGTAATTTAACACAAGATTTAAACAAAGGTATAGAGGATATTCAATACAATTGCTTAAATTTGCCAAGACTGGTAAAGTTTAAGGATCAGAGTACTATTACTTATACTTATGCGGCGGACGGTACAAAGCTCCGTGTGGAACATAAGATAGGAAATAGCACTACCCGGACGACTTACTGCAGTAATGTGATCTATGAGGATGGTACAGCCAAGTGTTTACTAACGGAAGAAGGTTATGTCTCTTTAGACGACCGGGAATATCACTATTACCTGAAGGACCATCAGGGAAACAACCGGGTACTGGTTAACAAGAACGGTGGCGTAGAAGAAATCAACCATTATTATCCATTCGGAGGTGTCTTTGCAAGTGAAGAGAATGTGCAGCCTTATAAGTATAATGGTAAGGAACTGGATACTAAGAAAGGGCTGAACTGGTATGATTATGGGGCAAGGCAGTATGATGCGGCACTGGGAATCTTTACTACGGTAGATCCTTCATCCGAAAAGTATTACTCAGTGAGTCCTTATGCGTACTGTTCTTCAAATCCTGTAAATGCAATTGATTATCAAGGCAAGCTTGTCATATTTATCAATGGCATGCATTGGGGAGATGGAAAGAGCAATAGGTACTGGGATAAAAATGGAGGTGGATTTGCTACTGCAGTAATGAAACATTTAAACGATTACAATGCTATGTATATAGATGGTTCTATTGGAGGAGTCGGGCAATTACCTTATAATTTAGATGCTAACTTACGACGTACTTTTGGTCGGAATCAAGGATTTTTAGATGCACCAGTTATTCTCCGCAAAATAAAAAATTCAAAAGGGGAATTAATTGAAACTATAAAAATTATTACTCATAGCATGGGTGCAGCATATGCAAAAGGATATATAGAAGCTCTAAAACAGTTTTTAATTGATAATAATCTACCTTTATCTCTTATTGAATTTGAAGCAGATTTTGCTCCTTTTCAACCAACAGAGCAAGAGGCTGTAAAAGGAATAAAGACGTTTCAATTTACTAATATGAATGATGATATTGCTAATAATAAGTGGCTTAAAAGCCCATTTGGTATTATACAAGGAGTTGAAAAAGTTACTATTGGAATTGAGGAAAACAAAAAACATACTATAAAGGATTTCTACAATATGGTTTTTAAACTTCCTGAAGGAAAATATGAAGTTATAGATGGGAAAATTGTACCAATAAATTAAGTTTATGTCACACCTTATAGAGGAAAATATTTATTTAATTATGGCTATTGTAAATCTGATTCCAGTTTTACTTTTAGTATTGTGTTCCATGTTCGGAAAAATCAGAAGCGACCCATTTAAGATTTTTATTAAAAGTGTAGTTATTGATATAGTACTATTTTTTGTGTCACTATTAGTGGTTTTATTTATTGATATGAGCTTAGCAATGATGGTTGTTCTTATGATAATACTTCAATTGATATATTTCCCGATTGTCGGAATATTGCTTTTATTTCTTAGTATTGGTAGTGATGTAAACTGGGCAAAAGATAATTGGGAAAAGATATTACTACCCTTTGCAATATTATTTTTGTGGCTATTAGGTGACATAATTTGCATTATTCAATGCTGAATATCCTTTCCGATACGGTAAATCTAATAATTCCTTGCTTATGTTATTATATGTAAGCAAGGAATTTTACTATTTGCTTATCACAATGATTCTTGGTAAAGAACTATGAGAACAGTGTTCTGGCATAGTCTAAAATAATCTCTATGATTAACCTTAGAAAGAAACAATATGTATGAAATCTTAGCATATCCTTATTATTCCTGATAGCTGCCGACAGCCTGAATACATAGGAACACTACCGAAACGACGTGCTCAATCGCACGATGTCGAATTAACAACAGAACAAAGAAAGTATGGCAAAAGCATAGAATTCAATACAATTTCTTAAATTTGCCAAGACTGATAAAGTTTAAGGATCAGAGTACTATTACTTATACTTATGCGGCAGACGGGACAAAGCTCCGCGTGGAACATAAGATAGGAAATAGCACTACCCGGACGACTTACTGCAGTAATGTGATCTATGAGGATGGTACAGCCAAGTGTTTACTAACGGAAGAAGGTTATGTCTCTTTAGACGACCGGGAATATCACTATTACCTGAAGGACCATCAGGGAAACAACCGGGTACTGGTTAACAAGAACGGTGGCGTAGAAGAAATCAACCATTATTATCCATTCGGAGGTGTCTTTGCAAGTGAAGAGAATGTGCAGCCTTATAAGTATAATGGTAAGGAACTGGATACTAAGAAAGGGCTGAACTGGTATGATTATGGGGCAAGGCAGTATGATGCGGCACTGGGAATCTTTACTACGGTAGATCCTTCATCCGAAAAGTATTACCCGACCTCTCCTTATGTTTATTGTGGAGGTAATCCTATAAATAGGATAGATCCTACGGGAGCGGATTGGTATAAGGATAGTGACGGCAATTATCATTGGGCTGAAAGAGGTGGCGACATCGCTGAAGGCTGGACATGGGTCGGTTCTTCAGTCTCTATAGAAATCAGTAAAAGTAAGTATGTCAATTATTATGAGAACGGTGGTATTGTAGCCAATAAGCCGGTCAATGCTTTTGATCTGATCGCTTCCAGCCCTAAGTTGCAGAATCTTTTTCTTGGTGAGAATAGTCTGTTATCGGAGGCTTCCAAGTCAAGGCTGTTAAATGGACTTGTATCGCGAGGGACGGATGCTATTGCAAGACCGATAGGAGAGTTCTTAGTTTGGAGTGGCGCAGGTGAACTTGGTGGACCTCTGGTTGGTAAAGCTATAGGGTGGATACTCAGGAAGATGATGGCTAAAGTGAGTCCGTTATTGCGTCCTTTAGGACTTGGAAACACAGGTAGGTCTATTTCAAGAAATCTAACAGAAAAATTAGCGATGCAAGAAATTCTAGCAAATCCTGCTGCAGGTGAAATAATTGAAAGAATGAAGCCTATAAATGACCCACGTTGGTTTGGTTGGAGAAAGATGCAATATATACATACCGGATTAGATGGAAGTAAAACAGTGATACACTATGTCGGAAAATGGGAAGAAGGTGTTTTGAAAGCAGTTGATGATTTTAAATTTAAATAGATTCATGAAAGTACGTTGCATTAATAATACAGGAAAGAGTATAAGACAATACGAGTATAAGTCTTTAAAAAAAGAACAATTAGGTCGATTTGGTGCTACTGAATATACGCAATTCGGATTGGAAATTGGTAAAGAATTTCTAGTGATGGGTATGCTGTTTGGTGAAGGAGCTTTGGATTATTTGATAGATGACGGAGGATATATTTCGGCATATCCTTATCCGCTTTTTGAGATCATTGATAATAAAATTCCTTCCTTTTGGTATTACAAAGCTTTTTGCTGTGCGGATGAAAAGTACCCTTATAGAGAAGCTGTTTGGGGGTATTATGAATTGGTTTTTGATGATATGCACTATGAACAACTGGTAGATGTGGAAAAAGTTGCATATCAGATTTATTTTAAACGTAAGATGGAATTAGAACAAGAATTTAGCTTGGATAAATAGTCTTTAAGAATTTTGTTCAACTGGATATTCAATCTGATTGAACGGAGTATTGGAATTTTTAATCTGCTAATCTTACATACCCCTGACCTTTACTATAAATAATTAGTCTGGTCAGGGGTTATTTCTTAGTGATTTTTGACTTAAAAGCTTACTTCGTTCATCTGGATTTACAATCATGGGTGTCAAGGCGGAAAATAGAATGCTTACGTTATTTATCTTCTTGATGCAGAGAAAGGTCGCTTCTTATCGGATGATTGCCTTTCAAGGTCCGGTGTTGGTTTACCTGAAGAGTGGCTACATGGCTATACCAAAGGTCTTATTATTTATAAGAATTATGTAATCTATTGGCTTGAAGTTTGGTAATTATATTGCGTAATTAATATTTTATCTAGTGATTTTGAGGATTAGAATTTCCAATCCATGAATTTAATTTTCCCTGTCTCTGAATATAAATGCAGAGACGGGGATTCTTTTATTATTCTACTTCCCAGTTAACCCCTAACGGATTATTACAAGTTTTCCATACTAACGCTAACTTAGGATTATCCAGTATCCACATCTCGCATCCTTCCGCGGCATCCTTCACATGAATAAGCGGATAACCTAAAGCCCGTTCGTTACTGTCCAGAACGGAGTACGTCGTTTGATTGTAGACAAGTGTTTGCTGCTCCTTTAGTTGCTTGTAGGCGGAACGGGAAAGGATATAAACAGTTTCCTCCGGAGAGAGCTGTACATGCTTACCATCTTCCGGTTGCAGGAAGCTGAGCCGTGTAGCTTGTTCTACGGATTCGGGTCCCATGGCATAGCTTCCCGATTGCCATTTCAAATTGCGTTCTATTCCCCAATGCAGGTATATGGAATCCTGCTTTTCCTGGAAAGACATTTCGTATTTCCGTGTCTGCCCGTGTAATTTGAATACAAATAGCAATGTGTCGGGAAGAATGCTCTGTGCAAATAGACTTCCGGTGAAGCCCAGACATAGCAAGACGGATAGAATCATATATTTCTTCATAACTTCTCGTTCTCTTCGTTCAACAATAATTGTTTGCCCCATTCACTCGGTTTCTTTCCCATCTTCAGGATCAGTTCACCACCTGTAATGATGTCTTTATGCCGTATGGCTGAGTAGGGGTAAGTTTCTCCATTCAATGTAACGGATTGTATATATCTGTTCTTATCCGAAAGCCCCTGAGTGGAAATCTTGAAAGTCTTTCCGTTATCTAACCGGAAGATTGTTTCTTCCAGCAAAGGAGTATTGATCAGGTAATAGTCCTGTCCGGCATTGGGGTATAGTCCCATCATGTGGAAGGCAAGCCATGAGGACATGGCACCGGAGTCATCGTTACCCGGTAGTCCTATAGGTCCGTCATTATAGTTCTTGGCAATGATTTCGTGGATACGGTCACTGCTGCGGTAGGGCTTTCCCAACCAATGGTAAAGACAAGGGGAGAGGAAAGAAGGTTCATTGTTTACATTGAAGAATCCCCGGTCGAAGAAAATGTCCAGGCGTGCTTCAAACTTTTCTGCACCACCGCATTTCTCTATCAGCCCGGGAACATCGTGCGGAATGCTTAAGGAATATTCCCATGAGGAAGCCTCGTAGAAGAACATGTTCCACCAAGGTGTGTACCAGGGACCTTCGAAAGTGACGGGGGTATAGGTAAAGGTCGGTTTTTGTATATTGGACTTTCCGAAAGTGATTTCATCGAGCCAGTTGCCTTTTTCATCGCGGGGCAGGATAAAACCTTTGGCACCGGCATGTTCATAATCGTCACGCCAGAGGTTCTTCCAGTTTCCGGATTGCTTCAGATAGTGCTGATAAAGATCTTCTTTTCCCAGCCCTTTGGCAACTGAGGCAATGGCATAATCGCAATAGGAGTATTCCACGGTGCGGTTTCCGGCACGAGGAATGCCGTAGGGGATGTAGCCCAGTTGCAGGTAATGGGTCAGGGCACCGCGTCCTTCCGCCTCATGGCGGTCGCCGGGGTCTACAGTGGCATCTTTCAGCATGGCTTGCAGGCCGAGTTCGTAATCTATTCCTTCCAGGCCTTTTACGAAGGCATCGGCTATTACGATTTCGGCATTGGAACCGCCTTGTGTGCGTCCGTTGCAGTTGCCACTCCGGGCATCAGGCATGTAACCGTCTCGTTTGTAGATGTTGATGAGTGAGCGGACGATGTCTGTTTCACGTTTCGGATCTATCAGGGTAATAAGTGGTGAAGAAGTGCGATAAGTGTCCCAGATGGCATAGAAGTCATCATAATAGGGTTCATTATCTGCCCAGAGAGGATTCTCTCCGCTACGGTCTACAGGCATAATCATGGTGTGATAGAGGCCGGTATAGAACATACGTTTTTGTGCTTCGGGGGTACGGGGAGAGATTTCAATTCTTTGGAGTAAGTCCTCCCATTGGGTCAGAAGTTGCTGATGTGCGGTCTCGAATGACCAATGAGGAATATCGGAATGAGCATTCTGGCGGGCTTTCAGTGAGCTGAGGAAGGAAATGCCTACTTTCAACTGCACTACTTCTTCAGATGAATTGAAGCGTAGTAATGCTCCGGTCTTTTGATGTGAGTCGTATTGGAACTTTTCATTTGTTATCTTATCACCTTTCCAGGTAGCTGTATTTACGAAAGGTTTATCCGTTTCTGTATAAAAGTAGACAGTGTAGGCACGACCATTGTTCCATCCGCCACGGATACGGCTATATCCGATGACTTCTCGGTCGGAGATGATTTGTATTTCGGAGCCTACAAATTGTTGTGCTTCGCGTGCATCGGGTACGGGACTTTCACCTAAGAAGAATCCGGCATCGATGGCCAGTGACTTCAGAGAGTCTTTGGGATAGGTGAAACGATAGAATGAGGCTTTAGGTGCGGTAGTTATTTCTGTTTGTATACCGGAAGCTTGGAATTGGGTGGTATAATATCCTAATTTAATAGTTTCGTACTTGCGGTGATCGATATGCTTTGTTCGGTCCATTCCGTCGCCGAAAGGCATTACAAGGATATTGCCATATTTAGGTCCGCCACCTGTTCCGCTGACGTGTACCTGCGAGAAACCGTCTACCTGTTCGGGCATGGGTAGCCAGCCGCTATTAGGGCGTGGAGTACAGTCCGGTGAGGGTTTCACCATCCCGTAGGGGCAGGAGGGGCCGATAAAGACGCGTCCCAGTCCTTCGGAGCCGATGCGGGGATCTACGTAATCTGTGAGTTTGGTGTCCTGTGCAAAGGTATTTGCAGAGAACAGTAGCAGGACGGATAGTGTGATTATTTTGCTTTTCATTGGCGGAGTTTTTTTAATGGAAAAGCCGAGCATTGCAACCGACTGATTTGGGTGTATCGGCTGCAATGCGGGGCTTTGAGTTAAAAGAAAACAATAGTTTATTTTACCTTGATGGATTCAATTAATAGCCTGGATTTTGTTTCCAGTTGGGATTCGTATTCATTATATCCTTATGAAGTGGGAATATACGGCGTGTCTTATCGAAGTTGGCAGTTGGGAATCCTTTATAATGTGGGAAGAACTCGCTTTCGAATGTACCGAAACGTATCATGTCGTTCCTACGCCAGTTCTCATCAAGGAACTCACGTCCACGCTCATCAAGAAGTTCCTGAAGCGATGGAGTATGGTCAATTGTAGGAGCAGTAACGTAGCTACGAATCTCATTGAAGAGGCTCATCGCTGTATCACCGTTGGTTGCGGAACCTCCACGTACTATAGCTTCAGCCTTAGTTAGCAAGATGTCTGCATAACGGAATATAGGAAGGTCGTTTGACTGATTTCTGCCATTCTTGAAATCATCGTCTATAACGAAGAACTTCACAGAACGATAGCCTTGGCTATAACCGTTGATATTATCACCTACACCAAGCTCAATATCTCCTTCTTTTACAAGGGTAATCTCTTTAGTAAGTACAATAGGATTACCGTTTTTATCTACGGCAATTTCATCTGTTGGAAGATAAGTCTTAGGATCATATACATGAACAGTGCCACCTATTACGCAATTGTTACGTTGATCACCTTCAAGATTGAACAAACTTGCGAACTCAGGAGTCATAGTAATGTAACCACCGCCGGACTGACTCAGTTTCATACCGAAGTAGCTTTTTGCACATGATTTGATATCTTTCCAGCAACGAGAACGGCCATACTGCATACCTTGTGCTGTATATGTATCGTATGGCATAACGTATATGAAATCTTCAACATGTGAACCATTGTCCGGACCGAACTTCTTGCTATACGACATAGAGCCAAGATTGAACTTGCCAGATTTGATTATATCATCACAAAGTGCAATGCAATCATTCAGCTTTTCATTTTTTGCAGTAGCTGCATCATATAGATCAACAGAAGCTGCTGTATATACAGGCCAGTTGATGTATATCTTTGCTAAAAGAGCCTCTGCCATCCATTTTGTCGGTTTGCCGTATGTATTTGCATTTACTTCATCGGTAAGTTGAGGGATAATCTCTTTAAGTTCGCTCTCTATGAACCTTGCTACATCAGCACGAGGTGAACGGTCTATAGTCTCACCTTCAGCCATTGCATGGTCAAGGATTGGAGCATCACCCCAGCAGTCCATCAATATGAAATGGAAGAAAGCGCGCATTGCACGGGCAGGAGCGACAGTTGCACCAGCTTCATTGCTTCCCAATTCAATAATAATCTTGTTTGCTTTTGTTATACCTGATGTAAGTTGTCCCATCCAGTCGATGGTTGCATCTTCGTATGTATAGTTGTGAAGACTTGGATGTGCGTATGCACCACTGTCATACCATCCACCACCGTATGATACAGCTGTATATTCATCACTTGACAAAGCTTGTGCTTCCATGTATCTACGTCCGAATACATCCCGCATCTGATAGTACACATCAGCCATCTTTGCTTCAACAGCAATCTCATTGGTAGGATATTCTGTATATTGAGATTCTACATCAACATCTAAATTAGTACAGCCGGTTACTAAAGCAGCTGCACAAGCCGTAAATAATAATCTTATATTAGTTTTCATAAATATCATCTCTATTTATAATTAGAAGTTAACCTTTAAACCGACCATTGTTGTACGAGAGTGAGGGTATGTACTCCAACGATAGTCAACACCCGGAGCAAGACCACCCATGTTTACTTCAGGGTCAAGTCCCTTATATCCTGTGATAGTGAACAGATTGTTGCAAGTAACATAGAGTTGAACATTCTGTAACCAACCGTCAAGATTCTTAAAAGTATAACCTAATGTCAAGTTAGATAAACGAAGGTATGATCCATTCTCGATGAAACGGTCAGAAGGAACATTACCTCCGGTATCTGTCGCAGGACGGTCTGTTATAAATTCTTTAAGTACATTCTTTCCGTTTGCAAACATTTCAGGACTTGTATAGTTGGCACGTGCACCATTGTAGATCTTGTTACCGAATACACCTGTAATGAATATGGTAGCGTTCCAGTTCTTGTAGTTGAATGAGTTGTTCCAACCAAGATTTAGCTTAGGCTGTGCGCAACCTGTGATAGTACGGTCTTTGAATGCAGGTTCGCTTGTAGTCTCGCCAGTACGTTCACCTGTCTTTTCATCTCTTACATAGTAAGTAGCCTTACCGTCTTTATAGCCTGCAAATTCATAAGTATAGAATGTACCCAGAGCTTCGCCCTCTATAATACGTTGAGTGTAACCATTGGATGATACACCTGCTACCATGGGGTCGCCTTGTGTAAATGTACCTACCTGATATTTGTCGTTTGACAATTTGTCTACTGTATTCTTGTTGTGAGAAAGGTTCAATGTTGTATTCCAAGTGAAGTCTTCAGTCTGTACCGGAGTAGCATTGATAGAGAACTCGATACCTTTGTTGGTTATCTTACCTACATTGGCTGCAATTGTTCCAAAAGGATAGATGTTTGTAGAAACCGGATAATCCCAGATTAAGTCTTTGGTCTTTTTGTTGTAGACCTCAATAGTACCGTTGATGCGACCATTGAACAAAGCATAGTCAATACCGACATTGAGCATACCTGTGCTTTCCCATTTCAAATCGGGGTTGGCGTTCTTTGTCGCAGCCAGTGTACGCCAGTCCTTGCCATTGTAGTTGAAGAAGCCGGATGCACCGTAAGTGGCAACTGCTGTATAGGCACCGAAGCCAAGGGCATTACCGCTGACACCGTAACCTATACGCAGCTTCAAGTTGCTGAAGAGGTTCTGATTCTTCATGAATCCTTCTTCTGTGATGTTCCATGCTACAGATACGGAAGGGAATGTGCCCCACTGGTGGTCTTTGCCGAATACAGAAGAACCGTCACGGCGTATCGTTGCTTGAATCATATATTTGCTATTGTAAGAGTAGCTTGCACGACCATAGAATGATATATTACGTATAGTCTCTTTTGTTCCGCTCTCTACAGCAGGTATACCATCAATAGTACTTGCATAAGTCAGTTGATTCCATTTCAAGACATCATCATAGAAGTCGTGAACTGTCAAGCCAAAGCCGTCGTTACTCATCTTCTCTTCCCAAGAGTAACCAGCCATAAGAGAGAGCTTGTGTACATTTGCGATAGTAGTATCGTAGTTACCGTAAGTCTCGAATGAATGTTCGTGACCGAAATATGTAGAACGGGTTGCACGGCCATTGTATGCACTTACACCCTCTAATTGAGTGTTGTGTGTATCGTATGAACTATATGTGCGCTGGTTGTTTGTAAATGAGTAGTTGGCATTCCAGTTGAGACCTTCAATAACCTTCAGAGTTGCCTTGCCAATCACCTGAGTATTCTTGAAGATAGTTTCAGACGTATCTTCATTGATTAGAGACAATGGGTTGTAGTTCTTTGAACCTGAACCTTTTGTCCATGAACCGTCTTCGTTCTTAACAGGAAGAGTCGGTGAGAAGTAGTTCATCGCATCAAGGACGGACGCACCTTCGTTATTCATAGGAACACCTACAGCCTTGCCATATCTTGCATTTACACCTACCGAAAGGTCCAGATGGTCTTTCAATACCTTAGTGGTAACTAAGGAACGCACATTCAGTCTGTTCATTTTAGAACCTTTCACTACACCTTGGCGATCCATATAGTTAAGACTTGCCATGTAGGTAGTCTTTTGTGCTCCACCATTGATAGAGATATTGTGGTTTGTACTGATAGCAGTGCGAAGAACCTCATCTTGCCAGTTTGTATTTGCGCCTTGGTCGTTGGCAAGTGTTAGTCCGTTCTTTTTTGCGTATGCTCGCAGGTCGTCTGCGGTAGCCATATCCATCTTCTTCAAGATGTTGTCGAAAGCAACGTATCCGCTATAGCTTACGTTGGTACGTTCCATGCCGTTCTTACCTTTCTTAGTGTTGATGATGATAACTCCATTTGCTGCTTTAGAACCATAGATTGCAGTAGCAGTAGCGTCACGAAGAACATCGATACTTTCTATGTCATCAGGAGCAACCATGGAAATATCCACTCCGGGAATACCGTCGATGACATAGTAAGGACTCATGGCAGCACCTTCACGAAGAGAAGAAGCACCACGAAGAGTAATACTGGGTGAACCGTTAGGGTCGGCGGAAGATGTAATAGTAAGACCTGCTACCTTACCTTGCAACATGCTTGCTGCATCCGAGAATACACCGACATTCAACTTGTCAGCCTTAACTGTAGTAATAGAAGATGTTACATCCTTACGGCTCATAGAACCATAACCGATGACCACTACTTCGTCCAGTAACTCTGTATCCTCACTCATTGTCACGTCGATGATGTTTTGAGTGACTTTTACTTCCTGTTTGTTATAACCTATAAAAGAGAAGATAAGGGTTTCTCCTCTCTCTACGTTCAGGGAGTACTTTCCGTCGACATCGGTAATACATCCGTTGGTGGTACCGGCTTCCAATACATTGACACCGATTAACGGCTCACCGGATTTGTCTGTTACAGTACCGGTCACCTTGTTCTGGGCGAATGCTAAGGTACTGCTTAGCAAGAACACTACAAAGAGCATGCTTTGTGCAAATGTTCTCTTTCTTTTTAATTGTACATTCAGCATAAAATAAAGTTTTAGTTAT
>OIXH01002742.1_pt1 | contig 16909 bp, 10 predicted proteins | sample 1587741 | NCBI WGS metagenome assembly OIXH01 (sample SAMEA3888916, study PRJEB22519) | human gut metagenome | biome: human gut; feature: human-associated habitat; material: faeces | place: Denmark | collected 2011 | reverse complement strand
GTACACCATTAGGGACTCGAACCCTAGACACCCTGATTAAGAGTCAGGTGCTCTACCAACTGAGCTAATGGTGCATAGGCCCTGCAAGCAGGGTCATGCAGCTGTACACCATTAGGGACTCGAACCCTAGACACCCTGATTAAGAGTCAGGTGCTCTACCAACTGAGCTAATGGTGCACATCTGCGAAGCATCCGTCTACCTTATGAGCGGCGTTTGCATCAGCAGATAATATTATAGCGCGATTCAGCGATTTGTCAAGAGGGAAAATCACTTTTTTTCGAGAAAAATCAGCTTTTCTACGCATTTTCATGTATCCACGGGGCATTTCGTCCGTCCAGACCCGCCAGAATGCCGCTTCCGAAGGCAAACATCAGGTTGAATCCGCCGCAGTCGCCGTCCACATCCAGCACCTCGCCCGCCGCGTACAGTCCCGGCAGGCGGCGATTTTGTAATGTCGCCGGGTCAAAATCCGCGACCGCCGCCCCGCCCGACGCCACCTGTGCGCTCTCGAAGCCCTTCACGCCGCGAATCGGCAGCAGCCACGCATCCGCCGTTTTCGTCAGGCGCTCCGCCATGTCCGCCGTCATTTGCCCGCACAGGCTGCTTTCGGTTACGCGCCAATCCGCCTGACGCATCAGCGCCGCCGACAGTCGCGGCACGCACAGCCCCGTCAGTAGCTCCGCCATCGGGCGCTGCGCCCAGTCTCTCCGGCGGCGGTGCAGTTCGCGGCGGAAATCGCCCGCATCCGCAAAGCCCATGCCCTTCACCAGCGACACGCGAAGCACCCGCCCGTCCTTTGCATACCGTGCGCACTGCATCACGCACACGCCGCTGACGCCGTAATCCGCGAACAGCAGCTCGCCGTCCTCCTCATGCAGGACGCTTTTCCGGTCGATAACCGCCACCTGTGCCTTGACGCGGATGCCGCTCAGCCCCTTGATTGGCGTGCTATCTGTGATGATCTGCGTCAGCGCGGGTGCGAAAGGCGTCGCGGGGCAGCCGAGATTCGTCAGCAGACGCAGGGCGCTGCCGTCGCTGCCGAGCTTGGGCTGGGCGCATCCGCCGCCGCTGATGATAACGCGGTTCGCCCGAAAGCGCTGCCCAGCCGCCGAGAGCGCCGTCCAGCCATCATTTTCACGTTGCAGTGCCGTGATGGATACGCCCGTCACCACCCGCACATGCAAGGCGGTCAATTGCAGGCGGAGCGCATCCAGCACACTTGAAGCCTGCGAACTGACCGGGTACACGCGCCCTGCCTCTTCCTGCCGAAGCCGCAGTCCAAGATGCTCCCAGAAGGCTTTCTGTGCCTCTGCGCTGCAGTGAGACAGCACATCCGCCGCGAACGCCGCATTTCCCGGATAGCGCGGCGCACCCGTGTTCATCAGGTTGCAGCGGCCGTTGCCCGTCGCGAGGATTTTTTTGCCAACGCGATCCATTTTTTCCGCTACCGTGACCGTATCGCCGCATTCCGCCGCTGCAATCGCCGCCGCCAATCCCGCTGCGCCGCCGCCGATGACCAAAACGCTTCCCATAATCTGTGTTTCCTCCGCTTCTTTCCTGTATGCCGCGCTGCCTGATGACATAGGCTATCCGTGTCATAGGAGGCGATAACTTTGACGCAGCAAGGCAAAAAGGCCACTTGGCGCTCACTCGTCGCGCTGGAAGCCGCCACGCTTGGCGCAGGGACGCTCGTCGGCTACCTCACCCGCGACGGCATGGACTTCTTTCACGCTCTGAACAAACCCGGCTTTGCGCCGCCGGGCTGGCTCTTTCCCATCGTTTGGAGCATCCTCTATGCGCTAATGGCGTACTGCATGTGGCTCGTCCTGCGCGCACAGGGGCGTGACCGTTTCCTGCTGCTGGGGCTGTATATCGCCCAGTTAGCCGTCAACCTGATGTGGCCCGTGCTGTTCTTTATCCTGAAAGCGCTTGGGCTTTCCTTCTTTTGGCTGATTCTGCTGCTCTGCCTGATTTTCATCATGGCGGTGCAGTTCGGGCAGCAGAAGCCCCTTGCCGGATGGCTGCTCGTGCCGTACCTGCTGTGGGTGACGTTCGCGGGCGTGCTGAATTTCGCCGTCGCCCGCATGAACCCCTGATGCACGCTCCATGGCGTAAATCTTCCGCAGCGGCGCGGTCAGTGTGCCGTCCGGCTCGTAAATCATCAGCGGCGGTTCAGGGTGCAGCATCGGGCGCGCATCCTTGAGCGCCTCAATCATCACCAGATTCGCCGCCTTTTGCGCCGAGGGGTAAATCAGCTGAAACCGCTTCGGCGCAAGCCCAGCTTTCTCCATGTCCTTCATCACTTCCAGCATCCGCGCCGCCGGATAGATGACCGCCATCCGCCCCTTGCCGCGCAGCAGATGATACGCCATCTTGAACCACGCCGTCAGCCCGCTTTTCTGCTGATGGCGCGCCAAGGACAGCGTCTGCGCCGGATTTGGCAGCGTCGTGCCATGATGCCCATACGGCGGATTGCACACAATTACGTCGATGCTGCCGGGCGCAAGCACCTCGTCGGCACTCTCCACCGGCAGAGCGTGGATGCGGATGATATGTTCCAGCCCGTTGAGCTGCACGCTCCGCCGCGCCATATCCGCCATATCCGGCTGAATTTCAAACGCATCGACGCTTTTCGCGCGCCCCATGCCCGCCAGCAGCAGCGGCAGGATACCCGTCCCCGTGCCAAAATCAGCACAGCGGTCGCGGCTTTCCGCCCGCACGAAGCTCGACAGCAGCACGGCATCCATGCCGAAGCGGAAACCCTGCTCCTTTTGCAGGATGCGCAGCCCCGCCTGCTGCAATTCGTCCACCCGTTCGCCGGGCAGGATGGTCAGTTTTCCGGCGCAATCAGCGTCAATCGGCTTGTCAGACAATAGCCTTCCTCCCCTTCTTCTGTCCGCACACGGCACCAGATTTCGCCCTTTTCCAGCACGGTCAGCACCAAATCCGCTTCGACTTTCGCCGTTTCGGGCGCATCGGCGCTGCACCACTGGTAGAGCGTTTCTGCTTGGCGGATGCTCGCTGTCCACCCAGTCACTTTTTCCAGCGTCACGTCCAGAATCGGCGTATCGCTGATGACGACCGCACCGGGCGCGCTGTCGCTCAAATACTGCGACGCGCAGTAGCCCTCTTTGCCGCCGTAGCGGATGTAACTCCAGCCGTTTTCCTGCGAAATGAATGTCACCAGTGCGCCGCGCGGAAGCCATTGCACAATCGATGCGCCCGTATTGGGCGACTGCCGCATGGCCAGCGAATCCGACTTTGTGCTGACGTATTTTTGCCCCAGCGGCGCGTCCGGCTGCTCGCAGGAGAGCGCGTCCGCCGTGAAATAGCCCGTCATCTGCCCGACCGCGGCATAGCACCAGCCGCCGTCCTGCGCAAGCACCGTCACCTGCGTTCCTCGCGGGATTGTCGCCAGTACTGCCGCATCCGCAGCCATCGCCTGACGAAGCGGCGCATTGTCCGCACTCACCCACGCAACGTAGCTGCCAGCTGACACGTCATCCTCCACCTTCGCGGGCGGTTCGGACGCAGCTGGAACAGGCGTTGGCGCTTCGCTTGGTTCGGGGGATGCCGTCGGTTCGAGCGTTGCGCCCGGTGTGGGCGTCCCACTCGGTGTGGGCGTCCCACTCGGCACATCAAAGCGCAGGTACTGCGTCATGACGTACCCGGTCAGGCTGCCCCAGCGAACGGCACACCACGTTTCGCCGTATGCCGTGACGATGATGCTCGTTCCCTTCGGGATTTCCGCCAGCACGGGGAATTCTGTGCCCGCACCCTGCCGGAGGTTGAGCGTCGAGGCGGTGGAATTGACAATTGCGGTCTGTTCGCCGCTTGTCGTCGGCACAGGCGTCAATTCGATGCCGACGGCGCTGAAATCAAGGCTGCTTGCCAGCACATAGCCGTCAATGCCACCCGCCGTCACGCGGCACCAGCTGCCGTCGCTGCTCTGCACGGCAATTTGAACACCCTGCGGCAGGGTCATCAGCACCACCGCAGCAGTGGACGGGGTCGCCCGAAGCGCTGTCGCCGTCCTGACCATCGCAGAACGCCCGGTCTGGCTCGTTTGGCCCGGATAAGTATCGCTGAACGTGAGATACTCCGCCGCGCAGTAGCCTGTTTTCGCGCCGTACTGTACGCTCGCCCAGCCGTTCTCCACCGCGAACACGCACAGCACCGCACCGCCGGGGATGGTGGACTGCACTGCCGCATCGTAGCTGCCGGACGCGCGCAGATTCAGTGAATTCGTGCCTGTCACGGTCGCCCAGCGGGTGATGGGTGTCGGGTTTTCGTCGCTCTGCGTCGGCGGCGTGCCGGTGAACGTCAGGTTTTCCGTGCGGACGTAGCCGACAATCCGCCCGAAGCGGATGAGCGTCCAATGATCGCCCTTCGCCAGCACAGTCACGGCGGTTCCTGCGGGCAGCGTCGTCAACAGTGTGCCGTTGTCCGAGGCGGTCAGGCGCACGTTCAGCACGTCCTCCACATTCACCAGCGTCACCATGGCCTGATTAGGCGCGGCGGGCGAAATCGTCGCGGGGGCTTCAGTCGCCGTCACGGGCGCGTCGCCCACGGGCGGCAGAATCGTGTGCGTGAAGGTGTACTGCATTCGCACGCAGTTCTCGTAGTAGAAGCCGAGAATCTGGTCGTAGGTATAGCCCAGGTTCGCCATCTGCTGTGCCCCGCGCTGGCTCATGCCGATGCCGTGTCCGTAGCGCCTGACGGTCAGCACGAACGTCTCCCCATCCGCCTTGACCGACCAGAGTTCGTTTTTCGTCGTGTTAATGGACAGATTGAGGGCGCTTTCCAGCTCGCTGAAAATGTCGAACGTCAGCGTCAGTCGGCGTGTTTCGCCATTCACAAGCGCCGTCACGTCAAAATCCAGCTTCGTATATAAGCGGCTTGGTGCGGCGTACTTCGGCGTGTGCGGCGTAACGGCCTCGATGCGCAGAATCGTCGCATTCGGCGCTTTCGCCTGCAATAGGCGCGTCAGGCTTTGATTCTGGCTCGCGTGGGAAAATACAGCGTAAATCGTCAGCTTGCGCGTGCTGCTGTACGGGTTCATGCGGTCAAACGGGTCGTCCTTAACCGTCAGGTAACCCACGCCGGATGAGCCCCACGCGTTGCGGGCGGATTCGGTCTGTCCACCATTGGACGCGGTGTAGTACGTCCCGGTCAGCTTGCCGTCGTTCATGGCGACGATGCCGCGCGTTGCGTCCACCGCCTCCGCCGCCCGGTCGCGCTCCGCCGGACTGCCGTTGTACACCTGGTCGGCGGTCGTGTCCACAACGTCGTAGACCTTCGATGCGTTCGCATTCATGGCGCGCAGGGTGTACGTCCGCGCCGCAACCGCCTGTGCTTTCAGGGCTTCCAATGCCGAGGAGGACCCCATTTCATACGGCACGACGCCATAGAGGTACGATTCGATGTACACATTCGCCACGACGTACAGCCGGTACGTCCCGCTTTCCAGCTTCGACACAAGGTGCAGGTCACCGGGGTAGACATTCTGCGGTCTTCTTGCCTGTGCAATGCGGAATCCGCCGTCCGTCTGCCGCCGCCTGAGCGCCATCTCCCGCCCCATGCTGACCGTCTCGCTGCCCCGCGTCAGGCGGATTTCGCCCGTCGCGCTGCTGTGGCTGATGCTGACTTTCTCGCCATTCGCCAGCGCCATCGTCTGCCCGCCGCTGACCGCCATTGCGCCGACTGCCGTCACCGTGAGCGACGCGGGATTGCTGCCAATGGACAGCAGGCGCACACGCACCATGCCGTTGCGTGTGGCAGCGCTCCGCTCCAGCGGCGCGGACTGTACGGCAACATCCGCTGTATCCTCGGCGAGCGCAGCGGGTAAGCCGGACGTTCCGGGTACAGCCGACAAAATCAGGAAAAGCATCAGAAGCAGGCACAGCGCCCGCTGGTATCGAAATTGCACGGGAAAATCCTCCTTGTGGTGGTACTTCTCCTCCATTGTAGCAGAAAGCGCCCGGCGTGTCATGCAGATTGTAACAAATCGCGCTGGAAATTTCCGTCACGCACAAAAAGGCAGGCGCTCCGACCTGTTGGGTTCAGGTCAGAACGCCTGTCGGATGATGCGGATTATTCCTGCGTTTCCGTTTTCTTCGCGCGCGGCTTGCGGGCGGGCTTTTCTGCCTTTGCCGCTTCCTTCGCTGCCTTGTCCGCCTCGATTTCCGCCTTCGTGCGGCGCTTGCGGGCGGGCTTCGCGGGGGCTTCCGCGGTCACTTCCGCCGCAGCGGCTTTTGCCGCCTTCTCCGCTTCAATCTCCGCCTTCGTGCGGCGCTTGCGTGCAGGCTTTGCAGGCGCTTCGGCGGCTTTCGCGGCTTCCTTGGCTGCCTTCTCCGCTTCCTTCGCCGCCTTGTCCGCCGCAATCTGCTCCTTCGTGCGGCGGACGCGCTTGGGCTTCACGGGTTCTTCCTTCTCATACGGATACGGAACGACCACTGGGTTCGCCTCCGCGTCGTCGTCAGAAGATGCCTTCTCCTGATTCGATGCGGAGTCATGGTCGAAACGCCCGCTCACCAAGCCTTCGTACAGTTCCATATATTTCTTGGAGGAGTTCGTCCAGCTGTAATCGCCAGTCATGCCGCGCTGCTGGAGCGTGTGCCACACATCCTTGTGGTTCTCGTAGTAGTCGATGGCACGGTTGATGACATTGAGCATGTCATTGGCGTTGTAGTTGAAGAACGTGAAGCCATTGCCGTCGCCGGTGTACTCGTTGTAGGACAGCACCGTGTCGCGCAGACCGCCCGTTTCGCGGACAATCGGCACTGTGCCGTAGCGCAGGGCAATCAGCTGGCTCAAGCCGCACGGCTCGAACTGGCTGGGCATAAGGAACATGTCGCAGCCCGCGTAGATTTGATGCGCCAGCGCGTGGTCCATCGCAAACCGCGCCGCGACCTTGCCCTTGAACTCGCCCTCTGCCCACGAGAACAGATTGACATAGCGGCTCTCGCCCATGCCCAGCACAACCAGCTGCACGTTCTCGCTCATCAGGTCGCCGATGATGTAGTCCACAAGGTCAAGCCCCTTCTGGCTGCTCAGGCGGCCCACCATGCCGATAATCGGCACATTCGGGTCAACAGTCAGACCGAGCTTTTCCTGCAGTTCCGCCTTGCACTTTGCCTTGCCGGACAGGTCATCCGCGGTATATTCCGCCGGAATGCGAGCGTCCGTCGCGGGATTGTAGTCCGCCATGTCGATGCCATTGAGCACGCCGAACACTTCGTGCTTGCGCGCGCGGAGCAGTCCATCCAGCCGCTCGCCGTAGTATGCCGTCTGAATTTCCTCGGCATAGGACGGGCTAACGGTGGTGATGATGTCGGAATACACCAGCGCAGCCTTCATGAAGTTCGCGCAGCCGTAGCACTCCAGCTTGTCGTCCGTCCACAGGCTGTCGCCCAGACCCAGCACGTCCTGCACTTCGCGGATGCCGAACACGCCCTGATACTGCAGGTTATGGATGGTGAACATGGTCTTGATATTCGCGAAGAACGGCAGGTGGGCATACTGAATTTTCAGCAGTGCGGGCACCATGCCGGACTGCCAGTCATGCGCATGAATCACGTCGGGCTGGAAGTCCAGCAGCGGCAGGGCGTTCAGCGCCGCGCGGCAGAAGAAGCCAAAGCGTTCGTACTCGTCGCCGCCCATGCCGTAGATATACGGACGACCGAAATAGAACTTGTTGTCCACAAAGTAGAACTTCACGCCGTCCTTTTCCAGCAGCTCAATGCCGCAATACTGACGGCGCCAGCCCAGCGCGACCTCAAAGTCGGTCACATGGGTCATCTGGTCAACATACTGCTTCGGCACCGCCGCATACAGGGGCAGCATCACGCGCACGTCGTGACCCTGCTTCGCCAGAACGGGCGCCAGCGCGCCGACAACATCCGCCAGACCGCCGGTCTTGATAAACGGGACGCACTCGCTCGCCGTAAAGAGAATCTTCATCGTTTCTATCCTCCATCAGAAATATTTCCTGCCGGGGGCAAGGGAAAAACAATCAGGGAAATTCAGCGAATTAAGCTCAGATACGATTTTCAGATGAGAATGAGCCAAGATGCGAAGCGAATTTTTTCTTTCCTGCTAACGGGAGTGAAACGCAGCGTAGCAGCGCTACGCTAAGTGGAACGACCGGACGCAGGAAGGAAAAAGGCGCGAGCAGATGGCTCAGGCGAATCTGAAAAGCGTATCCAAAAAACCGCACCAACAGTATAGCACATATTGGCGCGGTTTGCAAATCCGAACCGCGTCAGTGATTCAGGCGATTCGTTTGTTAGATGACGACATTCTTCGCGATAACAATCGGGTACGCCGTCGGGCCGATGAGCCGCGCGCTGCGCTTGATGACCGTTTGCTTGTCCAGAATGCAGTTTTCGATGGAAGCGTCGTTGTGCACCTGACCATCCTGCATGATGATGCAGTTCTTCACATGCGCACCGGGGGCAATGCGCACGCCGCGCGCCAGCACAGAGTTCTCCACCGTGCCTTCGATAATGCAGCCATCCGCCACCAGCGAGTTGACGACGGTCACATTGTCACCATAGCGGGCGGGCATCTCGTCGCGAACCTTGGTGTACACAGGCAGCTCCGCCGTGAACAGACGATGGCGAATCTGGGTATCCAGCATATCCATATTGAACTTGAAGTAGCTCTGCACGGAGTCCATGCGCCAGCACAGACCAGTATACGCCCACGCATTCACGCGCGCCGTGCCTTCCGTCACCAGACGGAGCAGCACATCACGGTTGAAGTCATGATAGCCGTGCGCCACGCCCTTGTCCACCAGCGTGCGCAGCAGCTCACGCTTCATCACGACGACCTCCATGCTCGTCAGCGGCAGGTTCGGATGCGTCGGATCAACTTCCATGTCCGTCACCATGCCGCTTTCGTCCACCGCCAGATAGCAGCCCAGTTCGTCGCGCTGCATGTTCGGATCAGCGGTGTACATGATGGTGATGTCCGCGCCGCTGTTCTGATGATACGCCACAAACTCCGCGATATTCGCGTTGTAGATGATGGTGGAGTTGCTCAGCACCAGATATTCCTGCTTGGAGCGGGAGAGATAGTTGGTGTTGGAGCGCAGCGCATCCAGCATACCAGAGTACACGCCAACATTCTCGCGCGTCAGGAACGGCGGCAGCACCTTGAGGCCGTCATTCTTCCCGTGAAGATCCCACTCCTTGCCGGAGCCGATGTGATCCATCAGGGAGTGATAATTCTTCTGCATGATAACGCCGACGTTCTTGATGCCGCCGTTGACCATTGAGGACAGCAGGAAGTCAATGACGCGGTATCGGCCGCCCACAGGCAGCGCCGCGATGGCGCGGGTCAGGGTCAGCTCGCGCAGATTGGCGTCATTTTCGCCGGTGTAGATAACACCCATTACGTTTTTCATTTTCTTACATCCTTTCCGCTGCTGTGATTATCAGAATTTGGTGTTTTCGTCCACCTGCTGACCCGCGGTCACGCTGACACCGGCGGGAAGGGTGACGCCCTGACCGACGACGGCGATATTGCCCGTCTCTTCGCCGACCACGCAGCCCGCACCGATCACGGCATTCTCCGCCACAATCGCCCGGCGGACAACCGCGCCGCGCTTGATGACCGCATAGGGCATGACAACCGAGTCAATGACGCTTGCACCCTCTTCAATGGTCACGCCTGCGAAAATCACGGAGTGCTGCACAGAGCCGTAGACTTCCGAGCCTTCCGTAACCAGCGAATCGCTCACGACAGCGCCCTTGGCGATGTAGTGCGGCGCAAGGCCCGGATTCTTGGCATAGATGCGCCACTTCTTGTCATGCAGGTCAATCGGCATGGGCACGCTGAGCAAGTCCATGTTCGCTTCCCACAGGGACTCAATCGTGCCAACGTCCTTCCAGTAGCCCTCGAAGTTGTATGCCACCATAACCTGCTTGTCATTCAGCATCGCGGGGATGATGTTCTTGCCGAAGTCGTTGGCGGATGTCTTGTCCGCCTCGTCCGCGGTCAGGTACGCGCGGAGCTTCGCCCACGAGAAGATGTAAATGCCCATGGACGCCTTGTTGGACTTGGGCTGCTTGGGCTTTTCTTCAAATTCAACAATGTTGTCGTCCGCGTCCGTATTCATGATGCCGAAGCGGCTCGCTTCTTCCCACGGCACAGGGCGCACAGCAATCGTCGCATCCGCGCCTTTGCGGATGTGGTACTGCAGCATGGCGTTGTAGTCCATCTTATAAATATGGTCGCCGGAGAGAATCAGGACGTAATCCGGATCATACTGCTCGATAAACGCCATATTCTGATAGATGGCGTTTGCCGTGCCGCGATACCAGTCGCCCGTCTTGCCCGTCTGATAGGGCGGCAGAACGAACACGCCGCCGGTGGACAAGTCCAAATCCCACGGTGCGCCGGAGCCGATGTAGGAATTCAGTTCCAGCGGCATATACTGCGTCAGCACGCCCACGGTGTCAATGCCGCTGTTGGTGCAGTTGGACAGCGGGAAGTCAATGATGCGGTACTTGCCGCCGTAGGGAACAGCCGGCTTTGCCACCTTCTTAGTCAGGACACCCAGACGGCTGCCCTGTCCGCCTGCCAGCAGCATGGCAACACAGGTCTTCTTTTTCATGATGAGAACACGCTCCTTCATCCTTGTTTCTTGCGAAGCGCACCGACCGTGCAGGATTCGCGCCGCCCTCGGTGCATCAGGTGGCACGGTGATGTATGTGAAACAGCGCTTTCGCTCCTCCCCTGATTGCGGCGAGCGCCGATTCAGCCGATGGAAATGGAATTGGCTTTGCCGGCGGACTTTTCCGGCAGGGGCTGCGGTTTCTTTGCCGTTTGGGATGCTTTCTTTGGCGGCACATCTGCGATTTCCGGGATAACGCGCGCTTTCTTCGCCTTCTCCGGCAGCGGGTCGCGCTGATAGGTGAAGTACACCGTCGCGAGCGGCGGCACGCAGATATCGCAGCTGTATTGGAAATCCTGAAGCTGCTCTTCTTCCGTGCGAATCGCCCAGTTGTTGTACTGATTCGAGCCGCCGTATTCCTTGCGGTCGGTGTTGAAGCACTCCGTCAGCGTACCCATCTGCGGCAGCCCGATGCGGTACTGCGGATGGAACACAGGCGTGAAGTTCGTCACGCACAGGAGCGAGTTGCCCCGCTTATCCGTGCGCAGGAACGCAACGATGGAGTTATCGCTGTCGTTCGCCTGAATCCACTGGAAGCCGTCCCAGCTGTCATCAATCTGGTAGAGTGCGGGCGTCGTGCGGTAGATTTCGTTCAGGCGCTTGCAGCACTGCTGCACCTGCGGATGATTCTCGTACAGCAGCAAGAACCAGTCCAGCTGGTCGTCATACTTCCACTCGATGAAGTGCCCAAACTCGCCGCCCATGAACAGCAGCTTCTTGCCCGGATGCGCCATCGTGTAGCCGTACAGCGCGCGAAGTCCTGCGAATTTCTTCCACAAGTCGCCCGGCTGCTTGTCCAGCATCGAGTGCTTGCCGTGTACCACCTCGTCGTGGCTGAACGGCAGGATGTAGTTCTCCGAGAAGGCGTACATCAGCGAGAACGTCAGCTTGTCGTGGTGATACTTGCGGTAGACCGGGTCGAGCTTGATATACGCCAGCATATCATTCATCCAGCCCATGTTCCACTTGAACCCGAAGCCCAGCCCGCCCAGATAAATCGGGCGCGTGACCATCGGATAGGCGCTGGATTCCTCCGCCACCATCATCACACCGGGAAAATCACGGTAGACGGTTTCATTCATCCGCCGCAGGAAGGCAATCGCATCAAGATTCTCGTGTCCGCCGTACTTGTTGGGCAGCCATTGCCCCGGCTCACGGCAGAAGTCGTACATCAGCATGGACGTGACCGCATCCACGCGCAGCCCATCGGCGTGATACCATTCCAGCCAGAAGCAGGCGTTGGAGAGCATGAACGAGTTGACCTCGCCGCGCGCATAGTCGAACATGTGCGTCCCCCACTGCGGCATATCGCCGCGCCGGGGATCGGGATGCTCATAGCAGGGCGTACCGTCGAAGCGGCGCAGTCCCATTGCGTCGCGCGGGAAATGCGCGGGAACCCAGTCCAGCAGCACGCCGATGCCCGCCTGATGCAGCGCGTCAATGAGCGCCATCAGCTCCTTCGGTTCGCCGAAGCGCGCCGTCGCCGCATAGTAGCCGGACACCTGATAGCCCCACGACATATCCAGCGGATGCTCCATCACTGGCATGAACTCCACATGCGTGTAGCCCATTTCTTTCAGGTACGGCACGAGCTGTTCGGCAATCTCCGTATACGTCAGGAACGTGCCATCCTTGTGCCGCCGCCACGAGCCAAGGTGCATCTCGTAGATGTTCACCGGACTGTGGTACGGGTCGTAGGATTTGCGTGCCTCCATCCAGTCCGCGTCGCCCCAGCGGTAGCCGCTCAGGTCGTAAATACGGCTGGCAGTGTCGGGGCGCATCTGCATGGCGAACCCATAGGGGTCAGCCTTGTCCTGCCACGTCCCGTCTTGCGCCTGAATGCAATATTTGTAGGTTGTCAGTTTCTTTGCAGCGTCGGGATAATCATAGCGTTTCGGGTCACTCTTCACGTCGAAGGTTTTCGCGGGCAGCCGCACTTCCCATGTACCGTCGTAGACCTTCTGCATGGGCGTTTTTTCCCTGTCCCACTGGTTGAATTCGCCAATGAGAGAAACTGCCCGCGCGTTCGGCGCCCAGACAGCGAAATGCCACATTTCCTGTCCGTCCTGCGTCACCGGGTGCGCGCCGAGCATCTCATAGGCTCTGCGGTTCGTTCCCTGATGGAACTGGTCCCGCACCGCGGCGGTCGGGCCGTTGTAGCGCATAGTTACACCTGCCTTTGCTTGCGTTGCGTTCCTCCGCCTGCAATCGCGGAGAGCCGCGTTTGCGTTCTTCACTCTTTTCACTTACTATTGAATCACTTTTATGCATTTTCGTCAAGTCATATTCAGCATTTTCTCCTGCATTTTTTGTGATTTTCGGAAAGTGCGTTCATTTTGACCGTAGACGATGCGGTAAGTATTTCGCCATTGCCGACATAAATTCCTGCTCATGCACGAAATTTTCCGCGCATAAACTGGTTTTGCGCCGTCGGAGCGAAAACTGTTTTCCCCGTGCGGCGATTTGTGCAATCCGAACATTTCCCGAAATTTCTGCGAAAAGGTTGTGTGCCCATGAAACAAAAACAGCTGTTGTCGTTTTTTGTGTGTATCCTGATGCTTTCTTCCTGTGCCGCGCCGACCGATTCCACGTTTGACAGCGGCTTAACACTTCGGGTCTACTTGGCCGATGCGGAGGAAATCCGCTTGCTGCCGCTGGAAGACTACGTTTTCGGCGCATTAGCGGCGGAGATGCCCGCGAATTACGCGCCGGAAGCGCTCAAATGCCAAGCAGTTGCCGCCCGTACGCGTGCCGTCGCGCAGAGCCATGCGTTCGGCGGAAATGGGTGCGTCCGCCACCCGGACTGCGATATCTGCACGGACAGCGCGTGCTGTCAGGCGTACCAGACGGATGCGCAGCTGCAAGCCCGCTGGGGCAGCGAGTACGTCGTCCTCCGCGCGCGCATTGACCGCGCGGTCCGCGCAACAGACGGCTTGCTGCTCACCAGCGGCGGCTTGCCCATCGAGGTGCTGTACCACGCCTGTTCCGGCGGAAAGACTGAAGATGCCGCCGCCGTGTTCGCGTCCGCCAAGCCGTATCTGGTCAGCGTAGACAGTCCCGGCGAAGAGGGATACGCCGGATTCCGCGCTGACACGTCCTTCTCCTGCGAGGAAGCGGCAGATCTGCTCCTGCGCGCTTTTCCCGGCTGCGGCGTGACGGCGGACACGCTGCCCAGCGCGATTCGTCTGCAATCCACGACTGCTTCCGGGCGCGTCGCGACGCTGCTGGTCGGCAGTCAAACTGTCCGCGGCGCTGATTTCCGCAAAGCGCTCTCCTTGCGAAGCACCTACTTCACTTGGGAGGCGGATGGCGACCGCATCGTTTTCCACACCGTCGGATACGGGCACGGCGTCGGCTTATCGCAGGCAGGCGCGCAGGCGATGGCTGCGGATGGCGCGGATTTCGCGGAGATTTTGGCGCACTACTACCCCGGCACGCAGCTGACGCGGATGGATAAAACAGGTTTTTCCGGCTCATAATAGGAGAAAACGCCCCATGCGGCATGGTTGAGGTGATTTTCTCATGGCTGACCGTCACTTTCGTTCTCTTTTCCGCGCGCTGCATCTGCGCCGGGAGCAGTGGACATTTCTGCTGATGGCGCTGCTGTGCGTCTCGGTGATTGTCGGCACGGCGCTGTGGACGCGGCAGGCGGAATTCGCACGCGTCACGCCGACCCCGCCCATCTCCGGCGACATATCCGCCGCGCAGCTGCTTCAGCAGTCGCTTGACAGTGCGCAGACCGCCACGCCCGCGCCGACAGTCTCCCCCACCGTCCGCAGCGTTACCATGCCGCTCGAAAGCATGACGCTCCTGCGTCCCTTCGACAACACGCGGATGCGGCAAAGCAGCGCCACGGGCTTGTGGGCGCTGCACGATGCGGCGGATTACGCCGGGGCGGAAGGCGCAAAAGTCAGCGCCATGGCGGACGGCACCGTCATCAATTGCGCGGACAGCGGTGTTTTCGGCGCGTACGCGGAAATCGACCATGGCGGCGTCCTCGTGCGCTATGCGAACCTGTCGATGCTCTACGCGATTCGCGCGGGCGATCCGGTTCGCGCCGGGCAGACGATTGGCTTCATCGGGCGCACGATGCCGGAGGAATGCGACCTGCCTGCGCACCTGCACCTGCGGATCGTCGTCGGCGATACGGCGGTTGACCCCGAAAAAGTGCTGCAAAACGGCGTTTTTCCTGACCCGTAAAAAAAGACGCACATGGGGTGTTGCATTTTCATCGAAATCAGCGTATAATACAACAGGTTGAACTTGTATTATAACGTCTTATTTGACTTGGAAGGAGCGATTCCCTATGTGCGGCATCGTTGGCTATATTGGCGCGCAGCAGGCGCAGGATATTTTATTGGACGGCCTTTCCCGATTGGAGTACCGCGGCTATGACAGTGCGGGCATTGCGGTCATGGACGGCGGCGTTATTCGGCTAAGCAAGGCGAAGGGACGGCTGGCGAACCTTGCCGCGCGGGTGGCATCGAATCCCCTGCCCGGCACCATCGGCATCGGTCACACGCGCTGGGCAACCCATGGCGAACCAAACGACATCAACGCCCATCCGCACACGGACATGAAGGGGCATATCGCCGTCGTCCACAACGGCATCATCGAGAACTACGAGGAGCTGCGCGTTCAGCTGAAGGCGAAAGGCTGCGTGTTCGTATCCGAAACAGACACGGAGGTAATCGCCCATCTGCTGCATACGCTTTACGACGGCGACATGCTCTCGACCATTCTGCGCGCGCAGACAATGCTCGAAGGCAGCTACGCATTGTGCGTTCTGAACGCCGAAGCGCCGGATACGCTCTACTGCACGCGCAAGGATTCCCCGCTTGTCGTCGGGCTGTCCGACGGCGCACAGTACGTCGGCAGCGACATTCCAGCGCTGATTCGCCACACGCGGACGGTGGAGCTGCTCGATGAACGCGAAGTCGCCGTGCTGACCCGGAGCGGCGTACGCGTATACGACCATTTCGGCAACGAACGCGCGCTCAAGCCCATTCACGTTGATTGGGACGTGGAAGCGGCGGAAAAAGGCGGCTATGCGCACTTCATGCTCAAGGAGATTCACGAAGAGCCCGCCGCGCTGAAAAAGACGTTTTCCGCCCATGTGGACGCAGAAAGAATGGCGATTCGCCCCGGCGCGTTCCCGATTTCGGCGGAAGAAGCGAATTCCCTGCGCACGCTGACGATTGTCGCCTGCGGCACAGCGTACCACGCGGGTGTTGTCGGCAAGTATGTAATTGAGAAACTGGCGCGGCTGCCCGTGGTGGTGGATGTAGCATCCGAGTTCCGCTATCGCAACCCGATTCTGGGAGCGGGCGACTGCTTCCTTGCCATTTCGCAGAGCGGCGAAACGGCGGACACGCTGGCCGCCATGCGTGAGGCGGAGCGGCTGGGCGCAAAAGTGATGGCGCTGACAAACGTCGTCGGCTCGTCGATTGCCCGCACCGCTGGGGATTGCGTCATGTACACCTACGCCGGGCCGGAAATCGCCGTCGCGAGCACGAAGGCGTACATCACGCAAGTGGAAATGATGGTGCTGCTGGCGATTGATCTCGGCGTGAAGCGCGGACATCTAACGGAGAGCGTAGCATCGGAGCTTCTGCGGCAGATGTCGGACATTCCCGCGCTGGCGGAGCAGGTGATGGCGCTCGAACCCGCGGTGCAGCGCTTCTCCAGCCTGTACCACGACCGGCAGCATGTATTCTACATCGGGCGCGGGCTGGACAACGCGCTGGCAATGGAAGCGTCGCTGAAGCTGAAGGAAGTCAGCTACATCATGTCCGAAGCGTATGCGGCGGGCGAACTGAAGCACGGCACAATCGCGCTGATTGAGCAGGGCACGCTGGTTTGCGCGCTGCTGACGCAGGAGCATCTGGCAGACAAAACGCTCTCGAACGTGCGCGAGGTAAAGAGCCGCGGCGCGAAAGTCCTCATCGTCTGCCCGGAAGCCCTGCGCGACCGCGCCGCGAAGGATGCGGACGAACTCTGGGTCATCCCGGACGCTGCTTCGGACTTGCTGCCGCTGCTGGCGATTATCCCCGTGCAGCTGTTCGCCTACTACATGGCGGTCAGCCGCGGCTGCGACGTTGACAAGCCGCGCAATCTGGCAAAATCGGTGACGGTGGAGTAAGAAGACCCCGAGGGCGCTGCCCTTGAACCTGCCAGAGGCTCTGCCTCTGGACTCCGGCAGGGCTCTGCCCTGCACCCGCGAAGGG